>Ga0074045_10005650_pt1 | contig 10869 bp, 9 predicted proteins | sample BogForMeECP23OM2_FD_94442 | JGI IMG/M metagenome (GOLD analysis project Ga0074045, IMG submission 94442) | Bog forest soil microbial communities from Calvert Island, British Columbia, Canada - Bog Forest MetaG ECP23OM2 | ecosystem: Environmental > Terrestrial > Soil > Wetlands ... | reverse complement strand
TGTCCGCCACAAAGTTCTGGACCTGATCGGCGATCTTGCGCTGATCGGGAAACAGATACTGGGTTCGGTAGTGGCCGACCGCGCTGGCCACGCCATGCATACCGCGCTGGTGTCGCGCATTTTGCGCGACCGGTCGTATTGGGAAGAAACCGCGCTGGAAGATGAAATTGCGGCGCCGGCGTTCGCGGCCGTGGCGAGCGTTGCCGTCTAGCGCGTATTTCCCTGTGTCCTCGCTGTGTCCTCTGAGCTCCCCGTGGTGAAGAATTTAGGCGGTAGTGCGTAAATCAAAGCGTTACCCGTCAGTCGGCGAGTTGAGGCGCATTCCACTCGGAATGCGATCCGCGTTCTGCCAGCAATCGCCGCAGTTCCGCTTCGGCCTCAGCGCGCACGCGGTCGGCGAAAGCATTCGCGCTCTGCCGGTATTCGGCGCTGAGCGCCGATAAACGTACATGCAGGTAGGGCTGGTCCTCTTCCAGACGGCGCAGCAGTCGCTCGGTTTTTGCGATTCTTTCTTCCAATGTGATCATGGTTCCAACGTGGTAATGGCTAAGTTGTTTGGGATCTGAGACGCGGCAAGCCGCGTCTCTACAGTGCCACAGCGGTGGCCCGGCGCAAGTTACAAGCTGGATGCCGGCGTGGGTCGAAGTTAGCCAGGGAACGATTTGCGAGGGAACGTTTTGCGGGAAACGTCTTCGGTCAGCGACAAACCGACGGGGATGAGCGATTCGATTTAGGGAAGTTCCGCGTAGCCGTGCAGTTTTTTGGGTATTTCGCCTTCCAAGTGGTCGGTCAGCCATTTTTCCAGCTGATATTGTGAGCTCTGCGGGACCTCAATGAAGCGGATACCGGCATGGCCGGTTCCGTCTGCCCAGGCAACTTGGCCCTTCAATTCGAGCGAAATGTTCGCGTTCGGAAGGGTGAAGCGAAACTGCGCCAGCGTATCCTTGGGCAACTTGGCGAGGATGCGGAGGGCCATGCCTCCCTCGCTCAAGTTGCTCGCCGTAGCGGTCACTTCCTGGTTGTGCGGAAGACGGATGCGCACCGGCATTTCCACCGGATGGCGGTAGTACCGGCGCAATTCCCGCACCATGAAATTGAGAGCTGCATTAAAACAGCGCGTGGCGTGCAGCGGAGTGAGAGGCTTCTGCAGAACGAAGTTCGCTCCGGAATGAAATGCCTCCTGAGTGGTCGTCTTCCCATTCAGCACGGCAAACGCTACCGACTTGGCATTGCTTTGGCTTTGGCGGAGGGCCGCCAGGAGATTGAAACCGTCCTGCAGGTCGTCACAGTCGATGATCACTGCATCGAACTTGCGCTTGGCCAGCATATCGTTGCCGGGCTGCAACCCTGGGCAAACCTCCAGATCCACCGATATCTTCTCGAGTGCCGGACGCAGCACGCCTGCCAAATCGGCGTCGTGGCTAATGAGGAGAGAGTCCAAGTGCATTTTTCGATACTAGCGGCAACCGCAAGGTTAAGAAAGTGACCTTGGTACCGGGGCTGGAGGTCCTAACGGAACAGCGAAAATCCGGGGTGTTGGTTGGAACCCAGCCGAGAAAATCAGCAATGGCTCCGCTTGGGTCGGTTTTCTCTGGATTCCCGCGCCTTTTGCCGCGAAACTAGGTTTAGTGGGCGAAACCGCTTATCTGTCGCTAGGATCGAACCTGGAAGATCGTGCCGCCAACCTGCACGCCGCGCTCGCCCAATTGGGCGCCGCGGGCCGTTTGCTCGCGGTCTCCGCATTCTATGAGACGCAGCCCGTCGATGTCCCGGACCAGCCGTGGTTTCTGAACTGTGTGGCGGCGATCGCAACGGATATGACGCCGCGAGAATTGCTCAACCTTGCGTTGCGGATCGAAGCGGAGATGGGACGGCTCCGCATGCGCGAGAAGGGTCCGCGCAAAATTGACATCGACGTGGTGCTGTTTGGAGACCGCGCGGTGGTTGAGCCCGGTTTGAAGATCCCTCATCCGGCCATGCATCAGCGGCGGTTTGTTCTGGAGCCGCTGGTCGAGATCGCGCCCGAGGCGCGCCATCCAGAACTCGGGAAGACCGCGCGAGAACTGCTGGCGGCGCTGGGAGGCGGACAGACGGTGCGTCGGCTCTGAATTACTCCCAGTGTCCACTGTGGTTAAGAAAATCTCTAACCCAGGAGTCACGGAGGGGCACTACGGAATCACGATCCGGCTCCCAGCCTCGTGTGGCCCCGCAATGGCCGAGTGCTTTTCGGGGAATTGCGCCAACAGGAAATCGATGAACGCCCGCGACTTCGGCCGTCCCGACGTGCGTCCCAAGCCCATGCGCAGGAGGAACACCAGCGTCTTCAGTACCTCGGAATCCCGCAGCCGTGTGTGTCCGATATGTTGCCGCTCCGCCTCGCGAAATTCCCGAACCATGGTTTCGATTTCGCGGGCGACGCCTTGGTGCGCCATATTGGCCGTCGGCTGTTCATAGATGAGGTTCGAGTCCACCAGCGTTTGGTAGCTCTTCGCCAGCGAACTCAAAGCCGCGATCAGATCGCGGTCGAGGAGCGCGCGATCGGCGCGGGCGCTCTTCGTCAGCGCGAAGCTGATTCCGAGGATCAGCTCCTCGCGTTCGTAGAGAAACTGCTCGGCAATCTCAATCTCAGGAAGCATGGCCTCGCGATCTTGTCCGCCCGGCTGCTCTTTTTGCGCCGTCGCGTGCTCACGCGCCTGTTGTCGTGCCTGCAAAAGATAAGGGCAGTCGCTCGGGCAGTCGAGCGTCACCTCGCGCTGCTCGCCGCAGCACTGCGGACAGATTCTGCCGTGCACGGCCGGGCAAAACCGTTTTTCTTTTCGCTCTTCACAGATCGCGCAGCTCAATCGCAGTTCCTCGGATTTGATTATTTCACGGAAAAAGCCAATCCAAGGCGCCACCACAGGGAGCAGGGAACACAGGGAACCCGACCTTCCCCTGTGTTCCTCTGTGCTCCCTGTGGTAAGGTTTCTATCGCCGAGGCGCGGAAGCGGCATTCCGAGTAGTGCCAGAAGCCAGTTCTGCACTGTTTCTGATGCAATTCGAAAACCAAATCGTTGCTATAACCGATTTCTATTTGTCCCGTCGCGCCTGAAGGTTTAGCCTATCCAGTTCCCCGGTCGTTCAATCTGATTCTGGGTAACGCAGCAATCTAAGGAGAGCCATGTCAACTGAACTGCGGAATTTTCTAGCGATCCCCTACGACGAACTGGAAGAGATGAATCTGAAGGCGAAGAAGCAGCGCCTGGACCGCGTGGCGCCGCAGAAAATTCAGGAAGAGCGGCTGAAATACCTGACTGACGAGGCACGCATCAAGGCCGTGACGGTGATGTTCAGCGATCTGGAAGGCCGTCTGCACATGCTGGACTACGACAAGAAATTCCTGCTGAAGAGCTACGACAACCTGACCTTTGACGGTTCGTCGATTCGCGGCTTCACCGCGCAGCGCGAAAGCGATCTGCGTCTAGGCATTGACTGGGGCGCCTTTTACTGGGGCCCGGCCGATGTGTTTGGCCCCGGCAAGGTGCTCGTTTTTGGCGAGGTCATCGACAAGAACGGCGAGCCCTACACCGCCGACATCCGCAGCATGCTGAAGCTGTTTGGCAACACGATGCACAAGAAGCACGGATACACGCTCAACGCCGCCAATGAGATCGAGGGCTTCCTGTTCCAGGGCCCCGAGGCCGAGCGCATCTATCATGAGACGGGCAAATTCGAGTACGTCAATACAGGCGGCTATTACCACTCGCTGCCGGGCGATCCGCTGCGCACCTTCATTGACACAACCGCTGAAGTGCAACGTGCCATGGGCTTCCAGAACGAAAAGGATCATCCCGAGGTCGCGCCCTCGCAGTTCGAAATCAATTACAGCTACGCCGAAGCCGTAGCTGCCGCCGACCATATTCAGCTCTACAAGCTGATCTGCCGCCAGGTAGCGCGCAATATGGGCTTGACCGCTTCTTTCCTGCCGAAGCCAGTGGTGGGCGTCAACGGCAGCGGCATGCACACCAACGTATCCGTCAGCCAAAACGGCAAGAACCTGTTCTGGGATCCCAAGGGCGAGGAGAAGCTCAGCAAACTCGGATATGAATTTCTCGACCGCCTGCTCACTCATGGCAACGACCTCTGCCTGGTGTTCAATTCCAGCGTGAACGCCTATCGCCGCCTCGATCCGCACTTCGAGGCGCCGAATCAGCTCAAAGCGTCGGCCGTCGACCGGGGCGCCATGATCCGCATTCCCATCGGCAACGAACGCAGCATGCGCACAGAGGTGCGAGCCGTTGCTCCCGACGCCAATCCCTACATGGTGATGTACTCCATTTTCAAGACTGGACTGGAAGGCGAGACGGCCAAGATCAAGAATCTGCGGTCGGCCGAACGCTACCTGCCCGACAACATCTACACCGCGATCGACGACTTCCGCAAAGCCGATTGGACAACCAAACTCCTCGGCGAAGACGTAAAAGGCCGCTACGCCGACCTGAAGCAGGCATCAGCCGACCGTTGCCCGCGTCTGCTCGGTACGATTGTCAAACCCTCCGAAGTGCAATTCCACCACGAGGTGTACAACCAGTACCTGTGGAACATGTTCTAGAAAATGCTCCCCGAGCGCAGCTCGGCCCCTCCACTCAACCTGCACCCAAAAGGATCGCCTTAGCCACATCCTTTCGGGGACTATGGCCCGCGGCTCCGACTTGCGATAATTATTGTTTCCAATGGAATTCACACTTGTCGACGAGCGCTGGCTCCCCAAATCAGTTCTCTGCCTGCGCGATTATTCTCTGAATAAATTCCTGCATGATTTAGTTGCCGGAATCACGGTAGGACTGGTGGCCCTGCCCCTGGCGATGGCGTTTTCCATCGCCTCGGGACTCACGCCGCAAGCCGGCATCTACTGCGCCGTAGTCACCGGTTTTCTCATCTCCGCGCTCGGTGGATCAACCACCCAGATCGGTGGCCCGACCGGTGCCTTTGTGGTGGTCATCGCCGGTATTGTCGCCCTTCACGGCGTCGATGGCCTGTTCATGTGCACGGTGATGGCGGGGATCATTCTCGTAGTCATGGGTCTCACCGGCACGGGCTCCGCGGTAAAGTACATTCCGCGGCCCATCGTAATCGGCTTCACGAACGGCATTGCCATCCTGATCGCCAGCACGCAGGTAAAAGACTTCTTTGGCCTCAAGCTGGAAAAAGTTCCTGGCGTGTTCTGGTTGCGAATGGAAGCGCTGGCACAGAATTTTCATACCTTATCGTTCGAAGCCACCTTGCTGGCCGCCGGCACCATCGTAATCATCCTTGCGTGTCGTGCGGCTTCCAACCGCATCCCCGGCGCGATTGTGGCCCTGGTACTTGGCACGCTGGCGGTGTGGATTTTCAAACTGCCCGTCGAAACCATCGGCACGCGTTTCCATGGCATCCCGAACGGGCTGCCGCACTTGCACATTCCCGTGTTTCGCACCGACTTGATTCACGGACTTCTGGGACCGGCCCTGACGGTGGCGATGCTGGGCGCGATCGAGTCGCTGATGTCGGCGGTGGTGTCCGATCGCATGAGCAACAGCACGAATATCAACGACCGGCACAATCCGAATGTTGAACTCGTGGCGCAGGGAATCGCCAACGTGGTTTCGCCGATGTTCGGAGGCTTGCCGGCCACCGGCGCCATCGCCCGCACCGCGACCAACATTCGGGCGGGAGCAAAAACGCCGGTAGCGGGCATGATTCACGCTCTCACCCTGCTGGCGATTCTACTGTTTGCTTCGAAGCTGGTGAGTTTCGTGCCCATGGCGGTGCTGGCGGGCATTCTGGTGGTGGTGAGCTACAACATGGGAGAGTGGTGCGAGATTCCGTCGCTGCTCAAGCTCACAAAAACCGACATCAGCGTGTGGCTCGTCACGTTCGCGCTAACCGTCTTTGCCGACCTTACGGTAGCGGTGCAGGCGGGTATGATCTTGGCAGCGTTGCTGTTCATCAGCCGCGTAGCCGCCACCACGACAGTTTCGCAAGTCACCGACGACTACGTTGAAGACGGACGCGTTCACATTCTGCAAGACAAAGACATCCCGTATTACGCGACTATTTTTCGCATCCATGGTCCGTTCTTGTTCGGAGCGACCGATAAGATCGATGTGGTCACCGCACATCTTCATGAACTGCCGCCGGTCGTGATTCTCCGCCTGCGCAATATGACCGCGCTCGATGCCACCGGACTCTTTGCCCTGGAAGAAGTCGCGCGCACGCTGAAGAAGAGCGGTCGCGCGCTGATTCTTTGCGGCGCGAGGGAGCAGCCGTTGAAACTGATCCAGCAGACGGAGTTTGAGGAGTTGGTTGGGACCGAGAATATTTGCGACAACGTGCAGGACGCCCTGCGCCGCGCCGAAGAGGCGTTTGAAAGACTGCAACCGGCGGGGAAAGCCACGACAGCGAGGTAGGTCGCAACCCCTTTACAGAATTGGCATCTAGAGAATTGTCATCCCGACCCTGAGCTTGTCGAAGGGGAGGGATCTGCAGTTCGCCGCAAAATGCCGATCCCTCACTTCGTTCGGGATGACAATTTGAATGAGGCTAGTGCATCGTCGCCGCATTCACCAGGTTGGCATTCAGGTAGCGGCTCATCGCCACATCAATAATTGACCCGATCATTTCCGTGTAGGAGAGCCCAGAGGCCCTCGCGGCCATGGCAAATTCCTGCCGGCTCGCCAGCCACGGATTCGGATTCGCCTCGATCACATAAACATCGCCGTTAGGAGCCAGGCGCATGTCGATGCGTCCATAGTCGCGCAGCTTCAGTGCGCGGTACGCAGCCAGCGCCGTATCTTCCAGCCGCTTCGTCGTCTCTTCGTCCAGATTGTCTGCGATGGCTGACTTGGTCAACTTGTAGACTTCGGTATTCTTCTCGAACTTCACGTCATAGGTGGCGATTTTCGGCGTGCCTTCCGGCAAGCGTGACAGATCGAGTTCCACCAGCGGCAAAACCTGCGTGCGTTCGTAGCTGCCCAGAATGCCTGCGTAAATCTCGCGTCCCTCGATGTATTCCTCAATCAGGGCGGGCGAGTCGAATTCATCCTGGATGTACTGGATCCGCTCCATCATCTCCTTGATGTTCTTCACGACCGAGCCGGCATCGATGCCGATCGATCCATCCTCCCATGACGGTTTGACGATGAGTGGAAAAGAAATATCGTGGGCGTGTTCAATGCGGCCACGATAGGCGGTCGCAAAGAATGGAGTCTTGATGCCGTGAAACGCGAAAATCTTCTTGGCGATCGCTTTATCCTGGGACATGAAAATGCCATGCGGACCCGCGCCGGTGTAGCGCAAGCCGAGCAGGTCGACATAGGCGACCACGTTCATTTCCTTGGTGTCGTCACCGTCGAAAGATTCGGTCAGGTTGAAAATAAGGTCGGCATCGCAACGCGAAAGGGAGTGCAAAGACTGCGGGCGACCGTCGAGTTCGAAGTAGGAAGGCTCATGTCCCAGCTTCTGCAGCGCTTCGAAGATTTCCTCGCGATCGGTCTTCTCCGCTTTCTTGACCTTCTTCGTTTTCTTGCGCAACTTGCGCGCGGGCACAGCCGCCGCCTCTTCTTTCGCCGCCGCTGCCACCGGGTCTTCGTTCCACAAGTCGTACAACAGTGCGATTTTAAGTTTTGCTCCGATCATATGTCCCCTCGGAAACCAGTCTTGCTAGTGGAGCGCCGGGCGTCCCCGCCCAGCCACCTCGCTGCCTGACGGGCGAGGACGCCCGTCGCTCCACTTCTATTCCTCACGGCTGAATAAACTTTCCTTTCGCTACATAGGTCATCACCAGCGCGGTGGCATAGGCAGTAACTTCCGCCAGATGCTCCGCACTTCGCGTTTTGTCGGTGCGCAAGTTGAGTTCACCGGCGCGCTTTTCAATCGTGTCCATCAAAGCCTTGATCAGCGGACGCTGGGCCCCCGTCCACTGCGCAACTTTGTCAATCACCGCTTTGCGGTGCTGATGCAAAAATTCGTGCGCCGGCAGCGCCGTCTTGCGCCGCTTGGATACTGGGAAAAGGTCGCGCAGATCCGTGTCCGGCGTTAATTCACTAACGCCAAGTTCGATGACCGCAACTTCTTCCCGCCCGTTCTGGTGCCCATCCCGACGATAAAACTCGGCGACTGTGTTCTCCATCTCATCGACCGTGATGTCGGCCCGTCCGCGCCGTCGCGGAGGGTCCGTCTTCCCCAACTTCCGCGCCAGCCGGTTCAGGTAACTCAATTTCTCCATCGCACCCCAGCCGCGATAACGCTTGCGCCAGTTCGAGCGGGGCGTCAGCCACACCGCAAACGTCTCGGCAAAATCTTCATCCGGATGCTTCTGCGCATACCATCCCGGCAAGTGCCGCACATAGTCGCGCGAAAACGGCGCGGGCCGGTAATTATCGTGATACGGACGGCGAAACGGCCCGAAGATCTTTTTCCATTCCGGCCGGTTGTGCAGCTTGTAGGCATAGGTAAACGCATGTCCCGCCTCATGCCGCAGGTACATCATGATTTCTCTCGCGTCTTCGAGGTCATGCGTTTCTTTTTCCAGTTGCGCCAGCGCCGTATGCGCCAGATAAAACGGAATCCCGATAATCGGCTCGCCCGACGGACATCCCCACTCATCGGTCAAATAGACTTCCGGACGAAACTTGGTCAGCCCCTTGGCGTCCAGTTCGCGATAGAGCTGCTCGACAAAGCGTTCCACCGGCGACCCGGCAAGCGTAAGCCCCAGCTCGCGAATCGGCCGGCTAAGAAGTTCCTGGTACGCGGGCGGTTCAGTTTTTGCGATGTCGACGTTATGCACAAACGCTCGCATACAAATAGTCTGCAACCGCGCGGGCACACACGGGGAGGAGTGTCACTACGGTTAACATTAAACGAAAGTGTGGTTATTTTGAAGTGACTGCGGTAATGCCGGTGACGCCGACGCCGATACTGTGCCCAACCGGGCCGATGGCGCGCGGATCGCGGGCGTTGCTGGTGTCGATATGATGGTGAATCGACTGGCCATTATTGATTTTGGATGTGGGACGTTTGCCTTGCGCCCGAACCAAAACGCGCGACCCGAAATCGTCGGAAAAGATGCAACGTTGACGAATGCGGGCTCCATCAAGGACGGAAAGCAACTTACACTTCCGGTAACTCTCAACGGAACTGTTGGCGTGGCCGTGCTGGACACCGGTGCGCGTGGCACTATGATCAACTACAAACTTGCCGCGGTGGCGGGGATTCACCCCGAGTCCGACTCCTTTCGAGACGGTGAGCCGGCTCGCGGCGCGACAACGACGCCCGTGCTCTCTCGCGTAGGACCCATCGGGAGCATCCGTTTCGGTGGCATTACGCGGAACGATGTGATCGCGAGAGTGGTTGATCTGCCATATCTTGAAAGTGCTGGGCTGAGTGGCGGCCCTGCGATGAATCTGGGCCTCGATCTGCTGGCGGGAACACGGCTGACCGTAGACTACTCTTCGCGACGATTTTGGCTCGCAGAGTCGTCCTGCAAGCTAACCTCTCAGAAGGTTGCCGGGGGTGCGCCACTTCTCGCGCTTTTCGAGAAGCGGCCTCCACCGGACGCCAAATGATGTGTCGCGTAATAATTACAGCGTAAACCATTACCCTGCTGTGTCCCCTAAACCACAACCGACACTGAGCATTATCAAAGACTTGCAACCCCGGCCAGCGAGCCTGGGAAAACCTACTCGGTGCCGGCGGGCTGTTCGGATGTCACTGTACATACATTCATGCCGGTACAAATTGTTCCACGTGGAACATTATACGTACACCGCCCTACTGAATCAGCATCCCACTCCCATTGGGCTCGTCCGGAGGAATCACCACTGCCGCCGCGACCCGGTCTCCCGGCTCGACGTTCAAAAGCCGTACACCCTGCGCCGACCGCCCCGACTCGCGGATGAACTTTGACTCGATGCGGATGATCTTGCCGTACTGGCTGATCAGCATCACTTCGGATTTCTCCGAAACCTGCGAGATGCCAACGACTTTGCCGTTGCGCGCCGTAGTCTTGACGTTGATCACGCCCTTGCCGCCGCGATTGGTAAGCCGATACTCGTCGGCGGGAGTGCGCTTCCCATACCCGTTCTCGGTCACGGAAAGAATCAGCGAGCCTTTCTCCGGGACCAGGTCCGCGATTTCCGGAGCGACTTCGCCTTCTTTCAACACCGCCTTCGCCTCGGGCTTGATCGTCGTAGCCATGCCGACGATGTAATCTTTCTCGGCGAGATTCATGCCGCGCACGCCGGTGGCGTTGCGTCCCATGGGACGCACGTCGTTCTCATCGAAACGAATTGCCTGCCCGTCATGCGAGGCGAGGAAGACGATCTGGTTGCCATCGGTCAGCGAGGCCGCGACCAACTCGTCGCCCGCTTCGATATTGATGGCGATGATGCCGCGCGACATCACGTGCGAGAAGTCTTTTACCTCGGTCTTCTTCACCGTGCCGTTGTGCGTGGCAAAGAAGACGTACCTGTTTTCTTCTTCCAGATCGCGGACGGCCAGCATGGTGCGCACGGTTTCCCCGGGCTGCAGGCCAACCAGATTGCCGACGTGCTTGCCCTTGCCGGCAGCGGCAATGTCGGGAATCTCGTACACCTTCAGCCAGTACACGCGTCCGGTGTTGGTGAAGATCAGAATATAGGCGTGAGTGGAGGCGATGAACAGATGCTCGACAAAGTCCTCGTCGCGCGTCTTCATGCCTGTGCGCCCAGTGCCTCCGCGCCGCTGCATGCGGTACGTCGAGATCGGAGTGCGCTTCATGTATCCGGAATGGCTGACCGTAACCGCAACCTGCTCGTCGGCGATCAGGTCTTCCAGCATGATTTCCGCGGCTTCGTCTTCGATCACCGTGCG
>Ga0074045_10005649_pt1 | contig 10870 bp, 9 predicted proteins | sample BogForMeECP23OM2_FD_94442 | JGI IMG/M metagenome (GOLD analysis project Ga0074045, IMG submission 94442) | Bog forest soil microbial communities from Calvert Island, British Columbia, Canada - Bog Forest MetaG ECP23OM2 | ecosystem: Environmental > Terrestrial > Soil > Wetlands ... | reverse complement strand
ATTACACTCATTGACCCCGGTTCGGCCAGTTCTTAGTGAGCCTGTCAATCGTCAGCAATCAGTTCTGGCACTAGCTGTCTGAGCTTACGGGCTTACGCCTCCGGTGTGGCAATCGCTACAGGTCACCATTGTCAGGTCGCCTAGATCTACCGGGTGCTTGAATTGGCCGGGGGGATTGGTTTCTACCGCTACTTTGTTCTCCGACTGACTGAGAACTGTATGGCAGGAGTTACAGTCCTTGGGGATTACCTTGCCTTCTGGACTTACGTGGTTGCCGTCGTGGCAGCGGAAGCAGCCGTTGAAGTAGAGGTGGCCGATGTTATTGGGATGGGTGCGCCAGTCTAACTTCATCTCGGGGAAGAAAGTGAGTTTATAGATGCGCTGGGTTTCGTCGATGGCGGCGCGGATTTCGGGCTCTTTCGTTTTGGTCAGGTCTGGATATTTGCTCTTGTAGAACTCGTAAATGGTTTTGGCAATGCCTTGCATGGCTTCGTCGTTGGTCGCGTACTTGCCGGTGAGGGCGGCGACCGCCTGCTGTTTGATGAAGGGCAGGGTGATATCGAGGCGGTGCGCGGCTAGAGAGCGATCGACGGAAGTATCGGGCGGGACGTAGATGTGGGTGGGACGATTGTGGCAGTCGATGCAATCCATGCGGCGCTTGGGGGTTTGAGCGATCTGGTCTTTGGTTAGCTTGGAATCCTTGGCGAAATATTCGGTGACGCGGCCCTGCGGATCCTTGGCGTAAATGTAGGCGATGTTCTGGCGCTCTTCGTCGGTGGCGATGTAGCTGATCTGGTTGGAAATGTTCATGTGCCAGTGGATGCCCTCGGGCTCGCCGGTGGAGGGATCGCCGCCTCCGGTGTTGATGAGAAGGCGAATCTGGCGGGGAGTATTTTTCTCGTCGCTGGCGTAGTGGTTAAAGACCTTGAGCTGGGCGCCGTAGAATTTTTTCGGCCAATGGCAGGTTTCGCAGGTTTCGGCAGCGGGGCGCAGGTTGTGGACGGGAGTGGGGATGGGGCGGGGAAAGGTGTTGAGCGCGGTTTTGACAACCTGGCGCGCGCCGGAGAGCTTCGACTTTACATACCAGGTGGCGCCGGCTCCGACATGGCAATCGACGCAGGCCACGCGAGCGTGAGGAGATTGCTGGTAGGCGGTGAATTCGGGCGCCATGACGGAATGGCAGAGCTGTCCGCAGAAACCGATGGAATCGGTGAAGTTGTAGGCCTTGTAGCTACCGACGACGCTCATGCCGACGAACACGATGATGAAGGCCAGGAAGAAAACCACGGCGCCGCGCTGTGAGGGATCGGAGAAATCCAAACGAAAATGAGGAGTAGCGCCTTTGGCGGTGAGGCGGCGGTGGCGTGAGTAGAAGGCTCCGAAGATGACCAGCGCGAGGCCGAGCACGAGGAATGCGGGCGCGACCATGTAGGCGAGAATGCCGACGTAAGGGCTGGGGTGAGGCGAAGTCATGTCGATAAAAAAGAGGAAGAGAATGTTTCCGAGGGCGACGACGGCGACCGCCAGTCCAATGATGGAGATGGGATTCCGCATCAGGGAACGGATGCGGGCGAGGCCGGTTAGTTGTGGCGAGGCGCTCGGTTGAGAATCGGGCATGATGGTACAGACCTCCAGGGTTCAGATCCGGAACCTTTGCTTATACATTAAATCGGGCGGCTCAGGCGATGACTTTTGTCCGACGCTTGAGCCGATTGGGCTCGCGGTGCACGGTTTTAACTGCGGGTGATCGACTCTGAATTTTCTTCGTGGTCCGCCCTGCCCGCGCTATGGCCGTTGCCGTTGGCAGCCTCCAATTCGGCTTGCTCGGCGGCGAGGAGCGTCGCGCTGTCGAGGCCGTGCTCTTCGCGGTAGTGATGCTCGGAGACCTTGCCGTCATACCAGGCCCAGTTCATGGGGTAAATATCGGGATCAAGGAAGATCTGGTAGAAGTGCCAGACGACGATGGCGAGCGAGGCCAGAATGGCTTCGTAAAGATGGACAGCGGTGGCGACATCGAGCCACCAGCGCGGGAACAGGTGTCCGACCCAAACCTTGGCCCAAAGAGCGGTTCCGGTCGCGGCCATGACGATGACGCCCCAGACCAGCGCCCAGTACTCGGCTTTTTCGGCGTAGGTGAAGCGCTTGAACTCGGGCTTCTTTCCGCCGAGGCCGAGGTTGTGGCGCATGGTGGTGACGGCATCGGTGGCGTCCTTCGGTTCGGGCAACATGTCCAGGACCATGCGGCGGCCGTCGCGCGTCAGGAAGAGATAGACAAGGTGATAGAGGCTGGCGCCGATCATGCAAACGGCGGCGATGCGGTGGACGATGCCGCGGGCCTTTTCTCCCATGCCGGGAAGCAAGGCGAGGCCGGACTCGGGATACTTGAGCGCGAAGCCGGTGACGACCAGCGTGATGAACGATGTGAGCAGGACGAGATGCTGCCAGCGCTGGCTGGTGTTCATGCGCGTGATGGTGCGGGGATAAGCGTCGCGGCGTTCGATGGCTTTGCGGCGCCAGATGATGAGGTTATGCAGGACCATGCCGCCGATGACGGCGAAGATCATGCTCAGGTAAAAGCGGCGAATCCAGCGTACGGCGATGCTGCCAATGTCGGCGGAGAGAGGCGCATCGACGTGCACTTTGCCGACGACAAATTTTTCGGTCACGCCGGGGTGACACTGGCCGCAGGTCTTGACGAGGTTGGCGCGACTGATGGTGGAACGCGGATCGCTTGACGGCAGAATGTTGTGGACGCCGTGACAACTGGCGCAGTTGGCGACGACGTTCGAGCCCAACTCGGAAGCGAGCCCGTGATAGCTGGCGAGATAGGTGCTGGAGCGGCCGCCCTCGAGGCCGAATTCCTGTGAGAGACGAACGCCTTCGTGGCAGCGGGCGCAGGTGGTGCGCGCCAGATTTTTCGCGGCGACGGAGGAATTGGGATCGAGATGCGACTTGATGGAGTGGATGCCGTGGCAATCGGTGCAGACCGGGGCGAGCGAGTTGCCCTTGGCGATGGCCTGGCCGTGGATGCTCTGCATGAACTCGGTTTTGACCGACTCGTGGCACTTGGCGCAGGTGGCGGGGACGTTGAACTTGAAGATTGAGGATTTGTCGTCGCTGGCGCGGCGGATTTCATGAACGCCGTGGCAGTCGGTGCAGACGGCGGCCTTGGCGGATCCGTTGGCGACCGCGCGGCCGTGCACGCTCTCCTCGTAAGAGAGAAACTCCTGCGTGCTCTGGCCGGCGCGCTCCATTACAAACTTCTGGCCGTGACAGGTGCCGCAGGTGGCTGGAATGTTGTTGTGGTGAACGGGAGACTTGGGATCGTCGGCGGCAAGAATCTGGTGCGGGCTGCCGTGGCAGGACAGGCAAATGGGCGCTTCCTTGTTGCCATCCTTGCGGGCGATGGCGTGAACGCCTAACTGGTAGCCGTGGACGGCGTCGTCGTGGCAGGTGGCACACTGCTGGGGAACGATTTTGTCCGCGGGTTGGACTTCATGGGTTTTGCCGTGGCAAGCGGCGCACGCGTCATTATTTTTGCCGAGGATTGAGTGCACGCTTTGCGGAACCTGCGCAACCTCCTGATCGTGACAGGTGACGCAGGCGGGCATTTTCATGTGCTTCGGGTGCGGATATTCCTTCACACCGACGTGGCAGGTAGTACAGCCGAGATCGCCGTGAACGCTGCTCTTGTGCTTGGCGGGATCGACGTGCAGGCTGCGGCCGGACTCGGATTTCATGGTGGGATCGCTGTGACAGGCAAGACAATCCTGATCGGCGGCGAAGGCTGGCATCGCGCCGGGGATGGCAGCGACGAGGGCAAGCAGAAGACTGATCCCGATGAGCATTCCGAGTTGTTTCGCGGCCTTCACGGACGAAATCCTCCTACTTATAGGCGAACAGCATGGCGTAGATGATCCAGATAACGATGCAGAAACCGATACTGAGCGCGCCCCAGGCGAAGGCGCGGATGGTGCGTACGACGACTTCGGGCTGCGGCTCTTCCATGTGCTCTTCGAGCTGGCCTTTAGCAACCAGGGCTTCGTACTCGAGCGGTTTGTCGCGCTTCAATTCGGCCAGGGGCATGTGGCCGGTGAAAACGACCGTGTCCATGGGAAATTTTTCCGGGCGCAAATGCGTATTGAAAAAGTGGACGGTAAATATGAAGCCGGTCGCCAGCAGGGCTTCGTCGCTGTGGATGATGGTGGCGATATTGATGAACGGGCCCGGCAGCAGGCGCGTGAAAAAGACCGGGAACCACAGGGTCAGGCCGGTCGAGCCGATGACGGCGATGCCCCAGAATACGGCAAAGTAATCGAATTTTTCCCAGTAGCTCCAGCGCCCGTATTGCGGCCTTGGACCCCGGCCTACGAACCACTTCATGGTGGCGAGGAACTGATCGAGATCGTTGCGGTTGAACATCATGGTATCGGGGCCGAAAACCAGCGCCCACCACGATATGCCCTCGCGCTTTTTGTGTTGAACAAGATCGTAGAGGTGAGTGCAGAAGACACCGAACATCAGGACGGCGGCCGCACGGTGAATGAAGCCGGCGGTTTCAAATCCGCCCAGGAAGCGCGAGACTCTGGCGGCCCAGGGCGTGTAGGAAAACTTCAGCGTCAGGCCAGTGGTGGCCAGGCTGATGAAGCTGATGATCATGCAGGCGTGCAGCGCGCGTTGCAGGCGCGTGAAGCGGACGAATTCACGGTCCGGGCGTATATATGCTTCCCGGCCCGACGAAAGGGCTCGCTCGTCTGCGGTTCGGAGGTCGAGATCAGCCGGCATGATTATCCTCGCGATTGGGGTTCGGTTCGTGCAATCCGGCCTTTTCTGCCGCTTCCCGGGCTTCTTCGGCGCGCAACTCTCGGCGCATCTGGATGGCTTTGGGCAGCCACAACAGCGTGTGAATGCCGCCGAAGACGAAGGTGCTGACGAGCAGGGTGGTCATGCCCCAGAACGTCCAGAACAAGAACGGATATTTCTTCGGGTCGTGGTGGGTGGCGTGGGTCAAGTAGCCGGCAAAGCGGCGGGTCGCATTGGCGTGGCACTTCTGACAAGTGGCGACGACATTGGCGCGGCTCAAATGCGAGCGCGGGTCGGCGACGCGCAGGATATCGTGCGAGCCGTGGCAGTCGTAACACTTGGCGGTTCCGGCGTAGCCAAGGCGCGAAACTTTACCGTGGTAAGTCTCGAAGTAAGTCTTGGCGATTTCTACGTGGCATTGGCCGCACTTGCCCATGATTTCGAGCTTGAAGCCGGTTTCATCGGTGCGGCGGATCTGGTGGGCGCTGTGGCAATCGCTGCAGACGGGCAGTTTCTTGTCGGTCTTGGTGATGGATGCGGAGTGCACGCTCTCGATGAACTGTTCCTGGATGCCGTGATGGCAGGCGCCGCAGGTAGCGGGCACGTTCTTAGGATTAACGGTTGAATCGGGGTCCGTGCGGGGCAGGATGAGGTGCGCCGTGTGGCAGTTGGTGCAAGTGGCGGTCACGGTCAGGCCGCTCTTCATCAGGCCCTTGCCGTGGATGCTTTCGGTGTAGTTCTGGATGATTTCGTGCTGCGGCCCGGTGTAGCGGACGGCGGCTTTCATGCCCTCGCGGTGGCAGCCGCCGCAGAGATTGGGCACGTTGGTGGGGAAGGTTTTGGACTCAGGGTCGTGCTTACCTAGAACGTGGTGGCCGCCATGGCAGTCCTTGCAGGTGGGCGCGTTGTGATCGCCGGCGGCCTGAAGTTGGCCGTGGCGGCTGCGTTGATACTGCTGGCCCATTTCTTCGTGGCACTTGGTGCAATCGACGGGGTGGGTGATGGTCTCGCAGGGGCGTACGTGCGAGACATTGACTTCAGAGTGACACTGGCTGCAGGCGACACCTTTTTGGCCATGGCGTGAGCCGGCAACTTCAGCGGCACTTACGAACATGCTGCGGCCATTGGAAGCCTTCAGCTTTTCGTTGGCGTGGCAGCGCATGCAATCGGCGTCGGCCATGCCCTGGGAGTAGAAGACGTTGCGGACTTTGTGGGGCTGATGGCAGTCGGGGCAGGCGGGCAGAACATTCGATTCTTTTTGCCAGAGTTCGCCCCGGATCGTCTTGCGATGCACCATTTCGATTTCGGCATGGCACTTGGTGCAGGTGGCCGCGATGTTGTGGCGGTTGATGGAAGAATTCGGATCGGTGTGCGGCAGGATGTTATGCGACGTGTGGCATGAGACGCAGGTGGCCGCGACAATCAATCCCTTCTTGAGAACCGCCTCGCCGTGGATGCTCTCGGAATAGTTTTCAAGAATATTGTGCTGGTCAATGTTGCGATTGATCTGGACCGGCGTGCCCTCGCGATGGCAGCGGCCGCAGACGAAGGGAATATTCAGTGGGGCAACGGTGGAGCGCTTGTCCTTAACCGGGAGAATGTCGTGATTGCCGTGACAGTCGATGCAATGCGGGGCCAGCGCGTCGCCGCGGGCGATGGCTTTGCCGTGAAGCGATGCAGCGTGCTGCTTCTGCTCGTCGCTGTGGCAGGAGCCGCATTGCACGGGAGCGACGCCGGGATCATGCGGCAGGTCTTTGCCGTCGAGCGAGGCATGGCAGTTGGTACAGGAGAGCGGGCCATGCACGGAAGCAGCAAATTTCCTGGCGTCGACGAACAGGGAGACCGTGCGGCTGCCGCGCTTTACGGTCATGGTTTTGTCGCTGTGGCAGGCGAGGCAGTCGTCGTTGGATGGGCCCGCCGCGCGCACGGTTGGCGTGGCTGTGGCGAAAAGCAACAGCGCGGTCCACACGAGCGTTGCGGTCCATCGGTTTGGCGATGTTGACATCGGAAACAGTCTCCTCACCGGCGCAGCAGAAAGCCAAATGACTCTATATCTTCGCGGGAAGAAGAACATTCGGGCAGTGAGTCATAACACGGGGGCACGTGACTCGGGTCACAAGGTGAGGGTACAAGGTACAGAGGACAGCGGGGGGCAAAACCGGCAAAGAAACCGCGGGGGAAAAAGTACAAAAGGAAATGCGACGAGCAAAAGGCAGGGAACTGTTGTAAGGGCGGAAGCAAGATTCAGTGGAGGTGCAAGCCGTAGCTATGAGGGTGGCGGGTGCGCACCAATCCTACGGCGCGAACGCGGCCGTAGGCTTCATGCAGATCTTCGCTGAGGAGATTGACGACCTGGAGACAGACGTCGCAATGCTGGTGGAGGAAGTGCAGCAAGTCTTTCCGCCGGACCTCGGCAACCTGGACCTGATCGACGACCTCGGCGGTGACCTCGTACAAGCCGCCGGAAAGAGCAGCGCTCAGGCCGAGAACCTCACCGGCAGTCGCGGTGCGCAGGGACATGCGGCGACCGCTTTCCGAGCAGACCGAAAGGCGAACGCGTCCCTCACAGAGCAGGAAAACGCCACGCGCGGTTTGGCCTTCGCGAAACAGGACGGTTCCGCGCGGGTAAGTTTGTAAAGACTTGATGCCGTCAAATTCCTCGAGAGCTTCCGGCTCCAGATCGCAGAAAATGCGGTCCGAGCGTTGCGCGCAATCGAGACAGCTCTGCGACATAGGACACTCCCCTTGATGTTGTAATACGCCAAGGCGAAGGTGGAAACAGTGATTCGAGTCACCGAAAATGGTGACCGCTGGCACAGGGAATGAGGCCGATTTAGCCCGTGGTCGCAAGCGAACGCAGGGCCGCCTTGTTGCGAATGACAAGAGTGGAACCCTTGGCCTGCAGGATCTGGCGCTTCTTGAGATCAGCGAACAAGCGGGTTACGGTTTCCCGCGAGGTGCCGATCATCTGCGCGATTTCTTCGTGGGTCAGGGCGAGCTTGAGGCGCGGCTCCTGCTTCATGGATTCGCCGTTTCTCGAGCTCCACTCGATAAGCAGTTTGGCCAGCTTCTCGGCAGCGGAATGCGAGAGGCCAAGAGAGCGGACTTCGTGGCAAGCAACGTTGTACTTTTCGCTGAGCTGCTCGGCCACCTTGAAGCAAGCCTCGCTGTGTTCTTTGAGGAAGCGCAAGAAGTCGTCGCGCTTGACGAAATTGACCTGGCAGGGATCGATGGTTTCCGCGGTCAACTCGTAGGTCTTGCCGGAAACGGCGGCGCTGAGACCGAGGACTTCGCCGGGCTCAGCGATTTTGAGGATGAGGGTCTTACCGTCGCTGGCGCAGATCGAGAGCTTTACGCGGCCCTTGCAAAGGACGAAAATGCCGCGGGGTGCCTGGCCTTCGACAAACAGGACGGCGCCTTTGGGATAAGCGGTGGCGTACTTGATGCTCTCAAAGGACTGCAGCGCGGCCGTCGGCAGATCGCAGAAGAGGCGCTCGGCGCGCATCTTGCAAGTAAGGCAGCTTTCGATAATGTCCAGACCGTATGGTGAGAGCATCTCACACCCCCTGGTGATATTGGCCACTTATGAGCGCTCTTGAAACCAGACGCACTGTGACGGATATCACGCAATCAGTGTGCGGCCCTGGCTAACTTGCAGCGGTGACAAGGGGCACAAATGGGTGTGATGTAAGTCACAGGGCGGATAGGCACTTGCGAAGACGGCTCCAAGTGCAAGGATTTGCTGGCCTTCCCGCGCTTTTCAGGGCATACTTGACGAAGACGCAAGTAGCGGATTTTCGATCCCGAGGATCTTTTAAGTGCCCACGTACCGTGACGAAACCCAGTCCGATAAGCATCTGGAGCGGTCCAGCCCGGCGCTGCCTCCGGCACCCGATGCCGAAACGCAGCGCAAGCGAATGCTGATCGCGCTGGGAATTCTGTTGCTGGCGCTAGTGGCCGTCATCATAAAGGATTGGGATTTCTGGTTTCCTGGCAGCGGGACGGATTCCCCCGAAGTTGTGGCGGCGCGCAAAGCCAAGATGCTGGCGCCGGAAACGCCAGCGGAGCCTGTGGCGGCGACTACCCATGAGCACAAAGCCGCCAAGCCTGCCGAAGCCGAACAGACGCTACCCGATACGCCTTTCAAAACCGAGCGGACCGTATTACCTCCGCTGGATGTGGAAGTGGTAGCGGGAAACCAGCGCGTGAGCGTGCCGGGAAAAAACCCTGCGATCCATGTCGATGTAGGCACGGGCATCACCGGAGGGGGCGGGTCGGCGGGAACGAGCGCGGGGTCGGGATCGCAGAGCGGAATGGTGAGTGCAGCCGGTCGCGTGGAGCTGTCGCCGCAGATCCAGCAAAGGTTGACGGTTGCGGTTCCTCCGGATTACCCGCTGCTGGCGCGGCAAATGAAGGTGCAAGGCGCGGTCAGCCTGCAGGCTCTGATTGCGCGCGACGGCACGATACAGGAACTGCAGATTCTGAGCGGACCGGAGATTCTGGCGACGGCGGCGCGCGAGGCGGTGAAGCAGTGGCACTTCAAGCCCTATCTGCAAAGCGGCCAGCCCGTGGAAACGCAGGCCAGAATCACCGTCAACTTCACGATCTCTACGAATTAGCTTCGAGCTACGAGCCGCGAGCTGTGAGCGAACCGGATCGAATCCGAACAAGCAATAGCGAGCCGGCTACAGGAATCACTTCTGCTTGGCGCTTCGCGAGCAACTTCCTTTTTGTATCAGTGTGTCTCCTGCTGTACTCAGTCGCTCAAGCACCGGTGTTGGCTGCGGGCGGAAGGGGAGCGAGAGGAGAAGCAGCTATGGCTTTCACCGTGCAGAGTGCGGACTTTGCGAATGGTGCGGACATTCCAAAGCAGTTCACGTGCAGCGGAGAAGATCGGTCTCCTGCACTCGAATGGAACGGGGCGCCGGCGGGAACGAAGTCGTTTGCTTTGATCGTCGACGATCCGGATGCGCCGGTGGGCACGTGGGTGCATTGGGTGATGTTCAATGTCCCCGGCAATGCGCATGGGCTGCACGGCGGTTTTGAGAAGAAGGATCAGCTGGCGGACGGAACACGGCAAGGGCAGAACGATTTCCGCAAGATCGGCTATAACGGCCCGTGCCCGCCGCCGGGGAAGCCGCATCGATATTTTTTCAAGCTCTATGCGTTGGGGAGCGAACTCTCTCTGGGGCCGGGCGCGACTAAGGGCGACGTGGAGCGCGCTATGGAAGGCCACATATTGGCACATGCGGAGTGGGTCGGGCGCTTTCGGCGCTAAAGCTGGCGAAGCCAATGGGGCGCGTTTGGCACGCAGGGAATTGGCGAAGGAATTGGCGAGTGATGCTGGGACGCTGAGAAAAGTGCGGACAAAAAATTAAACGGGCGTCCTGGATTCTCGCGAATCCACGACGCCCGGGCAGCCCTCCCCCAGAACTGCTCGAAATCAAGGTACGTCCACTCTGAAAATCTGGAAATGGCACACGGGTGCCAAAGTAGTTCCACTAAAGTGCCATGCGGTAAGTGGAAGATAAATAGAGGGGTTTCCCATTCGGCGCAAGCGCAAGGGGATGCTTCCGGTGGAATCCACAGGGCTGGAGGAGTGCGTCAGGGGTGAGATTTTCACGATTGCAGCGGATTTTTCCAGCGTAGGTCTGGAAAGCGGGCGAAGTCGCGATCGGTGGTGTGCAGCAAGCCGCCGTACTCGATGGTGAGCGCGGCCAGGTGGGCATCGCTTGTGAGCGGGCCAGCGGCTTGTCCTTCGACCAGCATCTGACGAAACAGCGGCCAATGATCATCGCCGGCTTCGAGCAGACGAACGTTGGGCTGCTCCAACCACCCGTCGACCACTTCGACCGCTTCCTCAATCGCAAAGCGCTCGCCGGGCAACCGCACGTTGGTCATGATCCGCACAAAAGCGGTCACGGTTTGCCACGGCAGACCGATCGGCTGACTACCCGAAAATTCTCGTTCCACCCAGGCACGCGCTTTTGCGTGCTGCGCCGAAGCGCTGTCATAGGCATAGAGAAGGATGTTGGCATCGAGAACGATCATTTGTGTTTTGGATCAT
>Ga0074045_10005648_pt1 | contig 10870 bp, 11 predicted proteins | sample BogForMeECP23OM2_FD_94442 | JGI IMG/M metagenome (GOLD analysis project Ga0074045, IMG submission 94442) | Bog forest soil microbial communities from Calvert Island, British Columbia, Canada - Bog Forest MetaG ECP23OM2 | ecosystem: Environmental > Terrestrial > Soil > Wetlands ... | reverse complement strand
GCGTAGAGTCCGCGGAAGGTCAGCTTATTGTGGTGATACTTGCGGTGAATCGGGTCCTGCTGGAAGTAGGCGAGGGTATCGTGCATCCAGCCCATGTCCCACTTCATGCCGAAGCCGAGGCCGCCGATGTAAGTCGGGCGCGAGACCATCGGCCATGCGGTGGATTCTTCGGCGATGGTCTGGATGTCGGGGAAGGCCTGGTAGGCGTCGTGGTTCACGCGCTGCAGCAGGGAGACGGCTTCGAGGTTTTCGCGCCCGCCGTACACGTTGGGAATCCACTCGCCGCGTTTGCGCGAGTAGTCGAGGTAGAGCATGGAGGCGATGGCGTCCATGCGCAGTCCGTCAATGTGGTAGACGTCGAGCCAGAACATGGCGTTGCTGATGAGGAAGGCGCGAACTTCATTGCGGCCGTAATTAAAGATGGCCGACTTCCAGTCGGGATGGAAGCCCTTGCGCGGATCGGCATGTTCGTACAGGTGCGTGCCGTCGAAGTAGGACAGTCCGTGCTGGTCGTTGGGGAAGTGCGAGGGCACCCAGTCGAGAATGACGCCGATGCCGCGCTGGTGCAGGTAGTCGACCAGGTACATGAAGTCCTGCGGCGTGCCGAAGCGGCTGCTGGGCGCGAAGTATCCGGTGATCTGGTAGCCCCAGGAGCCGAAGAAAGGGTGCTCCATGACGGGCATGAACTCGACGTGAGTGAAGCCGAGTTCGTTGACATAGGCGGCGAGCCGGGGCGCGAGTTCGCGATAGCTGAACCAGCGATTGCCTTCTTCCTGGTTGCGCATCCAGGAGCCGACGTGAACTTCGTACACCGACATGGGCGCGTCGAAGGCGTTGCGCTTGTGGCGCAGGGACATCCAGTCTTCGTCGCCCCACTTGTAGTCGAGGTCCCAGACGATGGAGCCGGTGCGCGGCGGGTTCTCACAGTGAAAGCCGTACGGGTCGGCCTTGTTGACCTGGTACATGTGGAAGCGCGAGCGCAAGTGATACTTGTAGATCGATCCTTTGCCGAGGCCACGGACGAAACACTCCCATATGCCCGAGTTGCCATGGGGAGTCATGGGATTGGAGTCGGAGTTCCAGCCGTTAAAGTCGCCCACGACGGAGAGGCGTTCGGCATCGGGCGCCCAGACAGCGAAGTAGGTGCCCTGGTGGCCATCGATCTCGGTGATGTGCGCGCCCAGCTTTTTGTAGAGCTGGTTGTGTCCGCCTTCGTTGAACAGATGGAGGTCGAAGCTGGTGAGCAGGACGGAGCCCTGGTCTTCGTTCGGGTTTTGGGCAGGGGTGTGCTCGATGGCGGGAGCCTTTTGCGTGGCCGGGACGGGCTGTTTAGGATCCGATGGAGCCATGGAGGCGATCTCCTGGTGGCGGCGCGCAGACGCCAGCGAAACCCTATAAGAGTAACACCAGGCGTAAAGGAAACAAGGGTAACTGGTAACTGGCCGGAGGCGCTGGGATGCGAGGAAATGCGGCAGAAGAAAGCCGGGGCATGCACCCCGGCTGGAGAAGTCCGAAAGCGATTCGGATAGAGGTTGATCTTGCGGCGGAGGAGGCTGGCGAGGCCGAGGATGCCGGTGCCGAACGTGACGAGGGTTCCCGGCTCGGGAGTGGTGGCATAATTAAATTCACCGCCCAGCGTGTAGCCGACGACTTCATGACTTCGGCCATTTCTTTTTGGTGAATCTGGTCGGAGAGACCAGGTGGGTGGCGGGAAAGTGGCGAGTCAGGCTGCACGGCACAGGCAAACGTGATGCCGGTTACAGCGGACAAGTTCGGCCGGTGCTTTCATTAGCTTGGCGGTGTGCGGCCAGCCTTAGACCCACCCTTTCCCAAAAACAGGGAAAGGATGGGGCACCTAAGCTTGCTGAGCAATGTGTTCCGCGTGCCGACCGCAAACCTAAGGAGCACAGCATGGCTGACAAGAAAGCGGACCTCGCTGGACCCGGCATTGGCGACTATCTCGAACTCGAGAAGATCCTGCCGGCAGATTACAACTCGCTGCTGTCAACGAAAGAGACGCAGAAGGCGCTCTTCGAGGTGAAGCGTTACATCGAAGAGAACCTCTGCAAAGAACTCAACCTGATGATGGTCAGCGTCCCTCTCATCGTCGATGAGGAAAGCGGAGTGAATGACCTGCTGGACCGCGACGGCTCAAGGACGCCGATCCAGTTCCACATCTCCAACGACCGCGACAAGCATCCCATCAACGCGCAGGTGGTGCAGGCGGCCACCAAATGGAAGAGGATGGCGCTGAAGCAATTCGGCATGCAGGCGGGCGAAGGCCTGTGCACCGACATGCGCGCCGTACGCAAAGACTACTTCCTCGACCACGACCACAGCGCCTACGTGGACCAGTGGGACTGGGAGCGCGTGATCACCCCCGAACAGCGCAATCTCGATTTCCTGAAGTCAATCGTCAGCAAGATCTGGAAGGTCATCGTCGGCGCCGAACGCTATGCGCAGCAGATGTTCCCGGCGCTGCGCGATCCGAGGTATGCAAGCCTGCCGGAGCAGATTACGTTTTTGCACGCGGAGGAGATTCTCGACATGTATCCCGAACTGCCGCGCAAGCAGCGGGAGACGGCGATCCTGCAGAAGCATCCGGCGGTGTTCATCATTGGGATCGGGTGGATGCTGAAGGACGGCTATCCGCACGAGATGCGGGCGGCCGACTATGACGACTGGGTCACGCCTACGATCAGCAAGAACGGGCACCTGTTGCACGGCCTAAATGGCGACATCCTGGTGTGGAACTCGGTGACCAAGCGGCGGCATGAGCTGTCGTCGATGGGCATCCGGGTGAATGGGGAATCGCTAAAGAAGCAGTTGGAGTTGACCCACCAGATGGACTTTCTGAAGTATCCGTATCACCAGGCGATTGTGAACCACGAGATTCCGTTGAGCATTGGAGGAGGAATCGGGCAATCACGGACGATGATGCAGATCCTGCGCAAGGCACACCTGGGCGAAGTGAGCGTCACGGTGTGGCCGAAGGTGCTGAAGGAAATGTGCGCGAAGAGGAACATTCATGTGCTGAATTAGTGAAGACTTACCACAGAGGCACTGAGGCATAGAGAAATTCGAATCCAAAAACCTCAGTGCCTCTGTGTCTCAGTGTTTATTTTTTCCTTGGCTTCATCATCTCCCAGGCGGCATCGGGGATTTTGCGGCCGAGAAGGCTGAAGGCACTGGCGCCGGCGAGCATTTCGCCGCCATCCATGTAGATCATGTCACCGTTGATGTAGCCCGCCTGATCACTGACCAGGAATGCGGCGAGGTTGGAGATTTCTTCCAGCGTGCCGAGGCGATGCAGCGGGTTGTGGTCGAGCAGCGCCTTCTCCATTTCAGGCACGGGCAGCAGTCGCGAGAATGCGCCTTCGGTGCGGATAGCTCCGGGCGCGATGGCGGCGAAGCGAATGCCGCGACCTCCCCACTCGACGGCCAGGCTGCGGGTGAGGGCAACCACTCCGGCCTTGGCGACGGCACTGGGAACGACGTAGGCGGAGCCCGTATCGGCGTAGGTGGTTGCGATGTTGAGCACCATGCCGGGATGTTTGGAGGAGAGCCAGCGTTTTCCGCACGCCATCGTCATGTTGATGGTGCCGTTGAGCACGATCCCGATGACGGAGGCAAAGGCGTGAGTTGAGAGTGTTTCCGTCTTTGCGAGAAAGTTGCCGGCGGCGTTGTTAACCAGTATGTCGAGCGGGCCTGCAGCCCACACTTGCTCGATCACTTTCTCGACGTCCTCGTCGTAGCGAACGTCGCAAGTGAAGGCCTCGAGGACGCCTCCGGTGGAAGCCGAAAGTTCAGCGGCGGTTTTCTGGACCACCTCGGCGCGGCGTCCGCAGATGTAGCCGGCTGCACCGAGTTGCAGGAAGCGTTCGGCGAGGGCGCGGCCGATGCCGGTTCCGCCGCCGGTGACGAGAAAGCGCTTGTTCTTCAGGAGATCGCTGGTAAACATGATGGCCCCCTATTGAAACCGATAAAAGTAGCACAGGCCCGCCGCGCCCGCAGTGATATACCGAATCGTTGGCCCAAACGGAATACACCGCAAAGTTGCATTGACAGGGAAGCGGGCTATCCGGTAACTTCGAAGGCGAGATGACTTCGCTGGTCCATCGCCATCATCACCATTCGCACGTGGCGAGCGTGTCGGCGGAGATTATGTCATAGCGTTTTTCGCACTTTTACCTCCGACCCGCTGACACAAGTTCAGCGGGTTTTTTGTTTTTGCGAAAGGGAATGAGCATGGCGGTGGAAATCGATTTCGAAAAGATGATGGGGTTGGCGCCGGCGATTGTGCAGGACGCGGCTACGGGCGAGGTGCTGATGCTAGGCTTCATGAACCGCGCAGCTCTCGACAAAACGCTGGCTACCGGTTATGTGACCTTCTTCAGCCGTAGCCGCAACGAGCTGTGGACGAAGGGCGAGACCTCGGGCAATCGCCTGAGGGTGGTCAGCGCGCTGGCGGATTGCGACTTTGACACCGTGTTGTGCCGGGTCGAAGTAGAAGGGCAGGGGGTGGTTTGCCATACCGGTACGCGCACCTGCTTCAACGCCGAGCTGCCGGTAGCCACGGTGGCGGGCGGTGAACGATGAAGCTGCGAGTGGGGATTCCCAAGGGCAGCCTGCAGGAGGCAACGCTGGCGCTGCTGGCGCGAGCGGGGTTGCAGGTGTACGTGAGTCCGCGATCGTATTTCGCGGCCACTAACGATCCTGAGATCGAGTGCATGCTGATACGGGCGCAGGAGATGGCGCGCTACGTGGAGCACGGCGCGCTCGACGCGGGGTTGACGGGCTTCGACTGGGTGACGGAAAGCGGCCTCGAAGTAGTTACAGTGGCCGACCTTATTTATGCCAAGCAAAGCAGGGGCAAGGTGCGATGGGTGCTGGCAGTTCCGGAGGATTCAGCGGCACAGCGTGCGGAGGACCTCCGGGGAGCGACCATCGCGACTGAGTTGGTCAACGTTACGACCCGCTATTTTCAGCAGCGCGGCATTGAGGTGAAAGTCGAGTTTTCGTGGGGCGCGACGGAAGTGAAGCCTCCCACATTGGCGGACGCCATCGTAGAAGTCACGGAGACCGGCAGCTCGCTTAAAGCCAACCGGTTGCGCATCATTGAAACTATTCTGGAATCGAACACTCAAATCATCGCCAACAAAACAGCGTGGAGCGACGCGGGCAAGCGGCAGAAGATCGAAAACCTGGCGCTCATGCTGCGCGGCGCCATGGAAGCGCAGGGACGCGTAGGCCTAATGCTCAATGTCAGGGTGGAAGATCTTCGGGCCGTGCTTGCGGTACTGCCCGCCTTGAACAGCCCGACGATTTCTACACTTAGCGATAAGGCGTGGGTTGCGGTGAACACCATCCTGGAGGAGAGCCTGTGCTGGGAGGTAATACCGCGGCTCAAGGCGGCGAATGCGACCGGGATCGTGGAATATCCGTTGAATAAGGTGGTGGTGTGATGCGGATTCTTGCGGGGAAAGCCGCAGAGCGCGCGGTTGTGAAGCTGGAAGGACGGGCCTCGCGGCTGGAGGAAGTTGAGTCTGCCGTGAGGCGAATTGTTCGTGCTGTGCGTAAAGATGGCGATAAGGCTCTGGTACGATATGCCACATTGTGGGATAACCTGCAAAAAGGCATGCCGGTTCGGGTGTCGCAGCAGGAAATTGAGCAGTCGTGGAGGGCAACACCCGCCGATACCCGGGACGCATTGAAGCGCGCGGCGGCGAATATCCGGCGATTTGCGAACTGGCAGATGCCGGTCTCGTGGCGCAAGAAAATCACGGGCGGGGAATTGGGGCAGGTGGTGCGTCCGCTGGCGTCGGTGGGATGTTATGTGCCGGGGGGCCGGTATCCGCTGCCGTCGACGTTACTGATGACGGCGATTCCGGCCCAGGTCGCGGGCGTGGAGCGCATTGCGGTGGCGACGCCGAATCCGCAGACTGCAACGCTCGCGGCCGCGTATTTGCTGGGCATTACCGAAGTGTACCGCTGTGGCGGAGCGCAGGCGATTGCTGCCCTGGCCTTAGGCACCGAGAGCATAGCGCGGGTGGACAAGATTGTTGGACCGGGGAATGCGTACGTCACAGCGGCGAAGAAGCTGATGAGCTTCGAGTGCGCCATCGACATGCTGGCAGGGCCGACCGAGGCGGTGGTTTACAGCGAGAACGGGAACTCGGAGTTCCTCGCGTCTGATTTGGTGGCGCAGGCGGAACACGATCCCGACGCGGTGGTTGTGTTTATTTCAACCAGTGCGGCGCTGGCCATGAGCATAGTTGCAAGTACGCGGCGCGCGGCGAAGGGGAATGCCATCGCGGCGACGGCGTTGCGGCGCAACGCGTACGCGCTGGTGGCGACGACGCGCGAGCAGGCGGTGGAATGGGTGAACCGTATTGCTCCAGAGCACTTGACGGTAGACGCGGATTCGGATTTGCCCGCAGTGTGTAACGCAGGCTCAGTGTTTGTCGGTAACTACTCGCCGCAATCGGCCGGAGACTATGCGGCCGGACCGAACCACGTTCTGCCCACTGCAGGCACGGCGCGTTTTCGCGGCGGGTTGAGCGCGGCGGACTTCGTAAAGGTCATCACGGTGCAGAAGTTCTTTCGAGAAGGGCTGCGCGAGATTGCTCCGGTGGTAACTACACTCGCGGAAACCGAAGGCCTGCGGGCGCACGCCGCATCGGTTCGAGTGAGGTGCGGCGATGCTTAGCGCACGCAAGGCCGTACGACAAATGCATGAGTATCACCCTCCGCTGGCGGGGCGCACGGGGCTACGACTCGACTTCAACGAAAACACCGAGGGATGCTCACCTCGCGTACTGGCACGGATTCGGGAGATCACGGCCGATGACCTAGCACGCTATCCGGAGCGCGAACCTGTGGAGGCGATAGCCGCGACGCATCTGGGATTGCTGCTGGAACAAGTACTGCTGACGAATGGCGTGGATGAGGCGATTCATCTGCTGTGTGAGGCATACCTCGAGCCATCGGACGAAGCCGTAGTGGTAACGCCCACTTTCAGCATGTACGAGATTTTCGCGGAGGCGACTGGCGCGAAGGTTGTTCGGGTGCAGTGTGGAGAAGACTTGCGCTTCCCGCTGGAGAAAGTGCTGGCAAGTATCACGTCGAATACGAAACTGATTGCCGTAGCCAGCCCAAACAATCCGACGGGCGGCGTGGCCTCGAGGGAGCAATTGCTGACGATCGCGAAGAGTGCGGCGGATGCAGCCTTGTTTGTCGATGAAGCGTACTACGAGTTCCACGGAAAGACTTTGATGCCCGACGTCGGCGCGGTGCCCAATCTGTTTGTGGCGCGCACATTCTCTAAGGCATACGGGCTGGCGGGGTTGCGCATCGGCATTCTCGCTGGCCCGCGCGAGCAGATGCCAATGGTGCGGCGAGTGTCGTCACCCTACAGCGTGAATGCAGTCGCGCTGCTGGCGCTCCCGGAGGCGCTGGCGGACTGCGAGTTCGTCGCGAGCTACGTGGAGCAGGTGAAGGCCGGCAGGACAATGCTCGAGAGCGAGTTGCGACGAAAGGGCATTGAGTGGTGGCCTAGCGAGGCGAATTTTGTGCTGATGCGAATCGGCGAGCGGCACCGCGAATTTGTGACCGCTATGCGGCAACGTGGGATATTGGTGCGCGACCGGTCGTCGGATCCGGGATGCGACGGTTGCGTGCGCATCACCCTTGGAACCAGCGAACAGACCGAGAGATTGCTGGCGGCGTTTCGCGATGTCATGTCGGAGTTAAAGCTGCGCGCGGAGGTGAGAGCGTGAGGCGGGCGAAGATCCATCGCAAGACCAACGAGACGGATATTCGGATCGCGCTCACCATCGAAGGCCACGGGCGGGCGAAGGTGACCACCGGCATACGATTTCTCGATCACATGATGGAGTTGGTGGCGCGGCACGGAGCCTTTGATCTGGAACTGCAGGCTGCCGGCGACCTCGACGTGGACCAGCATCACACGGTGGAAGATGTGGGCATCGCGCTCGGTGAGGCCTTCACCGCGGCGCTGGGTTCGAAACGCGGGATTTTGCGGGCCGGATATTTTGTGATGCCCATGGATGAGACGCTGGGGTTAGTCGCAATCGATTTTGGTGGGCGCAGCGCGGCGGTGGTCGATACCAAGGTGCGCACGCGGTTGGTGGGCGATCTGCAGACCGAACTGGTTGCTGATTTCTTCGATGGGTTCTCGCGGGGCGCGAAGGCCAATGTACATGTGAAGACGATTTACGGCCGCTCGAATCATCACAAGATCGAAGCGCTATTTAAAGCATTTGCGCGCGCGCTGCGCGTGGCCTGTTCGAAAGACAAGCAACTGGGACGCATGCTGCCCAGCACGAAGGGGCTGCTGTGATTGCCATCGTCGATTACGGCGCGGGAAATCTGACGTCGGTGGTGAAGGCCCTGCAACACATTGGGCAGGAGTGCGCCGTGACCAGCGACCCTGACATTGTGAGACATGCCGATCGATGGATCATCCCCGGGGTAGGCAACTTCAAGGCGACTGCGCCGCTGGCAAACGGAAGGCTGGGAGGAGTGCTCCGCGAAGGTGTGGATTCGGGAGTAAGGCCGCTGTTGGGAATCTGTCTGGGGCTGCAGTGGATGTTTGAAGGCAGTACCGAAGCGCCTGAGTTGCGGGGGCTGGCAGCATTTCCTGGGGAGTGCAGACGCTTTTCGGAGTACGTAAAGTCGCCACATGTGGGGTGGGACAGCATCGTGATCGACGCGCCCTCGCGGCTGTTGGCAGGCGTGCCTTCGGACACTTACGTGTATTTCACGCATTCCTACAGCGCGCCGGTGTGCGGCGATACGACGGCAACCTGCACATACGAAGCACCGTTTACAGCAGCGGCGGAGCGGCGAAACCTGTTTGGCGTGCAATTCCACCCTGAAAAGTCGGGCGATGTGGGCCTGCTTATCCTGGAGAACTTCTGTGCCCTGTGAGACCCTGGCCAAGCGCATCATCGCCTGCCTCGACGTGAATGCCGGGAGGGTGGTGAAAGGCATTCAGTTCGAGCAGTTGCGTGACGCGGGCGATCCCGCGGAGTTGGCCTTGGCGCACAGCGCGGCGGGGGCTGACGAAATCGTGCTCCTCGATATCACCGCCACGGCAGAGTCACGCAATACGCTGCTGGACACAGTGCGGCGTACGGCCCGGCAGTTGTTCATTCCGTTCACGGTGGGGGGTGGAATCCGTTCGCTTGACGATGCGGCGACGGTGTTGGATTGCGGCGCCGACAAGGTGGCGATGAACTCGGCAGCCATTGCCCATCCTAAACTCATCACGCGAGTCGCCGAGCGATACGGGTCGCAGGCGGTGGTGGTGGCCATCGACGCTCGGCAGACGACTCCCACAGCGTGGGAGGTCTATGTGTGGGCGGGCCACAAGCCGACGGGTCGCGACGCGAAAGAGTGGGCCATCGCCGCGGAAGAACTGGGTGCGGGGGAAATCATGTTGACCTCGATGGACCGCGACGGAACCAAGTCAGGATTCGACTGCCCCTTGACCCGGACGGTTGCGACCAGCGTGCGTATTCCGGTGATCGCGTCGGGCGGAGCAGGCGAGCCACACCACTTTGTGGAAGTCTTTCAGGAGGGCGCCGCAGACGCGGCGCTCGCGGCCTCGGTGTTTCACTTCGGGTTGAAATCCGTTGAGACGATCAAGCAAGCATTGCGGGATGCAGGCATCCCAGTGAGGCCGGCTTGCTAATTCCCTCGATCGATCTTATGGGCGGCAAGATCGTCCAGTTAGTGCAGGGCGAGAAGAAGGCGCTGGAGTTCGAAAACTTCGCGGAGTGGGTCGAGCGGTTTTCGCGTTATCCGCTAGTGCAATTGATTGACCTGGATGCGGCGATGGGCAACGGTAATAATCGCACGCTGATCGCCGAGCTCTGCGGAAAGCTGCCGTGCCAGGCCGGCGGGGGTATCCGTTCCGCCGATAACGCGCGACAGGTATTGAAAGCGGGGGCAAAGCGCGTGATTCTAGGGTCTTCCCTAATCAAGGACGGCGCTGTCGATAGCTTGTTCGCGCGGTTGCTCTGCGAGGAGTTCGGGGCGGAGCGGTTGGTGATGGCGATCGATTCGCGCGGCGGAAGGGTTGCGATCCACGGCTGGAAGACGATTACGGCGATCACGCCGGCAGAAATGATGCAGGCGTTGGAAGAATACTGCTCCGCGTTCCTCTATACGCACATCGACACCGAGGGATTGCTGCAGGGAATCCCTCTCGACGTGGTGCGCGGGTTGAGGGCCCGGACTTCGCGACGCCTGATTGCGGCGGGTGGAATTCGCAGCCGGCAGGAGATCGAGGCGCTTGACGCGATGGGCGTGGATGCGGTGGTTGGAATGGCGATTTATTCCGGGTTGTTACAGGTCTGACAGCGTCAGACTTAGCGACGGCCCTGCAGCGGGGCGACCAACTGCGCGGCCGAGTTCCTCCCGGGGAGTGCGCTGCCGGCAACCGGCAGGCGCAACTCAACCTCGAGACCGTGCGGCGAGACATTGCGGGCAGTCACAGCGCCGCCGTGGACGGCCACGGCATTGCGCACGATGGCGAGTCCCAATCCCATGCCGCCCGTAGTGGTGCCGCGAGAATCATCGACGCGATAAAAGGGCTTGAAGAGCAAGGGAAGAGCGTCTTCCGGGACGCCCCTGCCATTGTCGCGGACGGTGACAACGGCGAAGCCATCATCGAGGCGCAGGCGAACGTCGATGGTGCCGTCCTGACCGGAATAAAAGATGGCATTGCGCACGATGTTTTCGATGGCGCTGCGCAGCAAGCCGGGATCGCCGTTCACCTCGAGCACGGCATCGTCGGCATAATTGACGGTCGCTCCAGTGGCGGCGGCCTCGAAGCGGGCGT
>Ga0074045_10005647_pt1 | contig 10870 bp, 8 predicted proteins | sample BogForMeECP23OM2_FD_94442 | JGI IMG/M metagenome (GOLD analysis project Ga0074045, IMG submission 94442) | Bog forest soil microbial communities from Calvert Island, British Columbia, Canada - Bog Forest MetaG ECP23OM2 | ecosystem: Environmental > Terrestrial > Soil > Wetlands ... | reverse complement strand
TCGCGTAAATCGAGTCGCCGAATACAGGGTTGTTTCCTGGGCGACGAAGTACGAATAATCCCGGATGGGAAGGAAGCCGAGATGGCTTCGAGTCATCATGATGGAAAAAACCAGCATGAAACAACCGACCAGGAACTGTCCCAGGAGAAGGAATAAAAGCCCGCTCGTAATGGCAACCCAGGCTGGAATCGTCAGGTGAGTGAAGAGTTTCACTCCGACCATAGCGCCGATCAGCAAGAAGAAGCTCCCGGCGGTGAGCATGGTCATCAGTAATAGGCGTGTGCCCACCACCTCTTGGTTTGCGAATAGGGCCGACAAACCGTGGGTAACGAGGCTGACAAAATTCATGCGCGATTCACCAGCGAGTCGACGGCCGCGATCGCAGCGCAATCGAATGTACGGGAGACGTGACTTAAGGAAGGTCGCAGAGTAGTGGTTCCACAACTCAGAACACACCACAAGACTATCGAGGTGCGACCAGGGCAAAACACTGAAGTTACCGAATCGAATATCGCGGCCAGTGAAAATCCTGTGCAGAAAAGAGTAGCAACGGTACATCAGGCGAAACGCCATACTCTCCAGGCGCCTACCGCGCTCCGCAAACACGGCGGTCGGATGATCAGCCTTCCTCATCGCGTTGAGGAGCACGGGGATGTCCTCCGGTCGGTCTTCTCCGTCTGCATCCATTACCACGACTGCGTCTCCCGTCCAGTGTTGCTGGATGTGCGCAAGCGCAACTGCAATGGCTCGTTGATGGCCCAAGTTACGCCGCAGCCTGAGCACCGCTACACGGTCGATCGCTTCGGGTTGAAACGGGAGCCCGCATTGATATGTGGTCAGCGTGGAACCATCGTCAATGTAAAGAAGGCTTGCGCGCAAGGAGCGCTCTTCGCGCAGTACTACGTCGATGTTGCGGCACAATTTCATGGCCGCGTCCCAATCTTCGTACACCGGCATGACGATGACAATTTCCATGGCGTTAACGGCCCACGGGACGGTCTACTCCTGCAAGGCACAGTCTGGCAACTCTGATCAGGATTGGGCCTCACATTCCCAGATGTCGAAATACTTGGTTGATGGTTGCTTGCGATATCGTTCAAAGAAGATTCGCCGAAATTCATCACTAAACACAGGCCGCTGAGGAAATAGATGGGAGTCCATAAGCGAATACACATTCAACATGCTGAATGGTGCGTCACCCTTAGGAACCAACCAGACCTGCGTTTTGCATTGTTGCATGTATTCCAGTGTACTGGCCGGAAGGGCAGTGACTCCGGAGAGTTGCATGTCGCCGAGGGCGACCGCGTCGATGGTGAATGGGTTCCCAGCGAAGACGAGTGCCGGCCGAAAATACGTTAACTCATACTTTGCGTTCCAGCCGCCATACCCCATTTCCATTTTCTTGCCAGGATGGCTCTTCATCACTCCTTCCAGATCGCTAGCCACCGCAGACGCCTGGGACCGCGATCGGAGCAATGTCTCGACTGTAGGAGCAAAACTAATTCCAAGCTGCGTCAGGAATACGATTGCGAACCAGAACCAGAGCAAAGGAACAATTGTCGCCCGAGCACCAACGGATGTGACAACGGCTGCATCCCCGATCTTGCTGTAGACGTCCGCACAAGCATAAGCAATTGCCGGATAGAAGGGCATGAAGTGATGCGGGCCGGCGCCGATCTTTGACGACGAAACAGCTATAGCCGCCAAGCAGCCGCCTGAAACCAGGAGAAAGAACCGGTTCTCATGCAGGTAATTGCTGAGATAGCTTCTCCCCCGTTCTGCCAACTGCCAAAGAAGCAGTACAAATGGCGAGAACAGAATGGGTAAGATCTTCAGCTCGCGCACAAACTCCCCGCGACTCAGTGGCTGTCGCGAGGTTTGGTGCAGCCATTGCAGATACCCTAAGACCGATATGCCGGGAATGAAGAACGGCACCACTGCAAAAACCACTGCTCCAGCCCCGGCCAACGCCGCGGGGCGCCAGCCCTGTCGTCGAATCAGAAGTACAACAAGCGGAGCGAAGTAGAACGGGGCAGTGAACTTTATATCGAAGGACAGTCCGCATGCGACCGCGAACAGCAACGTAGCGCGCCAACCGGAAGCGCAAAGTGCTGCATATAGGCCCAGAGCAACCGAGAGGATTACAAGAACGTCACCCCGAACTTGAAACAAATAATCATACAGGAGCAAGAATGCGACTACTGCGGCAGTGACCAACAATGCGCCCGCTGGATCCAGCACTTTCCGATACGAGCGCCACAACAGCCCCAACAAGCATAAGTTCGCCAGCAGGACGACCAGTTTCAACGAAAGGACATTGGCGCCAAACATCCCGAGAGCCAGCGTGTAGGGCAGGTATGCCATTGGCCCATAAGGAAATGCATAACGCTGCGCAGAGGCAAAGTCGTGGTAGAGCGGTCCACCCCGCAACAAGACAAACGAAACCGATGCGATGTTGGGTTCGACGTGTTCCAGGTAGCCTATGTAAAGAGTGTTACAAACCAACACCACCAGATAGCCGCCCAGCAAGGCTACACAGATTGGAATCCAGACCTTCTTGCTTTGCCCTAAATGCCCAAGCCTTAGCAGCGTTGCGGGCGCCCACCAGCGCAAGGCCAGGAACACTATACCTGTGGCCGCCATCAAAGAGAGCAGAAAGGTTTCAGTATGATGCACAGGGAATGATTGTGCTGCGGCCATTACGTCGATGGGCCGCACCGGCGAGATGAAGCCTTAGTGGAGTACCGCAAGTACTATCCCGCGCCGAACCTGCTCTTTAGACGCAGAAATGGGCTTTCTATGGTACGCCAAGATAGCAATGCTAGAAAGTACGTCACCGTGATCCCAATTCCCAGAGCCAACCCCACCCGAACAAGGCGCGGTCCGAAATGGAGAATTTTGGGAATGTATTGCGAAATGGGGGCGTGAAACACGTACATTGCGTAGCTGTATTTCCCAAAGTTCATTAGAAGAGGGTTTCTGAGAAGGGCGACGGGATTGCCGCTGCGGGCTGCCTGAACGACAAAAAACACTAACGAGGCAAACGCCAGATCAATACAAGTGTATCCAAATCGGACCATATAGGTTCCTACAGGAACCGTCGTTTGCGAGTACAAACATAGTGACACTAAGATCGCTGCCGCAGGTATCCACACCCACGTCATCGTGATGCCGGCGAAAGGCGACATCCGATCCTGCCTCCAAAGAATCGCAATGAGCGCGCCAAGTGCGATAGGTTCCATACGGAACGGCGTAACAAAATAAAGAAACAAAGGACTTGGCGGGTTGTGGCTAAGAGTGAACCGGAGGACCGGTGACAGCACAACCAGCGTAACGCAAATCCATAGAAATATTCTTCTACTGGAAACTGCAATGAGTACGGGCCAGACGAGATAGAACTGTTCTTCGATACAGAGTGACCAGAAATGGCCAAATGGCACGATGCTGTGCCCCAAACCGCCGTACCAATTTACGAGGTATAGCAAGTACCATATCTGTTGGGAGGCGCTTATGTAGGCGAGCTGGTTGAACCGATGCGCGACCGGCAGAATCAGATTGAAAAACAATAATACAGTTAAGTAGTATAAGGGAAAAATGCGCAGAACACGCCGGATATAAAAGTAAGAAAAATAGTGCGATGAACCCTTGGAATCTAGAAGAATACCTGTGATGAGAAATCCCGAGAGTACGAAGAATAAGTCCACCCCGATCCAGCCCAATCCAAGAACCTCCCCCAACACCCCGCCAGGTTTTGTCGAAGTACCGAAGTGGTAAACCATGACCAGCAAAATCGCAATTCCGCGAACCCCGTCCAGCTCCGGGATGTGTTTAGGCAGCCTGGCTGCCTGCCGGACGGGTTCACGAGCGATTGCATAAGCTCCCACTGGGTCAGCCTTGCCTACGTCCGTTTTCCGGAGTGAAGAGATGTACCTCGCGTTGTTGGTGGCGTGGCGCTGGGTCAATGTCTCCCAATTTCTCGCGTGTGAGCCAGAACAATAAGGGGAATATCCCGAAGACTGTAACGAGAGATATAACAATTCCGAGGGTACGGTCCAAAGTCCGCCCAAAATCAATCTCAACACGGCTGAAAGCTGCGGGGACTGCCACTAGCATCTGCCCGCTTCCCGCGTCGGTCTGAATGGGAACTCTCTTCCCGCTAATGCTGGCTTGCCACGCCGGATAGTTCACCAGCCTCAACTTGAGCAGGAGCGGGCGAGACGCATCCACAGAGAACACCTTCCGCTCCGCGGCCCACTGGCTGACCGCGATGTCAGCAGTCGGCCCCTTATCGTCGGCTGAGTTTGCGAAGGTGACGAGGGGCACTGGCTTATCAAGTTGTGAGGGCTGGCTCCCCAGCGGCAAGTCCCAGGTTGCTATACTCCGGAATCCCACGTCAGAGTGCACTACGGCGTTAAGCTCATCCAGGTGGTGGTCAGGGTCCCACCATGAGGTGTGGATGATTACTGCTGCAATGCAGGCCACCGCAAAAGCAGCGATCGCTCGCGGCATCCACTTGCGTCGGGCTTCCTCTACCGCTGATGCCGTCAGTACCGCGCCTGCGACGCAGAGAGGAGTGAACCACCGCCAGGGAAATTGGATGAAGCGAAGTTCAGGTAAAGTTCGATACAAAAACAGACTCGGGGGCAGCATCATGAATGTGGATGCTGTGGCAAGTCCGGCAAGCAGACGCCAATCCTGTGGTTTGTCATGCCGCAACTGACGGGCGAGCACAGCCGCGCCCGCCGTTACGGCCATCACAAAAAGCGCAAAGAACGACAACCCCCGGTTGAAGGTAACGTACTTGGGAAGATTGGCATGGCTGAAGAGGAAATTATGCTCCGGCATCCATTGGAACTTGATCGCATCGCCAATGTTGATCCACCGTCGCTCCCACGCTGCTGGCAGCAGAAAAAAGGCGCTGGCGCCAAAGCCCGACAGGATGGCCACGGCTCCATATAGGAGCGGCCGAAACGAGCGATAAACCAGGCTAACGAGCGCCAGCAATCCCGCGAGCGTGTAACTTGCGACGACGGCGCCAGGCAGGTCTGATACCCAGAAAGTGGCGAACACCAGCGACAAAGGCAGGGTAGCCTGGGGAGCGTTCTTTCCCATCCGAATCCCTCCCCACACCAGTGCAGGAAAGAGGGCGATCGCCAACAGTTCAGCGTACGCGCAGCGTTTGTAGACCGTCAGCAGGAGGTATGGATTGGTGGCATAGAGGAGTGCAGCCATAAGCGCGGCGGGCGGTTGCATCCACTCCTGAGCACACTTCCACATCACGGCGCCTGCCAATATCAGTATCATCCAGACATAGACACCCGGTACCATCCTCCATGGCAGGATCAAGCCAAGTATCGCTCCCATCATCCTTGAAAGCGGCGGGTAGAAGATGAAGAAGGGCTCACCAAAGCCGTGATTGGTCGCGGCTGACCATCGGTGAAAAATGATTCCGCGCCGCAATTGGTCCGCAGCTTCCATCCACCCGGGCATTTGAAAATCAAGATCGTGTCCCAATGGAATGCCAAACAACATCATGGGAGTCACCGCTAGGGTTGCGGTGAGCATAATCCATAGGACAACAGGCCTCGGGAAGGTAGTTTCGCTGGGCATGAAATCTAGTGTCTGAGCTGGACCCTGCCTAGTCAAGTCAGCACTCAGGCGACGTCGATGGGCCTCGACGGATCGCATGATTCAAACCTCCGGCGTCTCGCCGGGCACCTTCCGCTCTCGAAGCCAGAGCATCAGCGGAAAGATCGTCACCAGGGTCGCGAGAGAAATCAAGATTCCCAGGGTGCGGTCCCAGGTACGGCCAAACTGTATCTCAACCTTACTCAGGCCGGCCGGTACTGCTACCAGTATCTGCCCGGTGTCTTGTTCGGTCTTGAGAGCAAGGGTGTTCCCGTTCAGCCTTGCCTGCCAACCCGGATAGTTCACCAATCTCAACTTGAGCTGGGTCGGGTGGGGCGAGTCCACTGAGAATACGCGCCGTTCGGCACCCCACTGTTCGATCTGGATCTGAGCTGGCGGCCGGGAGAGTTCCTTCTCGTCTACTGGATTCGCGGGAGCAACCAATGGCGCGGAAACATCCAGCTTATCAGGCTGGCTCGCAATGGGATGACACCAGCTTACTATGCTCCTGAAACCCACCTTGGAGTGCACCACAGCATTAAGCTCATCCAGGTGATGGTCAGGGTCCCACTCTGAGCTGTACATGATTACGGCGCCGACGCAAGCGACCGCAAGTGCGGCGCCCGCCCGCGGCATCCACGTTCTGCGGGCTTCGCCGATGGCTGAGGCGGTCAGCATTGCACCTGCGACGCAGAGCGGAGACAGCCACCGCCAGGGGAATTGGACGAAACGAAGTTCCGGCAGGATTCGATACAAAACCAGGCTCGGCGGCAACATCATGAAGGTGGACGCTGCGGCAAGTCCGGCAAGCAGGCGCCAGTCCAGCGGCTTTTGACGCCGCAACTGTCGGGCGAGCACAGCCGCGCCCGCTGTAACTACGATTAACAAGAGCGCAACCCAAGATAGGTTTCGGTTAAAGGCAACACCATACAAATTGGTGTGGTCGAAGAGGAAATTATGCTCGGGTCGCCACTGGAACTGCATCACTCTACCAATATTGACCCATTGCCTTTCCCATGCCGCCGGCAGCAGAAAAAAGGCGCTGGCGCCAATGCCCGCGAGGATGGCGACCGATCCATAGAGGATTGGTTGAAAAGTGCGGTAAAGCAAACTACTGAGCAGTAGAAGTCCGGCCAACGAGTAGCTTGCGACCACAGCAACGGGAAGATCGGAAAGCCACATTGCGGCTAATACCAGCGACAAAGGCAGGACCGCTTGGCTGGCGTCCTTCCCCATCCGGATCGCGCCCCACACCAGTACCGGGAAGAGAGCGCTCGCCAACAGCTCAGCGAAAGCGCAGCGTTTGTAGGCATTTATGATGAGGTATGGATTGGTGGCGTATAGGAGCGCAGCCAGCAGCGCATCGCGTGCCTGCAGCAACTCCTGCGCGCACTTCCACATGGCAACACCTGCCAACATCAGCGCCATCCACACATAGACGCCCGGCACCATTCTCCACGGCAGGATCGAGCCAACGATCCCCCCGATCATCCGGGAAAGAGGCGGGTAGAAGATGAAGTAAGGCTCGCCATACCCGTGGTTGGTCGCAGCGACCCAGTGTTGAAATAAAATTCCTTGCCGGAATTGGTCCGCAGTTTCCATCCAGCTAGGTACCTGGTAATCAAGATCGTGTCCCACGGGGGTGCCCAACAGCACCATTGGCATTACCGCTGCTGTAGCAGCGAGCATGATCCAAGCGAAGGCATGTTTCGCGTAAACTCCGCCAGGAGCTATCAAGCTCATCTGGCTCTGCCCTCGGGTCCTGACACAGGTATTACGGTGGAAACACTCGGCGAATATTTCGTCGGGAAGTGCTCGGTAATGATCATTGCCGGCCTGCTTCCGGAGAATACCCGATAAGTGCGTACCAGTAATGAAGACGCAGCAGCACATTCGAAGTAGCAAGAGAGATGATTCGCGCTCTGGCACCGAACCGCTTGCAACTCCTTGAAGGTTTCCAGCTTGTACTGGAGCCACAGCCGACCCAGCGGAGTGTTCGATTCGAGAAGTTCGTCACGAAACGTTGGGCCAAGCCGATCAACTGCGATGAGGGATTCTGCGTATGCGTAGTTCCTGCCAGACGCTTCTCCCCGCAACAGTACTTTTCTTTCGATGACGGTCTCTTTGTGATCGGGGTCGGGACCGGGATCAAGCTGCGCATGTGATGCATTGGCGTGTATGACCTGTTGGGCCACCTTAATCAACTGGATGCGTTCAAGAAACGTCGCCTCTAGAATCTCGGTCAGGGTTCCATCAGTGACTAGGAGCACGCGCTGAAGGGGATCCAAAGAGCTAGTGTCAAGTCCGTCCAGCTTGGCAAGGATGTCAATTGCAGACATATCGCTCGTCAAAGACCTCTCAGGAATGCCCTGGTGGATCTTTCACCGCCCCGACGGAAAACATACCTCGATGGTTCGAGCATGGAACCGACTTCGTGATTCACTAAGACACCAGGTCCTTGCGCAAGACTTTCCCCAATGTATTGCGCGGAAAATCCGCAACGAACTCCACGATGCGCGGGATTTTGAAATCTGCAAGCCTCTCGCGGCAGTAGTCGACAATTTCCTGTTCCTGACAGGCTTCGCGGGCTATCACGACTGCCTTCACTACTTGTTCGCCGAGATAGCCTGGAACTCCGACGACAACCACCTCCTGAACTTTGGGAAAGGTCGCAATTACTGCCTCGACCTCGAACGGGTCTACCTTTCGCCCTGCGCTCGAAACCAGCCACGCAGCCCGCCCTTGGATGTAAAGGTAACCCCGCGCGTCTTTCCGCCCAACATCGCCTGGCCAGAAGAATCCATTCCGAAACTTCTGCTGGCTCAACTCGGGCTGCCGAAGATAACCGTCTGGCATCGCGGGGCTCTGGATCGCCACCTCGCCCACCTCGTCTTGTGGAACAGCACTTCCGTCTTCGTGCAGTATCTCGATGCAGACGTTCTTCATCGGCAAACCCACCGAATCCAACGTCGACTGCAGGTTGAGGTCAAGATTGATTGCCGCGGAACCGACTTCGGTTGTGCCGTAGAGCTGGCGGACGTAAACCCCGAATGCCTCTCTGAATTCTCGCGCCACGGCGGCCGACAGCGGCGCCCCGGCGGAGAAAACCAGACGCAGCGAATTGCCCGGCCGCGATTGGCCCATCACACGTCGCGACAGCAAGTCAAAAATTAATGGCACCGCGGGAAAGATAGTAATGCGCTCTCGAGCCAGATATTCCACTACCGCAGCGCGGTTAAACTCCTCCATGAGTACAAGCGTCGCGCCCGCGTAGAGGGCCGCCAGGAAGGCATTAGCAAATCCGTGCGCGTGGTAAAGCGGAACCGTGCAGAGGACGCGATCATCCGCTGACACCCCGGTCGTTTCATTAAAGGCCTTGGCCTCGCAAAACAGGTTGCGGTGAGATCGCGCGGTACGTTTGGGAACTCCAGTAGTTCCAGACGTATATTGCACAATCGCGACTTCGTCTTCGTAAACCCGGGACGGGAATGGCTCGGTTTCTTTTCCTATCCAACTCTCAAAATTGCCGCCCCGCGAGCAGAGGTAAAACTGCTGCCCTGTTTCCTGCCTGACCTGCTCCATAGACGACACTTGCTCGGGCTCACACAGGACCACCGCGACCTGGTTTTCGGAGAATATTCGGCGAAATTCGCTGATCTTTGAGCCAGAGTCGATCAGGAACGCCGGAACACCCAGTCGCCAAGCAGCCAGGTAGGTGAAGATGGACTCCGGGCTGTTCTTTGCGACCACTGCCACACCCTTTTCGGGCTCTGCGCCCGATCGTCTTAAGGCTGCCGCACAGCGCGCCACTTGTTCTTTTAGTTGCGAGTAGTCATACCGATCGTTTCCAAACACCAGAGCCGTTCGGTACCCCTCCCTCCTACAGTTCTCTCTGAGAATACGATTCAGCATGTGCGTCCTGTCTGGGTGCTATCGGGCATTACAATTTCAGCAGCCTTCGGGCGTTTTCGCCCAGTATTTTCTCGATCGACTCCGGCCGAAGAGGAAGTCCCTCAATTATGCCGATCAGACTGCTGAGGGGTTTTGGTTGGGCCGGAAAATCTGTCCCAAACAGGATTTTGTCAACATTGCTTTCTAGCTTGGGGAAATAGCTGAGTAGATTCTGAGGAGGAACCCCGGCCAGGTCCATGTAGAGATTCTTGTGGAGCCTCGACAGGTAAAAGGCTTTGTCATACCAGAATGGCCGCCCACTGTGTGCCATGACGACTTGCAAGCGGGGAAAGTCCACGGCGATCTCCTCAATGTAAAGCGGGTCGCCGTACAAGGTCTTGGCTCCCGGGAAATTGGATGTGCCGGTGTGAAACATGACTACCTTGTCGGAGCTCTCGAGAAATTCGTAGAAAGGATAGAGCTTGCGGTCGTTAGGATAGAAATACTGATAAGTGGGAAAGAATTTAAAGCCCCCGATCCGGTGCCGCTGGACGTACGGCACCATGGTTTCGGTGATATCCGGTTCGTGCGGATTGACCGAGCAAAAAGGAATCAGCTCCGGGTGGCCTTTGCAAAAATCGAGCACAAAATCGTTGGGAACGCACCCTGTCACCTCAGAGTTGTCTGCAATGCAGACCGCGTAATCAATGCCCTGGCCCTTGAAGAAACCGATGAGGTTTTCCGGAGTCATGAGGGTTTCCATCGACTCTACGAACGAAGGGCGTAGTTTGGTGAACTCCTCGACGATTTGAGGATTCCAGAACCGCCGGTGACCCACGTGGGTATGGAAATCGACCACCACTATTCCTGCACCTCCGGCATGCAATCTTGCATTGGCCAGTACCGGATCCCGATCACGCTTTCGCCGCTAGCTTCTTCTGGACAAAGGCCGCAATATCGTCAATGCGATCAAAGTTCTCGACGCTGGCTTCATAAGCGTCGACTTCTATGCCGTACTTCTCTTCAAGGAAGCTCACAATTCGCAACATGCCCATCGAATCCACGAGTCCGCTGGTGCGCAGCGGAGTGTCGTCGCGCAAGGTGGCTGATTTTCCGTCGGGCAATAGCTCAGAAATAAATTGCCTGAGATACTGTTTCATTTCATTCATCACTTGATGCTCCTGGTTAAGACGAAGTTGGACGATGCCGGATGATATTCGTGCCCTGCCTAGTGTCGCGTCCCGGAAATACGTGAGCAAAGTCGGGCGATCTTCTGGAGAATGGAGTCCGCCGTAGCGGCCCAAATGAAAGGTCGCTGTTTGCGGTTGTAGTGCTGCACGAAATCGTCGAT
>Ga0074045_10005646_pt1 | contig 10871 bp, 7 predicted proteins | sample BogForMeECP23OM2_FD_94442 | JGI IMG/M metagenome (GOLD analysis project Ga0074045, IMG submission 94442) | Bog forest soil microbial communities from Calvert Island, British Columbia, Canada - Bog Forest MetaG ECP23OM2 | ecosystem: Environmental > Terrestrial > Soil > Wetlands ... | reverse complement strand
GCTCGACTTCCTCCAGATCGCCGAGCAGCTTCCGGACCCCCGCATCCGTCACCTGCCCCATCGCCTTCTGATAGAACTGGCGCGTCTCCAGTTCCATGATCTCCGCCTGCTTCCGGACCTCCGCAATCTTCAGTGGACGCGTCAGCCAGAACGGTCTCCGATGCACAAACCCTTTCACATCCTGCCGCCGGATCAGCGGAATATGTTCCCCGAAGCGCTCCCGATAAGTTGCGATCAGCGACGCCCGATGCCCCGACTCCTCTGCCCCCATGTCATCGAACAGCTTCGCCGTTGCCGGATACGTCTCCCGCAGCCCGTCGGCAAAATCCGCATACACCCGCCCGTCTTCTTCTTCCAGTGAAATTGCCAGCGCCAGAATTTCGCGCTCCGTCAAGTCTTTGAAGTTTCGCGCCATGCCGACAAGTTTACTGTTTCTGGATTCGGTTTCAAGAATTGGGTTTAGGGAAACTCTGATTATGTTGGTTCCGGAGAGCATGGAGAGGGCACGGCTTCATTTTCCCGCACCCCGGAGCGGGCACTCTTGCCAGCCCGGCAACTCTTGCCTCCACCAAGCCCGGCACGCTTTACCCCCCAACCCGCACCACGCCGTCTCGCCGAGCGCCATTCTCCGCAACCACCGCAAAACACTCCACCGTTTCTTCCCGGCCTGCCCCGCGCCAAATGGAATCGTGCGTGCTCCAACACCACCAGGTTCACTCGGAACCTCGCCGGCTACGAGCGCCATTCTTCCGCCAGCGAATTCCCCGCCGAACGCTTGCAAACTTTACATCGAGGTACATCAATGTCCATCTCCGCGATTTTGAACAGCAGCTCCAATCAATACCAGATCGGCGCCGCCAGCAATCCTTACCAACAGGAAATGCAACAGCTCGGCCAGGCTCTCCAGTCCGGCAACCTGTCGGCCGCGCAGTCCGATTTCGCCACTCTGCAGGCAGCCTTTTCGCAGCCCGCCGCCACTACTGGTTCCACTTCTACCGGCTCCGCTTCCAACCCGGTTGCGCAAGCCTTCAACCAGCTCGGCGCCGATCTCCGGTTGGGCAACGTTTCCGCCGCGCAAAAGGATTTCTCCACCGTTCAACAGGATCTTCAGAACAATCTCTCACCCGGCCACTTCCACCATCACCACCATCTCAGCAGCGGAGGCGGAAGCGGAGACTCAAGCAACCAGAATTCCCTGCTCCAGGACCTCAACCAGATCGGCCAGAGCCTCACCTCCAGCAACCTTGCCGGCGCTCAACAGGCCTACGCTACCCTGCAGCAACAACTGCAACAGTTCGCCCTCGGCAGCGAAGACTCCTCTCAGTTGAGCAACATGCCCCTCTCGCTAGTAGCCTGATCAGTTCGTGTGGCGCGGGCACTCTTGCCCGCGCGGCTCTCCGATCGGCTCTCGCGAATACGGCCCCGCCCACGACGCGCCCTCCGCATTCCCCAGCGGAGGGTGCCCCTCCTGGCAACCCCGGGTCCACAAAAAGATGTGCACAACAAAAAAGCGCGGGAACAGGCCCGCGCCATTTCTTACACCCGCAAAACAGCCATCAGCCGCCAGGAAAACTCCACCTGATGGCTGATGGCTGACGACTGACGTCTGATAGCTGACAGTTCCTAGTGTGCCCGGATCGCCTCGATCGCCTCGTGTAGCTCGCGATCTGCCGCACGCAGATGCTCTTCCGCCTTCGCGCCATGCCCAGCCATATCGTAGTGGTTGGCTGCGCGGGCTTTGTCCATCTCATGCATTGCCTCTTGCACGTGTTTCTGGACCCCCTCCAGGTCGTGCCAGTCATGAACCTTATCGGCAACCGCGACCCCGGCAGCAAACGACAGACACACAGAAAGAACCGCAACTACAATCGTTTTCGTCATAATTTTTCCTCTCAAGGTTGTGGATTAAGTGTTCCCGACACTTACGGATACGAGCTATTCTCCGCGACTACAGACCTTCTGTCAAAAGGAAACAAGTGCTGCCCGGTATAAGTCGGGTTCGTGCAGCTGAGTTTCGTTTGACGCGGACACCCTCTCCAAATTCGCTCGGCGGCAGGCTATCTCCACGTCCTTTGACTCTGTGTAGCGCGGATGCCACTCACGGTTTCGAGTCGGTTTACTGCGCCTGTTCCATCGCAATCGCTCGCGGGAACAGGATGTTGTTTTCAAGGTGAATGTGCTGATGCAGGTCGGCCTCGAATTCAGACAAGGTCTTGTAGAGCGTCTGGTAGCTGATGCACGCGTCGGCCGGAGGGGCGTAACCGCCGCTGGCCTGGCGCATGGCGCGCAATGCGTTGCCCGCGGAATCGTGTTCATGCTCCATCATCGATATCGGGTTTTGCACGCTGCCGAAGGGCGGTGGCAGCACGGGCTCTTTCTGAATGACCGCTTCCTCCATCCTGACGATGTAGGGGAACAACACCATCTCTTCTTTCATCATGTGGTTGGTCAGTTCCTGCGCCAGCCCGGCGAAGGTGGCGCGAGCATCCAGGAGTTCGGGATGATTCTTGCCGTGGACCGAGCACACTTTCTCGAACAGAGGACCGAGGCGGGCAATCTCTTCGCGCGTGTACTTGTGATGAGTGCTGATGATGTGTGCGGTCAGATCGACCAGCGGCTCCCCTTGCCAGTCATGAATATTCTGCGCCGCCCGCGTTGTCTGCTCCGCCATTTCGAGCGAATCCAGCACCTGATCCACCGCTAGATTAGCCGCGCGGCAGGCTTGTTCCAGGGACTGGTTGCCGCCGCAACAATAGTCGATGCCCAGCTTCTCAAAAACCCGGGTTGCGGCAGGGTTATCCAGGGCAAATTCCCGCACAGTTTTCTCAGTGGTCACGCTCATCGCATCCTCCTCAGGACGGCCGCTCCACTTCTTTCTTCGTGCGGCGCGCTTGATGTTCTGACGTTACTGCAACGGCGGCGGCGTGCCGATGACTTTTGTCACACCGAATCGAACCGCTCCGGGATATTGGATGACGGTTGGAATGTCCCGGGCAGAACTATTCGTCCGATTGGAGTTCGGCTTCCAGAGCTTTCAGATCGCGGATGATCACGCTGCGTCCATCGATCTTAACCAGGCCTTCGGATTGGAAGCGGGAAAGATTCCTTGAAATCAGCTCGCGCACCGTCCCGATCTGCGACGCCAATTCCTGGTTGCTGACCGGCAAGGTGACTTCCACTCCGTCAGCCGTGCGCTTGCCTTCCGTTCGGGCAAGGCGCAAGAGGAAGGACGCCAGCCGGTGCCGCACCGTGCTAAAGGAGAGTTCCTCGATGATTCCCACCAGCCGTCGCAGCCGAGTGCCGACTACGCGCAGCACTTTGAGCGCGACTTGCGGATGAGCCAGGCAGAGCGCCTGAAAGTCCTGCTTACTGATAAACAACAACGTGGCCTCGTCGATCGCGGTCACCGAGGCCGGGTAGTTCCCGCCATCGAAGACTGGCACCTCTGCGACGGAACTGCCTGGCCCATCGATGCTGAGTACCTGCTCGCGTCCGCTGGCCGAGCTCTTGAAGATGCGGATGTGTCCGGACTCGACCACGTAGAGTCCCGCGCAAGGCTCGCCTTCGCTGAAAACGGTTTCGCCGGGAGAAAAGCGCCGAGGCACGGCCCTCTGCGCCAGGAAAGCGAGCTCAGATTCAGTGAGCCCAGAGAACATGGCGACCTTCGCCAGCGTCTGAGCACGGTCAACCTTGATTTCCGGCACAGCCGCTATTGTACCGAACCGGGCCGGCTAATAAGCACGGGAGCCGACAGCCGCAAGTCCAACGCCTCACTCATTCTCGAGTTGCTTGCGCGCTTGAGCCAGAGCAGCCCGCTCGGCGCCGCTCACCTTCGGATACTTCAAATTCATACCCTTCAACGCATCCACCACAGCCTGCGAGACCACCAGCCGTGTGAACCACTTGTTATCCGCCGGCACAACGTACCAGGGCGCGTGCTTACTCGCGGTGTGCCGGATCATATCCTCATACGCATCCTGATATCCGTCCCAGAATTCGCGTTCCTTCACATCGGCGGAAGAAAACTTCCAGTTCTTGTCCGGCGTGTCGAGCCGTTCCATGAACCGGCGCTTCTGCTCCTTCTTTGAAAGGTGCAGGTAGAACTTAACCACCGCGATGCCGTTCCGTGTAAGGTAGCGCTCGAAATTATTGATGTCTTCAAAGCGCTCCTGCCAGATATGTTTCGTGACCAGCGCCTTCGGCAGTTTCTGGCTTTCCAGCATCTGGGGATGGAGGCGCACCACCAGCACCTCCTCGTAATACGACCGGTCGAAAATGCCGATCCGCCCGCGCCCCGGCACGCATTTCATGCAGCGCCACAGATAGCCGTGGTCCAGTTCCTCCGCAGAGGGCGTCTTGAATGACCACACTTGCACTCCCTGCGGATTCACGCCCGACATGACGTGCTTGATGGTTCCGTCTTTCCCGGCTGCGTCCATGGCCTGAATAATCAGCAGCAGGCCCCAACGGTCCTGCGCCGCGAGAATGTCCTGCAGGCGGCTCATTTCTTTGACGCCGTCCGCTAGCAGTTCCTTCGACTGCGGCTTCAGTTCGGACCCCAGCCCGTGCGTGTCCGCGGGGTCGTGATCCTTGAGGCTGAAGTGTTTCCCGTGTTCGATGCGGTAGCGCTTGAGCAGTTTGTCGATTTTCATAGCGTCACTTTCTGTAACTCTCCCGGGTTTAGTGTCCCGCAAGTCCGTGGCTTAAGTCCACAACGTATGAGTACCAGCAGCTTGCGGAAAAACTCGAGTCGCACTTGATTTTGGGTGGCGCAGCGGTTTACCGCTGCGGTGACCGCATTGTTTTGAATGCGGCTTCAGCCGCTCTAGGGTGCGCCAGTCCCAAACCTGTAGGTAAGAGTTACGCTGGCATAAGATGGTAAGCGAACTCCCACCACTTCTTGTATGACGGTCTGCGGATAGAAACTTTCCGTAGTCTGGCCGGTGTAGCCGCTGGCAATAAGAAAATTCACGCCGGCAGTTACGCGCGCATTCATGAAAGGCCGAACTATGGCCCCACGCAATTCTTTCACAGGAATTCCTGTGCATTCCGCATTCGGGTTGGACTCGCATCCAGTGCCGAGCGGCTTGGTGCCGACGTATTCAAACTCGCCGCGCGCTTCGAGATGCCACGGAAGTTTCTGCACCGTGCCCAACAGATCGAAGATGGTGCGGGGCGCTTCGGGAGTCGGCTCTCCGGTATCGAGGTCGCGCGCATCGGCTTTGGAAAAAGTTGCCAGCAGCGAACCTTGGCTGAAGTTGTGCCGCACCGCAATGGTCATAAATCGAAGCCGGCTCGGCCCCAGATCAAACTGCAATCCGGTGTCGGGGTCGATTTTTCCCTGCTCCGCGCTGCTGGTAACGTGGCCGAGAGTAAGCTTTAAATCCGTGTTGCGGATGGTTTTGCTGGCGACGAGTTGGTAGGAATGCGACGTGGCCACCGGACTGCCAGCGGCGCCCACCGGAGTGCCAGCGCCTGTCCCCAAGCCGATCCGCGGGTCTTCCGTAAAGAACGACTGACCAAAGCTGAGAGAAATAAGAGGAACATACCACGATTCCAAGGGGAGGAAAGAAACCGTAGCCTTCGGTGAGTTTACGCCCACCCATTTCTGAAACGAATTCTGTGGGAAGAGCAGATCGTCATTATTGACGTTGATTTCATCGCGGCGCCAGCCGAGATAGTAGCGAACGTAGCGAGTTAGAGCGCCGTCAGCGGCAATGTAGGGTGTCAACGACCCTATGGTGATGTTGTTTCCGTCCTTAGGTATGAACGGTCCGTAGTAACTGGGGTCACTCCGATTGAGAAATCCGTAACTGTCAAGATCGTCGCGGCGCGGCGCTTCGCGCTCGTAATCGAACCCTCCCAGCAAGGAAAAATACTCCGCCACTCTATTTACGTAGTTCGCGCTTACACCGGCTACGGTACGAAACTCACTTTGCCGGATCAGGCCCAGATCGCTTCCAAAGTTTGAGAACAAGGAAAGGTTGTAAGTGCGAAAAAAGCCGGAGAGCTGGAGCTGCTGGCTTTCACTAAGTTGCCAGACATCGTTCAAGGCCACGAGCGCGGTGTGCGTCTGATCTTTTTGCCGGGGATCGATGGTGTCGCCGAGATTCGGGTAATTAATGTCCCATTGATTTAATGCAAAGATCGGGACAAGTCCCGGGACGTAGGAGAAACCGTAATACCCGATCCCAAGTAAGGTCAGCTTGTGCTCGCCGACAAGAAAGACGCGCTGACCGTTGAATTTGTATTGCTGCCGGTGCTCCAGCCGATCGAGAAAACCGTTGCCATAGGAGCCTTCAAAGGCAAGGAAGGAGTCGAACGACGGGCTCCATCCCGCAACCACATCGAGGTCGCGGTAGTCACCTGTGACGGTGAGAAACGGATCGAGGTGCGAACGGAGGCCGTACGTCGCCGCGAGATTGACGGAGTGATTCCCTTCTCGCACGTTGAAGGCTCCGCCATCGACCTGAACGCTTTCCAGAACCTCTGGAACAAATATGTTCGGGTCGGAATAGCCATTGCCGTGGGCATTGGCCGATAGATTGTTGGGCACGAGGTAGCTGCCGACTGCAATGTACTGTGCGATCGGCTCGCCATGGTCTCCGGCTACACCTGGGGCGAAGTATTGGGGCGCTTTTATACCGCTCGAGGCGGTTTCGATCGGAAGGCCCGGAATCGAAATCGGCGCTCCAGGACGTCCAGGGTTTGCGTCCAGCGCTTCTTCCCTCACTATGATACGTTGGCCCGGGTCAGGCGAAGTCAAGCTGGTCTCATCTATATTGGCCGTGACGATCACGGATTCAGCACGAGAAGTTATCTTCTCCAGGTGGATGTCCAAGTTCGCTGAACCGGAACTAATTCTCAGAACCTTCGTGACCTGCTGGAACCCGTCTGCATTGGCTTTCACCAGATATTCCCAAACTGAGGTCACCTCAAATTCGAAACGGCCTTCGTCGTCGGTCGTCGTCTGGGCGGTCTGGTGTGTGGTTCCAGGTTGCCTTGGAGTGAGCTGCATTCTGGCCCGAGGGACCGGCCTGCCTTGAGGATCGATCACCCGGCCAGTAACGCGAATGTCGGCGGCATGGCTCTGGACGGAAACGAGAAATAAGAGTGTCGCCAGAATAGTGCTACGCGATATCATTTCGTGCTAGCCGTCGTCTCGTGTGACGCAGATCACTGTCTCATGCCCGCCGCTTCCAGTACAGTACGGTTAGCATGGGCGGATTTTCCATTCTCACCAACCGCAAACGCGCCATTGTCGCATTGGTGCACTCCGTAGTGTTCCTCCTGATTGCGGTCAGGCAGATGGTTGCCGCCCAACCTTCCGCCGGCATCTGGGTGGCATCCACGGTGTCTCGCGGCACCTGGATTCTCTGCGGAATCTTTGCGATCGTCTCCGCCATTCTTTTGTGGCTGCTCGTTATTTCCCGCGGATGGATGGAAAAATTCTATTTCGGATTCTGCACCATCAGCGCCACTTCAGGCCTGCTTCGAACCGCTGCCGGCGACCAGACCTTTCACGCCGGCCTCTACATCCGTGTGGTCATGCTGGTCAGCGCAGTCCTGGTCGGACTGCTGATAGTTAGAATGCACTCCCGCCCGCTTTCCCGCGTAGAGTCGGAGTACGTGGAAGAAAGTTCGTAACCGCCCCCGCACTAACTTTCCCGGTGAAGGAGTCGAAGGATGTCAGCACCCGTCTCGGCGCTCTCCGCGCCTCGGCGATGAACTCGTCCTACACCACAAAATACTTCGCCCCCGGATGATGCACCACGATCGCCGACGTGCTCTGCTCCGGCTCCAGCAAGAAGCCCGAAGTCAGCCGCACACCTACGTTCTCCTCTGGCTTTAGCAAGGCAAACAGCTTTGTCTGATCCTCCAGATTCGGGCACGCGGGATAGCCGAAGGAATAGCGCGAGCCGCGATACTTCTGATGAAACAGATCGCGAATATGTGGCGAGTCCTCGGCTGCTATGCCTAACTCTTCTCGCATCTTCTTATGATGGAATTCGGCCAGCGCCTCCGCCGTCTCTACGCTTAGGCCGTGGAGATACAGATAGCGCGTATATTCTCCGCCTTCGAATAGGCGCTGCGTTTCGACCGAGGCTTTCGGACCGATTGTCACCAGCGAGAGGCCAATCACATCCATCTTTCCCGAGGACGGCGCGGCGAAGAAATCGGAGATGCACAGGCGGCGGCCTTCTTTCTGGCGGGGGAAGGTGAAGCGGAGGAGTTCTTTGGCCTGCGTAGGGACGGACGCATTCGTCCGCCCAGCCGTGGCTGGCGGCTGCGGCCGAGCTTCGCTCGGCTGGGACGGACGAATGCGTCCGTCCCTACACGAACTGGGTTCGTACACTACTACGTCATTGCCGTCGCCTTGCGCTGGAAAATATCCGTAGACTACTTTCGGCTCGAACCAGCCCGCCGCTATCACCTCTTCTTCCAGCTTCTTCTTGATCGGACGGTATTTCTCTTCCACCAGGCGCGCGTAATCTTCCTGCGACGCCGTCTTCAGTTGCCACTGATTCTTGAACAAGGCCGTGTCGTTGATGTAATGGAAAATCTCCCGCAGATCGTAATCCTTCACCACGCGCACGCCCCAGAATGGAGGCGCTGGAATATTCGGCGCATCTGTCACCACCGCGCTGCGCTCCGAGAACACCGGCCCGATTTCTTCATCCACCGCAGCTGCTTTCGCGTAGTCCTTCACCGTCCTGCCGTCCTTCAAACGCGCCTCGCGTTTGCCGTCTTCCGACGCCAGATCCTCCATCACGTGTAGCCCCGCGAACGCGTCTTCTCCGTAGAACACCGAATTCGAATACTCGCGCCGCAGGTCATCTTCTACATACTTTCGGGTTAGGGCCGCGCCTCCGCAGATCACGGGAAACTCCAGCTTCTGCCGTTCCAGTTCCTGGATTACGTACTTCATCTCCAGCGTCGACTTCACCAGCAGGCCGCTCAGGCCTATGGCATCCGCCTTGTGCTCCTGCGCCGAGCGGATGATCGTGTCGCCCGCCTGCTTAATTCCCAGGTTCACGACCTTGTAACCATTGTTGGATAAGATGATGTCGACCAGATTCTTTCCGATGTCGTGCACATCGCCCTTCACCGTGGCGAGCACGATCGTACCCTTCTGCTGCGATCCGGTTTTCTTCTCCATCTTTGGTTCTAGATAGGCTACCGCGGCCTTCATCACTCCCGCCGAATCGAGCACCGACGGCAACTGCATCTTGCGCGCTCCGAACAAGTCGCCCACCGTCTTCATCCCGTCGAGCAGCACGGTGTTGATTAGGTCGAGCGGCTTGTAGTCGACGAGCGCCTCTTCCAGCAACTCTTCCAGACTGCGTTTGGATTTGCCCTCGCCCACCGATTTTTCGCCGTTGATGATCGCGTACTTCAGCTTGTCCTCGATGGAGAGCGTTGCCACGTGCGCTGTGGTCTGCGCCTGCGCCTTCCCTTTCACGCCGGCGAAGTGCTGCATGTAAATCTGTAGCGGATCGCCATTGGAGCGGTCCTGGTAAATCAGCTTGCGCGCCAGTTCCACTTCTTCCGCCGGGATCTTGTACAGCGGATAAATCTTCGTGTAATTGACGATGGCGACATCCAGACCGTTTTCCACCGCCTCATGCAGAAACACCGAGTTCAGAACCCGGCGCGGATAAGCGTCCAGCCCGAAACTGATGTTGCTGACGCCGAGCACCGTTTTCACTTCTGGCAGCTCATCGCGGATGCGCTTCACCGCCTTCAAGGTTTCGATGCCGGCCGAGCGGTATTCTTCCTGGCCCGTCGAAATCGGGAGTGTCAGCGCGTCGAAGAGCAGGTCCACTGGACGGATGCCGTACTTTTTTGTCGCCAGATCGAAGATGCGATGCGCGATCGCGACTTTTTTGTCTGCGGTCAGCGCCATGCCCTCTTCATCGATGGTCAGCGCGATCACGCCCGCGCCATAGCGCTTCGCCATCGGCAAAACTTTCGACGTGCGCTTCTCGCCGTCTTCCAGATTGATTGAATTGATGATGGCTTTGCCCGGAATGCGCTTCAGCGCCTCTTCCACCACGTCGGCTTCGGTGCTGTCGATCAGGATCGGCGCGGGCACGCGGGTCGCGATTTTTTCCAGAATCGCGGAGATGTATCCCTTCTCGTCTTCGCCCACGATGGCGCAGCACAGGTCGAGCATGTGCGAGCCTTCGTTCGCCAGCTTTTTCGCCAGCGTCAGAATGTCGTCGTACTTCTTGGCCTGCACCAGCTTGCGGAAATGATCGACGCGCGTTGTGGTGTTCATCTCCTCCGCAACAATCAGAGGTTTTGGTTCCAGATCGAGCGGGACTGATGTGTAGGCGCTCGAAGCCGCGCCTACTGGCTTCACATCGCGCTTCGCTGGCTCGACGCCGGTGACCGCATCGACTACGGCTTTCAGATGGTCGGGAGTTGTCCCACAACATCCGCCGACGATGCGTACGCCGTAATCTTTTACAAAATGCTTGTGATACTCCGCCAAGTCTTTAGGCAAGAGCTTGTACACCGCATGTCCGCCCACGTTCTGCGGCAGTCCGGCGTTCGGCAAAACCGAAACGAGCTTAGTGGAATTCAGCGCCAGATATCGCACCGCCTCATTCATCTCCGCCGGGCCGGTGGCGCAGTTCAGACCGATCACGTCGATGTCGTAAGGCTCAAGCGCGGTCAGCGCCGCGCCAATTTCGGTCCCGAGCAGCATGGTTCCGGATTCCTGCAGCGTTACTTGAACTTGTACCGGCAAACGCTTGCCCGCCTTGCGCATTGCCTCCAACACCGCAACCGTGGCAATCTTCGCCTGCAACAGATCCTGGCACGTCTCGATGAGCAGCACATCGACGCCGCCCTCGATCAGCGCT
>Ga0074045_10005644_pt1 | contig 10875 bp, 7 predicted proteins | sample BogForMeECP23OM2_FD_94442 | JGI IMG/M metagenome (GOLD analysis project Ga0074045, IMG submission 94442) | Bog forest soil microbial communities from Calvert Island, British Columbia, Canada - Bog Forest MetaG ECP23OM2 | ecosystem: Environmental > Terrestrial > Soil > Wetlands ... | reverse complement strand
GACGTCGACTGGATCATCGAAGCCATAGTCGAGAATCTCGAAATCAAGCGGGTGCTGTTAAGAAAGGTCGAGGCCGTCCGCAAGCCGGGCACCATCGTCACCACCAACACCAGCGGACTTCCCGTAGCAAAAATCGCCGAAGGATTTTCTGACGACTTCCGCCGTTCGTGGTTTGGCACTCACTTTTTTAATCCGCCGCGTTATATGCGCCTGCTGGAACTGATTCCCACCCCGGAAGCAGACCGCGCGCTGATCGAAGCCGTCACCCACTTCTGCGACGCGCAACTGGGCAAGGGAGTCGTGCTGGCCAAAGACACTCCCAACTTTATCGGCAATCGCATCGGCACATTCTCCGTGCTCAACGTGATGCGCCTCATGCAGGAAATGGATTTGACCATCGAAGAGATCGACGCGCTCACCGGCCAAACCGTGGGCTGGCCGCGCTCGGCCACGTTTCGCACCATTGATCTGGTGGGTCTCGACGTCCTCGGACACGTGGTCACGAACATGACCCAGAACGTGCGCGACGAGCGCAGCGAACTGCAGATTCCCGCTTTCTTTCGTCAGATGCTCGAGCGCAAATGGTTGGGCGACAAGACCAGGGGCGGATTCTACAAGAAGAATGTAGGGCGGGCGCCCTCGCCCGCCGTACCCGGCAACGAAAAAGAAGACGAGCGCCTCGCGCTCGACTGGAAAACGCTGGAATATCATCCGCGGCGGAAGCCAAAATTCGCCGCGCTCGATATGGCGAAAAACGTCGAGGAGCCAGGAGCGCGAATTCGAATGCTCCTCGGAATCGATGGCGCGCCGCAGAAGCCCGACAAGGCAGGCACTTTCCTATGGGCGGCGCTCTCCGACCTGTGGACTTATTCCGCCAATCGCATTCCCGAAATTTCCGATTCCGTGGTTGAGATCGATAGCGCCATGCGCCTCGGTTTCGCCTGGGAACTCGGTCCTTTCGAACTCTGGGACGCGGCAGGCGTGGAAGCAACCGTAGCGCGCATGAAAAAAGAGGGCCGTCCGGTAGCAGCCAATGTAGAAAAACTGCTCGGCTCAGGAAAGAAATCCTGGTATGCAGACGATCCAAAGACGCCAACCGGCCGCAAGTACTGGGATCTGGCAACTGGCAACTGGCAACCGGTAACTGTTCCCGCAGGAGTCTGGTCGGTCGAAGTCGCAATAAAAACGAAGTCCAATGCCGTGGTCAAGAAAAATTCCGGAGCATCGCTGGTTGACCTGGGCGATGGTGTCGGCTGCATCCAGTTCCACTCCAAGATGAACGCTCTCGGCGCCGACATTATCTCGTTGATCCTCCAGACGTTGAAGCCAGGAGGACCGGGCGACGCCTTCGACGCCTTCGTCATCACCAACGATGCGCAGAATTTCTCCGTAGGCGCGAACCTGATGCTGTTGCTCATGGCGGCTCAAGAAGACGAGTGGGACGACGTTGACCTCGCCATCCGCCAGTTTCAAGGCATGACGCAGGCCATCAAATTTTCACCCAAGCCGGTAGTGAGCGCGCCCTTCGGACTCACGCTGGGCGGCGGTTGCGAAGTCTCGCTGCATGCGGCCGCACGCCAACCTCACGCCGAACTCTACATGGGGTTGGTCGAGGTCGGAGTCGGCCTGCTTCCCGGAGGTGGCGGCTGCAAGGAAATGCTGTTGCGAGCGCTAGACAGCGCGGCTTCCATTCGTCCCGATCTTCCTTCCAACGCTCGCGGCGAATCGGTGGAACTCGTGGAGGCGATGAAGAAAGCTTTCGAAACCATAGCCACGGCGAAAGTCTCGACTTCAGCCGATGAAGCCCGCGGACTCGGCTTCCTGTCAACCTCCGATCGCGTCACCATGAACCGCGAGCGCGTTCTCTCCGACGCCAAAGCGCGCGCTCTGGAATTAGTAGCTGCGGGCTATGAGCCGCCGGTGATGCGCACGAACATTCCCGCTCCCGGCGAGAACATTCTTGCCACTCTTAAGATGGGTGTCTACCTGATGCGGCAAGGCGACTACATCAGCGATCATGAACTGAAGCTGGGCACAAAGATCGCCGAGGTCCTCTGCGGCGGAAACATAACCCCCGGCACGCCCGTGAGCGAACAGTACCTGCTCGACCTGGAGCGCGAGGCCTTCAAGTCCCTATGCGGCGAAAGGAAGACGCAGGAAAGAATCCAGTTCACGCTGAAGACCGGCAAAACACTCAGAAATTAGAAACGCTCGTGTGGTGACGGGGCGGAGCCTGCCCTGAGCGGAACCGAAGCCCCGTCCAGGATCGCGTAGGGACAGCCGCCCCCGGCTGTCCAGCCGAGCGCAGCTCGGCAACTCGCGGGACTCCAAACCTACTTCGAAAGCGCCCGATCCAGCGAGAAAGCCCCACCGCCGCGCAACAACAGCGCCGCCGCCATAGCGAGCGCCAACAGATGAAATTCGAATCCCTCGCCCTTCTGCGTACCCAACCAGTTCATGAAGAACCCGTTCGGCAAGTGGACAATGAAGATCGCTCCCGTCATCACGCATGCAATTCCGAAAGCGGCGATGCGAGTCAGCAGTCCCACCAGCAGCCCCAGCGCACCAAAGAATTGAGCGCAGATAACCAGAAATGCGACGGCAGCCGGCATTCCCGTGTGCGTAAAGAATCCCATGGAGACATGAAAACCATTGCCGCCAAACCAGCCCAGCATCAATTGCGCCCCATGAGCGAAAAACACCACTCCCAGAACCACTCGCAAAGTAGTCAGGCTCACGTCGTTGCTAGTACTCATCAGCTTCTTCAGCATTGCTTCCTCCCGGCAGGGCCTGTCTTAAATCACGATGTTTCCGCGATTGTCGTTATAACGACATTTTAGTTTGATTCTCGCTCTGTCGCCAGGATTCTTTTTCCGCCCCGGCAAAACTCGCCCGCCAGCCCTCCGAGACATAAGCACGCCCCGGAAGCGGCGTATAATTTCAAAATAGATCTAGCGAAGGATGGTACAAACGAAAATGTCCGCAGGCAATGGCGATTCCACAAACGGCGCAAACAGCGGTACCAACGGCAACAGCCTGGATGCGGTTCTAAAACCGCGGGCCGAGTGGCTGGCCAAGCGCAAGGCCGAGAACAAAGACGGCAACTTCTCCCAGATGCATTGCGCGCGCCGCGGCGTGATCACCGAAGAGATGGGATACATCGCGCACCGCGAGAAGATCGCGCCCGAACTGGTGCGCGATGAAGTCGCGCGTGGCCGCATGATCATCCCCGCGAATATCAACCATCCCGAACTGGAGCCGATGGCCATCGGCGTAGAGTCGCTGTGCAAGATCAACGCCAACATCGGCAACTCCGCCGTCACCTCGAACGTGGAAGAAGAGCTGAAAAAGCTGCACACCGCCGTTCACTACGGCGCGGACACCGTAATGGATCTCTCGACCGGCGGCGACATTCACACCATTCGCGAAGCCATCATCCGCCATTCACCCGTCCCCATAGGCACCGTTCCGATCTACGAAGCGATCGCGCGCGTCAAGCGCGTCGAAGATCTCGACAAGAACGTGATGCTCGAAGTGATCGAAGAGCAAGCCCAACAAGGCGTGGATTACATGACCATCCACGCCGGCGTGCTCATTCAATACGTGCCCATGGTTTCGAAGCGAATCACGGGTATCGTCAGCCGAGGAGGGGCGATCCTGGCCCAGTGGATGACTCATCACCACAAGCAGAACTTCCTCTACGAATGCTTCGAAGACATCTGCAAGATTTTCGCGAAGTACGACGTAAGCTTCTCGCTCGGTGACGGCCTGCGTCCCGGATGCCTGGCCGACGCCAGCGACGAAGCCCAATTCGCCGAACTAAAAACCCTGGGCGAACTGACCCGCATAGCCTGGAAGCAAGACGTGCAGGTAATGATCGAAGGCCCCGGCCACATCCCCATGCACAAAATTAAGGAGCAGGTGGAGAAAGAAAACGAGTGGTGCGACGAGGCTCCGTTCTACACGTTAGGCCCGCTAGTCACTGACATAGCTCCCGGCTACGACCACATCACTTCCGCCATCGGAGCGGCAATGATTGGCTGGTACGGGGCGTCGATGCTCTGCTACGTAACCCCTAAAGAACATCTTGGCCTGCCCAACGAAAAGGATGTGAAAGACGGAATCATCGCTTACAAAATCGCCGCCCACGCCGCCGACATAGCCCGCCAGAGGCCCGGAGTCCGCGACCGCGACGACGCCTTAAGCTACGCCCGCTACAAGTTCGACTGGGAGAAACAGTTCGAACTTTCGCTCGATCCCGAGACGGCGCGCTCCATGCACGACGAAACCCTACCCGAAGAGGGGTACAAGACCGCGGCCTTCTGCTCCATGTGCGGCCCGAAGTTCTGCTCCATGAATTACTCGTCAAAAGTCGATGAATATAACAAGCAGGTGCATGGGCTGGAGAAGGCGGACTATTCGGGGCTGGTGGAGAAGCTGGTTACACTCAAGCAAGCTGGGTGAAACCGCCGTCCTGTTTTGCAAAGTGGAGATATGTTTCACGTGGAACACTTTTGTATTTCGTTCGCTCATTGTATGTACATTTATAGATGTACGGCTGTATATGTATATTAGCTCTTATAGGAACCATGTAATAGATTCTTGTTGCGCGCGACGATTCTTAAGTTATTGATAATGCTCAGGGGTTGGGTGCGGTTAAATTGCCACTGGCGAGTACTTGTTACACTGTAATTATTACAAGAGTCATTGTTATTTAGTGGGCGGCATCCCGGTCGAGTGTCCCGTTCGGGGGTAGAATCCGGCGACACGTCGCACCTGCTAGCAGTGGGGCCACTTCTCGAAAAGCGCGAGAAGTGGCGCACACCCTCATTTATTTCGATTCGAGGTTAGGGAACAAACCCGCGTTTACTTCACAGCTAACGTGGCCCACCCGCCGAGCGTGACTGAGGCGTCAAGGATTCACCACCTGGCTCAGAGGCGGTGAGGTGCTGTGGACCGTTCCCGCATTTCCGTTGTAGACCGCATGGATAGTGTCAGTGCCCGTCTTGAGGGCCGAGGTTGGCAGACTCGCGGCGTTGCCCGTCAGCGGCACTGTGCCCAGCACGCTTCCCCCGGACTTGAACGTCACTGTCCCGCTGGCGATGCCGCCCGTCGGGACGCCGTCGAGCTTTACTGTAACCGTAGCAGTGAAAGTCACGACTTGTCCGGAACTGGAGGGATTTAGGCTGGAGCTAACCGTCGTACTGCTTCCGTATTTGTTGTGTAACAAAACTCCTACGGTTGCGCCCGTCGAGGTCCCATTACTGCCAATCACCACGTCAGGCAAGCCGTCCCCGTTTAGGTCGCCGACTGCGATTGCAAGCGGGCTCAAGCCGCCCGAGCCTTTCGTCGTCGGCGCCTGAAACGTGCCGTCACCGTTTCCGAGGAGTACGCCGAGCAACCCGGCTTCATCCCTTAGGGCTTCGGTCACGAGCACATCCGGCTTCCCGTCCCCATTCACATCTGCAACCGCAACCGCAGTCAGGTATATCCCTCCGCTGTCGAAGGTTTGAGGCGATTGAAAGGTACCATCGCTGTTCCCCAAAAACACGCTCACGGTGCCGGGTGGTAAGTCAGCGAAATTGGCCACGACCAGATCGAGTTTCCCATCTCCATTCACATCCGCCGCTGCGATTGAAATCGCGCCCGAGGTGTCCGAGGTGATGACCTGCGCGGGCTGGAAGGTTCCATCGCCGTTGCCCAATAGCACGTCGACATCCCCGGTCGCGACGAGCAGGTCAAGCTTGCCGTCCCCCTTCAGGTCGGCCACCGCAATCGAATAAAGATATCCGCTAACGCTATAGCTATGACCCTTATGGAAAGCGCCGGCGCCGTCGCCCCGCAGCACCACAACCGCACTGCCGGGGATGTCACACGCCGCGTTGACGCATTCGTTACCCACTACGAGATCGACATTGCCGTCGTTATTGAAATCTCCAACTGCGACGGTGCGAGTGCCGTAGCCGGAATTGTAGCTTTGCATCGGCTGGAACGTCCCATCGCCATTGCCCAGGAGCACGGCCACACGGCTATCGTAACCGCTAGGATTGGGACACCCTCCGTCGGCTATGATCAGGTCGGGTTTGCCGTCATTATTAACATCGGCAATTACCACGGTCTTTGGGACTAGGCCCGCGTTATACGTCGCTGGCGACTGGAAGGTTCCATCGCCGTTATTCAACAAAATCGCAACTGTGCTATAGACACTACTTACCGCAACAATGTCGGGCCTACCGTCACCATTCAAGTCGGCGACCGCAACGGAATTAGTACCTTGGCCGTCCGTTTGATAGTTCTTGGCTGCCTCAAACAGTGACTCGGCACTCAGGCTTGAGGGTGCGAGGAAAAGTAGTAGAGCTACCGAAACGACTAAATTCCTGCGAACCATAAACCCTCCATCGAGCCTTGTTCATCCTCACCCGTAGCATTCAACAAGCTTACAGCCAATCGAATGCGGGCAGGGTCCGCGCTTCAGTGAACGGGGGCATTAAACGCCGGGCGCGTTACCGATCTGTTAATTCTGGACTCTGGAGTGTGGGCGGGTGGGCAGGATCGAGGGTAACGGGGTGCCCCACCTTCAAGAAATGGGGGCGCGTGGCCCGGCCTAGAGCGCCTATTCGCGCTCACGAGGGTGCCCTGTCCAAGCTTCGCTCGGGCGGGCGCGTCGTGCTACTTTTACCGTATGGCGAGGCCAAAGCAGTTCGACTTAGAGAATCCCGCTCCCGTTGTCGATGATGAAGACGAAGAAACACTCGCCGCCATTGATGAAGGTATACGGGACGCTGAAGCCGGTCGAACCGTTCCTGCAGAAGAAGTCCAGCGCCTCTTACCGAAGTGGACTACCGCCTCCTCTACACGCAAAAAGCGCTAAACGATCTCGCTGAAATCGTCGGCCATATTGCTGAGGACGACGCGCAAGCTGCCTCCCGCTTTGGCCGTTCCCTGGCCGCCCACGTTGAATTGCTGGCTCGGTTTCCCCATATGGGCGGCTCGATTCGAAAACGACCCTTGGTTCGCAAGCTGCTGCACAGCCCGTTTCTCGTCTACTATCAAGTCCGCGAAGCCAAGCGCGAAATCGAGGTTCTTCACATCCGCCAACGGGCGCGGAAATCACCAAAATCCGAGCTGCGTTCGAAACGTGCTTGAAATACTCCAGAGCCTTACAGACCATCCCGCGATCGAAATCCATCTTCAGATGCCCCATTTCTCACTCTTTTCGAGAAGCTGGCCTTTCCCCAGATAGTTAGCGCTGTGCCTTTGTCCAGTCTTCGACCTTCAGCTTCTTAATGCGACCAAAGGCCCGATCGTTAGTCACGAGGATTGCGCCCACAGCGAGAGCGTGAGCGCCTATCATGGCGTCGAGGTTCCCCATTGGCTGCCCCTCTCGTTCCAGCGCGGCTCGAAGCTGGCCGTATTGTTGGGCTGCGTCCGAGTCCCAGGGCAGGGTCGCCACGCGTAGAAAAAAGTCTTCGACCATGGCGTGCAAACGGGTGGCATGAGGAAGGCGCGCGGCTCCAAATCGCAGCTCGCCTTCGGTAACCGCAGATATCGCTAACTCCGCCATCGCAACTTTCACCAAACGACGATCTACAGCCGGACTGTTCCCCTTGATAATGCAGCTCGCGATATTGGCGTCGAGAAGATACCGGGTCATACCTGGTTGCCCCAATCAGAACAACTCGCGTTTCTGTGGGACTTCATCCTGGCGATCGGCCATGAACTCATCGGGAATATTGGCTTCCCGCCGGAGTTTGAAAAAGCTGTCCCACGACTCAGGACGCCGTGAGAGAATCACGTCCCCGGTGGCCGGGTCATGCCGGATAAAGACCTCGTGGCCTTCAAAACGAAGATCGGCAGGCAAGCGGACCGCCTGACTCCGGCCATTGAGAAAGAGCTTTGCAGTGCGCGGCATTGTGCCCTCCTGGATGATATATACCACGATATATTACATACGTCAAGCAGCTAATTTGCGGGACACCCGGCTTTGGGCCGCCCGGTCGGGGAAAGCGAGGGGTACCAGTACTAAATGGTAACGAGGCGCGAAATGAGCATAGAATTACGGGTTGCCCTAAACCAATAAGGAGATTCCGGGTCCGATGGCACAGTATGACGAACTGCTGGAGGAATTTGAGAGATACGGGCGCTCCGCCGCTGGCGTGAAGTCTCTTATGCAGCACATCGCTGATCGCCTCCATGAAGCGATGACCCGCTATAACTGGGTCGGCTTTTATTTCATGGAAGGCCCCAAGTTCGAGGCTCTGGTGTTGGGACCATGCGCCGGCAGCTTCGTTCCTACCCAGCGTATCCCGCTCGACAAAGGATTGTGCGGAGCGGCGGCCACTTCCGGGGAAACCGTGGCCGTCAATAACGTTGCGGCCGACCCTCGCTACCTCGGGTCCGATCTGGTGAAATCCAATATCGTCGTGCCGATCTTTGTGAAGAATCGGGTGGCGGCGGAAATTTGTATCGAGAGCTATTTTGCGGATACCTTCACTCGAGCGGAGCAGACATTCATAGAGTCCTGCGCCGCTCTGGTCGGCCGGCAAATGGAAAAAGAGGCGATCGCGGCGGCGGGAAACTCGGGTGCCTCGCATTAGGAGCGGCCCAGATTTGGGAGTAGCGGGAAACGCCAAAAGCCCTTGTTGGCGAAATGGGGGATGGCCGGGCGAGGGCACCCGGCGCTTCTAGCTTAATCAGCCTCTAAAGTCGGCCACGCCGTTCCACACCAACTGCACCGCAATTGACAGAATCAGGAATCCGAAGATGCGGTTGATCGCACCCATCACGCCGGGGCCGAGGCGCTTGACGAATGGACCTCCTAGCCACAGGAGCAGATAGCAGGTCAGGCCGAGCGCAACAATTCCGATCACCATACCCATATAAGAAAGAAAATGATCGACGTGAGCGGCTAGTCCCATGACGACGCCGATCGAGCCCGGTCCCGAGAGCATGGGCATCGCCATGGGCGTGAGCGATATGTCCTCTTTGGTCAGGGCCTCGCTGCTTTCGGCCGTCGTCATGCGGCTGGAGCCTGTGACCATGGCCCACGCCGTGTTCGCCACGATCAATCCGCCCGCGATTTTTAACACTGGCAGCGAGATACCGAAGAAGTTGAGGACGAAACGGCCAAAGAGCATGAAGACGACCAGGATCGCGATGACATCGACGGCGATCTTCAACGCGGTGCTGCGGCGCTCTTCCGGCGTGTAGTCGGCGGTGAGACTGAAGAAGATTGGAACTCCGCCGAGGGGGTTGACGATGGGGAAAAGCGCGAGGAATGTCGCCGTTGCTGCCGTGGGCAGGTCGTGGAGCACGTGCTCGATGGCCATCTGTGCGTTCATCATCTCGAATCGTCTCGAATCAGATTAGCGGTATTGCTCCAGAACCTGAGCTGCGCGGTTCAACGCGGCTGCCAGGGTTGCGATTTGTTGTTCGGTACGGCGAAGATCGCCACGATCGATCGCTTCGTTCACCCCGGGAATTACGACGGCTGCATACCCGGTATATTGTCCCGGGGCGTAAATGGAATGGCGAAACCAGGGACGGTTGGGCAGTCCTTCGGGAATCAACAAGGCCCGCTCTGCTTCGCGGAGTTTCGCATTCAGGCGATCGGGCGTTGCCGGCAGCTTGTGTTGCTTTTGCAGTATCTTCGCGCCCGCTTCCTCGAGGTGGCGCGCGCCTTCGAGCGCCGCCGAAAAATCTGGCACGCTGCGGTTGTTTCCGAAGCGCTCTTTACTTTTGTTCTGGGCAGCATCGAGGTAGACGAGAATTTCTTTTCCGTAGGTCTCGTAGTCGTAGGGAAGCACGTCGGCGTTGGACATGCGCAGCACTTCCAATCCGTAGACGCGTGCCATCTGCTGCTCGTAGCGGAAATCGGGATCGCCGAATTTCTTGAACCAGGTGAAGTCATCGAAGGTTGAGTGATACACGCCATAATCGCCCGTCGAACTGATGTCGGTGGAGGGCACACCGAGATGCTGCAGGAAGACGGTGTAGTCGGAGCCGCTGCCGAGATCACCGACGGGCACATCGCTTTGCGCTGCGTTCGGCGGAGGACGGAAAGTGCTGGTCTCCTGCGAACGGTTGTTGTCGGCGGTCGGCTCGCTCGCTTTTTTCCATGCGTCGTACACGGTTCCGCCTTCGGGCGATGGCACCGCCTTCGCGATCTCACGGATAAACTCTTTCAGCGTGGGCGTGCCTGAGGCTCCGAACTTTTTGCCTGCTACGGCCACGTCCATGTTGAAATAAGCGGCAGCGTTCGCCAGTTCCTGGGCGTGATCTTCGCCCCACTCGGTGGAACCGATGAGTCCCTCTTCTTCCGCGTCCCAGCTTCCGATCACAATGGTGCGCTTGGGCTTCCAACCCGACTTGAGGAGCTCACCCAAGCCATGCACCGACTCCAGCATCGCCGCCGTGCCGCTGTTCGGATCCACTGCTCCGTACACCCAGGCATCGCGGTGATTGCCCGCGACCACCCATTCATCGGGCGAAGACGTGCCTCGAACTTTGCCGATGACGTCCCAGATGGTGCGGAACTGATAATCCTGCTTCAGGTGCACTTTTACTCGCGCGGGGCCGGGACCGACGTGGTAGGTAAAAGGCAGCGCTCCCTGCCACTCACGCGGCGAGGGTGGGCCGCCGAGGTGCTCAAGAATCGGCGAGGCATCGGCATACGAGAGCGGAGTCACGGGAATCTTTGGCAACTGCGCGGAGGCGGCGGGAGAAATGCGCTTCGAGTCCGGCAAATTGGGAACTGACGCCACTCCTGGGGTGGTTGGGTCTCCGGGAAACTGGAACATGTATCCGACGGATCCGCGCTGCACGCCGCTGGCCGGGCGCCACGGGCCTTTGGGATAGGCGTCGCCGCGATAGTAG
>Ga0074045_10005643_pt1 | contig 10875 bp, 10 predicted proteins | sample BogForMeECP23OM2_FD_94442 | JGI IMG/M metagenome (GOLD analysis project Ga0074045, IMG submission 94442) | Bog forest soil microbial communities from Calvert Island, British Columbia, Canada - Bog Forest MetaG ECP23OM2 | ecosystem: Environmental > Terrestrial > Soil > Wetlands ... | reverse complement strand
TTCTGTTCGTAGCTCTCGAAACAAACGGTGCGCCAGCAGAGGCATTAGATCTCAAACAGGCGATTAATACCTTTCCAGCGATTTCGAACCTGAACTTATCGACAGACGCGAACGACGACCGGCTAGAGGATCCTGCGGAGCGACATGTGATGCTTCACTCTAGCTTGATGTATAACGCAAACTCAAGCGATCTCAGCAATATCGTGGAGGAGGTCACAAATAAGTACACTTTGCCTGATCGAATAGCTTTTGAAGCAATTCAAATTGTGACGCCGCGTTCAGGGGATTGGAAAAACATTTTGACGAAGAGTGGGAACGTGAATACGAATTGGGATGTCATTTATACACGAAAGCTCCAACCCATGGCTGAACGCATCAGAGCCTAGCCTGCGATTGAGCAGACTTCTGAGGAGGGCTGTTCGACTGAAGCGTCCGATGACTCATTGAGTCATGGGACGCTTTTGTTTTTGCACCCTTACTAAGCATTCAGAACCGAGTGAAACCGGGCCCGACTGCGAGGAGCCGCTCGCTCATTACTTTTTATCCAGATACTCGCCGGGAACATCATCCTGCGGCACCTCATGCGTGCGAACCTCCTTCTCGTCACTGTCACCAGCGTGTTCTACGCCCGTCACTGCGTCGGCCTCGAACGCGTTTCCTTCCTCGATCAACTCGGACACACTCTCCGAATCCGCACCTTCGATGTTGGACAATCCCTGTAAATCTCCCGATTGCCCGCCCCTCGCTCTCCGTCCTTCGGGTGCAAACGCCTCCGTATCCACGCTCTGGCTTTTTCTCCGAACCCGTGTCCGGAGTGCGGCTGGCGTCTTCGCACCGGTTGTCTTCTTGCCGAGGGCCTTCGTTTTCACCACCGCCTTTTTCAAGGTGGGCTTCTTCTTCGCCAATTTCTTCTTCGGAGCTCCCCTCTTCTTAGCCAGCTTCTTTTTAACCGTCTTCTTCATCGGCTTCCCTTTCTTCCCGGCAAATCCCTTCGGCTTCGTGCGCTTCTTATTTAGTTTTGTTCTTGGCCATACGCGCAGTCTACCACCGGCACATGCGTGCCCACGAAACCGAGCTAGATGCATAGCGAGGAAACCCACAGGACCAGTGCCCCAGTTTCGGCAATACCCTGCCCGCCTGTCGGAATCTCGTCGCGGGTTTCCGCTCGGCACCCGCATGGCTCCGAAAACGCTTGTCTGTGGTGAGAACCTCGCCTTGGCATCAGGTTTGTGTCAAGCTATGGGTATGGCAAAGAAACGCACCAAAGCCGACAGATTAGAGCGGCAGACTGAACAAGTGCAAAAAAAGGCAGATCGCCGTCCAGACAAGATCGAGAAAAGGAAAACTACCGCGAGGAAGTGACAATTGGGCGTCGTCAGGAGGCTGCGCGATGACGGTTCCACAGATCGTTGAGGTCGTAATAATCGTGATTGTGATCTACGCGGCGGTTCGTTTTTTTAGGAAAAGGGGTTAAGCTGCCTCGGTGACCGTGAACGTCAGGCATAGGCGCATGCGCTCGCTAGGACGTTTCCACCACTTTTTCACGTCGTCCCGTTACGACTTGGAACGCTTGGCTCAGTTTCATTTTTGATGCTTTCACCGTGGCCTTCGACAACTTCACAGTTCCCTCCCGAACAATGGAGCCCAGCAGCTTCGCAGCTTTTACTGTGGCGGCTCTCCGAAGACCAGCCTTCTCAACCCGCACCGTACAGCGACAGTATTCCTTCGTGATCATTCCGACGCGGAGTGTCAGGAAGGCATTCGCTGAACCGGACAGGACAGAACTGGCGAGAAGATGCATTCCCGGAATTGCAGCAACAGTCGAGCCGAAAACCGTCCCAACCAGCACATCGACATCGATATCCTCAATGCCAGCAGCGATAAAAGCTGTCGAAGCCACGTTTGCATATAGCTGCACAAAGTCCCGAAGCGACGGTCTTTGGTAGTACACGTGGGCAATCTGCCAAATGAGTCGTGTTTGAGCGGCAAACACCACCAGAACATCTAATCGACCACTTTGCAAAACCGCTGTGCTGAGGAACACCGCTGACGCAGTAGACGTGACTACATCGTCAGCGTGCTTATCGAGTTTCTGAAGGGCGGTTTCGATGTCCGTCGTGGAATTTAGAGCGTGTCCACGGAGGCGCGGATGGCGTGACAGCCGTTTCTTAGAATCGGCAAGAAATCGGTCATACTCAGCGCCTTCGGTTGTTTCTGGCGGCAGTATCCGTTTCGGCAACCGGAACCAAAGCGCCAGCGGAGTCGTTAGCAGTATGCAGTAGGTGAAAATGAGACCCCACATCACTCCGTTGCCGAAAACGACATTGACCGCTCGCGCCGACTGGACGATCTGCGTCGTCTGGTTGAACAGGAAAATGGTGAATACAACCACTATGAACGCGGCGACGACTAGGATGATTCTCTTGGCAGTTTTGGGCATCACAGCACTCCATCTCTAGTATCCACGTTTTCAGCCCTGGCCGCTTTGCGCAGGTTCCGGCTTGCTGACGCCCGCCTCCCACGTCCTTGTGCTTTGAGTCACATCGTCTCCGCTGTCCAAGAGCGCAAAATGGCGAACGACGGAGGGCAAAACTATGCACGGCAACAAAAAGGTCATCGAGCAATTGAATGCGGCTCTCGCTTCTGAATTAACCGCAATCGTTCAGTACATGGTTCAATCAGAGACCTGCCAAAACTGGGGATACGTGCGGATAGGCGACTACCTGAAGAGGCGTGCAATCGAGGAAATGGGTCACGCCGAAGGTCTCATCGAACGCATCGTGTTCTTGGATGCCACGCCAAAGGTGGATGTCGCTCTGACTCCCAAGATTGGCGCTAACGTGCAACAGCAACTCGAAGGCGACCTCAAGGACGAGGAAGACGCCGTACACCAGTACAACTCCGCGATGAACATCTGTGCGGTAGCTGGGGACAACGGATCAGGCGACTTATTTCAGCGCATGCTTAAGGACGAGGAAGGGCACGCGGACTTCTTGGACGCTCAGCTTCATTCCATCAAGGAAATGGGCATTGCCAACTACCTCGCGCAGCAGTTGCATGGGGAAAAATAGGACGGTCGAGAAATTCCGGGAGAAGTGCGCGGCGAAGGACGTGAAGAAGTATTATGCGAAATTCGATGTGGCGGTTAGCGTTGAGTTGGGGCTGAAAACCACTCGGATCAACCATGTGGCTCACGACGACGAGGAATGCTGCGCGCCCGTGGAACTTGACCAGATTCAGGATCGGCTGTTTTCGTAGTCAGGATCGCGCAGTATCCTTCGGCAACTACGCCCTTGCTGGCTTGGCAAGGGGATGAGCTTTGTTGCTGACCTTCTTGAGCCAAGGTTGGCGCAGTCTCATACGTCCACAATCACGAACGAACGCGTGACCCCGCTGACCTTGGATGTGACCAACGCAGAGCAGATCCAGCGGGCGGTCGACGAGGTCGGCACCCTGCGGGTCGGCTTCGTGATTGCTTCGGTATCTGAAGTCCTTCCGCGAACCATTCTGCGTTTTCGCAAGCTCTACCCTGAAATTGAACTTCAATTGCGGGAAACACCCTCTCCTTTACAAGTCTCATCTCTCATTGAGGGTAGGTTGGATGCCGGAATTCTGCGTATGCCGGTCACAAACCGCGAACTGGTCAGCGTCCCGCTATTTTCCGAACACTTGGTTTTGGCTACTCCAGCGGATGTACCATATCGGCCCAAAGACGGCATCAGCCGCTTCCGCAACAGCGGTTTTATCTTCGTGTCGCCCTCGGTGTCTGAAACTTTTCACGATCGCGTCTTAACCCTTTGCCTCCACGCGGGATTCACTCCCCGGGTCGTTCAGGAAGCAAACGAAATCTTGACCATCCTTCATTTCGTTCGAGCTGGCGTCGGGGTCTCTTTGGTTCCGAGGTCGGCCTTGCGCCTCAAAGTGCCTGGAGTGCGATTCCATGAACTGGGCTGGAAGGAGCCGTTGTGGCGCATCGGCATCGCATGGAATCGGAACTCGGAGAAACTCCCCCTGATCTCTCGTTTAGTCAAAGTCGTCCAGACCGTCGGCTGCGACCAAAAGGTCTAGCGATGGGCGATGACAATCTCAAAACCAACTAATCTCCACACCACACCAGAAATGATGGTCCAATAAGAACCACGAACTGTTTCCGAGGGTCATTAAAACGTTTCTGCAGCGCCATCCGTGCCGCGTGTTTTCAGTTAGTTACGGTTGAAGATTTCGCTGTCACTGCAGAGGCCGCAGTTCCACTAACCTTCTCTTGTCTTCCAATTCTGAACATTTCTACACCGACTCTTAGGCGAACATCGGCGCTCGTCACAGAGTGGTCACAATAAAGGGGCCATATTTCTGGGAAGTCGCCGTGGAGGCTCCCTCGGTTCCGGCGTGACTTTCTAATCTCCTCCCGCACGGGTCGGACCACTCGGCCCGGCCGGCAATAGCTCCGGATGGAGGTTTCGCAGCCAAGCTAGGGTGTTGTTCTTGAGTTCCTCCGCGAGTTTCACCATCGCTTCCAATTCCTGATCTGACACGGCACCTGCAACGTCATAAACCGATTTGTTCCTCTTATTGTTGAACGTCTTGAATCTTTGAATGACCTTCGGGTTGGCTTTTATGGTGAGTTCGAGAGATTCGATTGTTTTTACGTGGTGACCCGCTTGGGTAACGGTGCGAAGACCGGAGGCGCGGAGCGCTGTCGTCGCGATGCAGAGCGCAGCGTTGAAAGCAGCGATAAATCGAAGGTCGGTCGAAACAGCTTCGACCTTTGAATCCGCAAGGCTACGATCCACAATTCCCAGAAGATCCTTGATCTCACCTGTGCTGGTCGACTCCCGCCTTAGCCAACCGTACTCCACCCACTTTTCTAAGCTCATCCTCGTCTCCTAGCAAAAATTCCTTTTGGCCTTTGAGCACGGCGGTCAAAAAATGATTCCCGCTCGCAAGTTTCGACTTGAATTCCTCGACGGAATACACGGTCGGGTTGATAGGGCGGCCGATGTTTTTCTCCACTGTAGAGAGCCGTGAAAGGATCTCGTCAAGTGTGGCCTTCCCAACAACCATTAGATCAACATCACTCTGTGCCGTTTCTTCCTCGCGTGCGACGGAGCCGTAAACAAATGCCACAAGGACTCGCTTCGCCAAAGGATGCAATGCCGATCGCAAGACGCTAAAGATGCCAATTGTCTTGTTCACCAGGGCCTGCATCTCTCGAAATATGGGGGCGTGTCGGTTCGCCTGATAGAAAACTTGGCTGCCGAGTGAACTGCGAATGATAAGACCCACTTTCGAGAGGTTTTCAAGCTCTCGTTGAACCGCGCCAACGCTGGCATCTACTTCGCGTGCAATTTGGCGTGTGTAGAATGATTGATCGGCCCTGCCATAGAGCAGGGCGAGGATAGCGCCCCGCGTGCGTCCGAACAGAAGGTCCCCGAGACCGTTGCGTGTACTCATTCCGAGAACAATTGTACTCAGGATGAGAACGCATTTCAAGGGTTAGCTTCGATTCGCTTATCTTCTTTAAGTGTTCTCGTTTAATGGTTCGGCCGACGCTTAGGCGAACATCGGCGCTGGTCACAGAATGGTCACAATAAATCTGCCATCTTGACGGATTAAGTTGTTGAATGAAAAAGGGTTTAGGCTCAAAGAATACAGCCCTAAAAAGGCTGGCGTCGGCGGTTCAACTCCGTCCCTGGCCACCATATTTTCAATCGTTTATCGACAAGTTCAATCGTGATCTTCATTTCGCCACCAAGTGTCGGATCTTCCGTTTCGAATTCATCGATTTCCACGACCCGTTTATTCGGCACGAACTCGACGAAGCGGCCGTGGTAAGTGTCCGTGTGCGCGGTGGTTTTGCCGACGCCAGTCGGCGCGTCATAGGCGAGGGAAATTCGGAATTCACCTCCAACACGGGCAGCGAAGGCGTGCACGTGACAGGTCATTCCCATTGGCACTTTCCAGACTGTAATCGCGTGCAACAATCGCAGGGTACGCGACCCTAAATGGGGATGAGGGGAGGCGGTAGGCCCCCCCCTCGGACTGTTGGCCGCTCGCTTACTGCTTCGTTACCTGTGCGGCCGGTTGCACCGGTGGTGCTTTCGGTTTCGCGGTATGCGCCACGACCGGCTTCGGCTGCCAGAAATCGGGTGCCGCAGCCATCACCTCCTGGGGCATAAAGCTGAGTTCGGCAGAAAATCGGTAGATTGACGAGTCCGTGCCCTCCACCACATCCGCACTCACCTGCAGAAATTTCTTGTAACCCTCTTCGCCCAGGATTTCGCGAGTAGTCGGGTTGTTGTCGAAGCCACCCAGCGAGGGGCGCAGCGAGGTAACGTAGAAGATTGTGCCGTTACCTCCCTCGATTACCTGGGAAACCAGCAGCGGTTGGGTATTCGCCTCACCTAACCTCAATCCCCTACTTGGGAGTCGCCCCGACCTCAATTTCATTTCAACGGCCCTCAATCTGGATTTCGTTTCTGAAATCGATTCTTGTTTTTCCTATAGATCAAGGATCACGGGGCAAGGCGACACTGTCTCGACAACCCGAATTCTTTTCACGCAGCGCTGTGAGTCTCGTCACAGCCAAGGGTGAGCCCAGTGAGGTTGAATAGCGGTGGCGGGCTATGGAATCGCCGATAGGGGCAAAGCGGGCCGAGCGAGGACGGACGATGGAAAACGCGGTCGGTCTAGTCATGACGGGGGGTGGTGCTCGCGGCGCTTATCAAGCCGGTGTTCTCAAGCGCATTGGCGAGCTGAAACGCGCCCGCACACAGGGTAATCCTTTTCCCATCATAGGAGGCGCTTCCGCGGGAGCGATTAATGGCGGCATTCTGGCCACAGATTGCCGCGATTTTGCCTTGGCAACCCAGCGTCTTGCAGAAGCTTGGGCGACTCTCCAGCCTTCCGACATCTTTCACTGCAGTCTCTCGTCCCAGGTGCAAAATTCCCTAACCTGGATATTCGATCTCTCCTTTGGCGCAATTCTGGGGGGAGGCAATGCCCGATCGTTATTAGATGCGACTCCCTTACACCATTTTCTCAATAAGCATCTGGACTGCGACCGGATCCAGGAAAACATCAAGCGCGGGGACCTCTACGCTCTCGCGATTTCCGCGACCAACTATAACTCGGGAAGAAGCTATCTCTTCATCCAGGGAAAAAAGGGCCATCCGATGTGGAAGCGGATCCGGCTGGTGACGGTGGCGACGAAGATCACGGTCGATCACGTTTGCGCGTCCTCGGCCATTCCGATGGTTTTCCAGCCGGTAAAGCTCAAAACCCCGCGTGGGTCCGCCTTCTTCGGCGATGGTTGTTTGCGCCTGCAACAGCCTCTCAGCCCGGTGATCCGCCTGGGGGCGGAGAAGGTTTTCGCGATCGGTGTGCGCTGCGGAAATAAAGAAAGTCAAGAGGAAACCACGGATGAGAGAAACCCTTCCATCGCGCAAGTGATGGGAGTTCTTTTGAACGTTATGTTTCTGGACCATCTTGCAACTGACCTCGAGCACCTTGAACATTTGAATCAGCTGCTCAACGATGGCCACATCAATCAACTTGGGATTGAAGGACATGAAAAGATACGGTCAGTGGGGACCTTTGTCATCACGCCTTCGGTCAATTTATCGGATCTGGCGGAGCAGCACCAGAGAGACATGCCCGCTCTGATCCAGTACTTTGTATCCAGTTTGGGACGAGACGCGGCTTCCTGTGCCGATCTGATGAGTTACCTGCTATTCACGCCCAACTACACGCGAGACCTCATTGAGATTGGTTACCTTGACGCCAGCGAACGAATCGAGGAAATCGAAGAATTTCTCTATTCTTCCCAGGAGGGGGACGCTGAAAACCCATTGGCCAGTGTAAGCGCCGGGAACTTGTCCAAGGCAGGCTCGGCAGCGAAACGGACGGGAAACTCGGTCAGATCCCGCGGCTAATCATCTGCCCGAATGCGCCCGAATGCGACCGTCACTTCCCGATGCGACATAGATCACTGACAAACGTGCGCCGCCAGGGTGAAAATGTTTGTGCCTGGCGTTCACGACGGGAAGTCGGCGTGAAGATATTCCTAATGACAGCTCACCGAGAAGTAAATGCTAGCGGAGGAAATTATGACCACCCCACCTCGCTACCCTGGCATTCGAGTTACCGCAAACGGTAATCAGCTCGTCTCCTACCATACGGAAACACGCATTGCCGATGCCGGTGTCTTCTACCCCATCACACCTTCCACCGAATTAGGTGAACTCTATCAACAGTCCTACGCCGAAGGCCGCCTGAATGTTTTCGGCGGCAGCACCCTGGCTGTAGAAGCCGAGGGCGAGCACGCGGCGCAGGGCGGAGCTATCGCGCACTCAGTGTGCGGCAAGCGGGTAGTGAATTTCACCTCCGGACAGGGAATCCTCTATGGCGTCGAGCAGTATTATCACGCGCCGGGCAAGTGCTCGACGATGGTGCTGGAGGTCGTCGCTCGGGCGCTGACCAAGCACGCGCTCAACGTGCACTGCGGCCACGACGATGTCTACGGCGCGCTCGACACCGGATGGATCATTCTGTTCGGCAAAGACGCTCAGCAAACCGCCGACCAGGCGCTCATCCTGCGGCGCGTGACCGAACTGAGCCTCACGCCCGGCATGAACTGCCAGGATGGATTTCTTACTTCCCATCTGGAGCGAACGTTTTATAAGCACGAGTCGGAACTGATCCGCCTGTTCCTCGGCGCTCCGGACGACATCATCGACTGTCCCACCGAGGGCCAGCGCATCCTGTTCGGTCCGAAGCGCCGTCGGGTGCCGCGCATGATCGATCTCACCAACCCTGTGCTGCTCGGGCCGGTGCAGAATCAAGAGCACTACATGCAGGGTATCGCCGCCCGCCGCAACAACTTCTCCGAACCGATCGCGCAGTTCCTCGAAGAGGCTTACGCGGATTTCGGAAAGCTGACCGGCCGCTATTACGGCATGGTCAGCGCCTATAAGGCCGACGACGCGGACACCGTGTTCGTGTCGCTGGGCTCGGCGGCGGAGAACATCGAAGCCGCGGTGGATTACCTGCGCCAACGCAGAGGCGCGAAGGTTGGCTCCATCCACCTCAACGTGATTCGTCCCTTCCCCGAAGCCGCGGTCATCAACGCGCTTGCCGGAAAGAAAAATGTCATCGTACTGGAGCGCACCGACGAGGCGTTGGCGGGCGACAACCCGATGGGCCGCGACATCCGGACGGCGCTCAATAAGGCATTGCAGACCGGCGATCGTCCCGCGACCAGCGGGCTGCCTGCGATCACCGCCGAGCAGATGCCCCGCCTCTTCTCCGGCATCTATGGCTGTGGCTCGCGGGACTTCCGGCCCGAGCAGGTCTTCGGCGCGTACGAGTTTGCCACGGGCGCTCGCGCTCGCACAGACGGCAAGCGTGCTTCCGACGGAATTTCGTTTATGGTGCTCGGAGTCGATCATCCCTACGAGGTGAAGTCCGATGAAACGCCGTCGCTTCTGCCCGAAGGAGCGGTCGCGGTTCGCTTCCACTCCATCGGCGGCTGGGGCGCAATCACCACGGGGAAGAACCTGGGGGCCATCCTGGGCGATTTGAACGACCTGCTCTACGAGCGGGACAAGGTCGTCGACGCGCTGGTCAATCCCAAAGAGATCATTCACGTCAGCGCGAATCCCAAGTACGGCTCCGAGAAGAAGGGCGCTCCCACCGCGTACTTCCTGGTCGCGGCCCCGGAAAGAATCCGCGTCAATTGCGATCTTCGCCACGTGACCGTCGTGCTTTGTTGCGACCCGAAGGCATTCACCCACACCAATCCGCTGGCCGGCATGGCCGACGGCGGCTGCCTGGTGTGGGAGTCCGACGAGACCGGCGAAGCGGCCTGGGAGCGGTTACCTCTTTGGGCCCGCAAGCAGGTCATCGAGAAAAGCATCCGTGTGTTCACCTTGCCGGGTTTCCAAATCGCAAGCGCTGCAACTGACCGCGCCGACCTTCAACTTCGCATGCAGGGGAACGCTTTCCTGGGCGCATTCTTCGCGGTCTCGCCGCTGCTGGGCGAATTTGGCATAGCCCAGGAGCAGTTCCGCAACGTGGTTCACAAGCAATACGTGAAGAAGTTTGGACAGCTCGGTGAAGCCGTCGTCAAGTCGAACATGGAAGTGATGACGCAGGGCTTCGAACGCGTCCATGAGATCCACGTGGGCAAGCTCGAAGCCGAAGATCGCTCCTCGTTGCGCGGTGTGGCACTTCAGCCAGCGGTCACCGACGATGAGAGCGACGGCTGCCATTTCGGATGCCGCTCCTTCCCTTTGCCCGCGGGCCAGGCCGAGCGCACTCCGCTCACTCAGATCGCGACCTTCGATGCCGAGTTCCGTTCTGGCTACGGATACAACCAGCCGTCGTCCGCTCTGGCTTCGGTAGGCGTCATGGCCGCTGCCAGCGGCGATACGGCGTCGAAGTATGTCGCGCGTCTCATCACGCCGCTCTTCATCCCCGAAAACTGCACCCAGTGCATGGAGTGCATCGTGGCCTGCCCCGATACCGCCCTGCCCAACTGCGCGCAAGACGTAGAGACGATTCTGCGCACTGCGGTCACACGTTACGTCACCGATCCGGGCGAGCGCAGGAAGATGTTGCAATCCCTCCCCGAGATCGAGAAACGCGCGCGTCAGATGATGTCCGATGCGGTGGGCAAGAATTCAGGAACGCCGCTGCCTCAAATCCTCCGCCAGATTACGGCCGAGGTGGATGGATTCTCGGAAGAGGCCAAGTGCCAGCTCTTCGCCATCATTGACAAAGTGCCCATGGCCTACCAGAAGGTGAATGCCATCTTCTCGACTCCGGAGAGAAAGAAGCCCGGCGCCGGCGGGATCTTCTCGATCTTCGTCTCCGACT
>Ga0074045_10005642_pt1 | contig 10875 bp, 8 predicted proteins | sample BogForMeECP23OM2_FD_94442 | JGI IMG/M metagenome (GOLD analysis project Ga0074045, IMG submission 94442) | Bog forest soil microbial communities from Calvert Island, British Columbia, Canada - Bog Forest MetaG ECP23OM2 | ecosystem: Environmental > Terrestrial > Soil > Wetlands ... | reverse complement strand
GCATTCTCGTCCAACTGCTGATGGTGGCGCGTGGCATAGAAACGGGCCGTTGCCGCGCTCTGGGCAATGATCATCACAAAGCACGACGCCGAAATGGAAACCAGCGGCCAAATGTCCTTCACGCTCACATCGGGCAAGCCCAGATGCGGCAGACCTCCAGCTACTGGCCCAACGATGGTGATGCCGTGTCCTGCGAAGTCCCAGGACGCGCTGGCCGCCATTGCGCCCACGACGGCGATCAGCGGCCCGGGCACCTTCGGGGCAAACCGATGGAAGGCAAAGACGCCTGCCACAACCAACGCCGAAACAAGCACAGTCGGCAGATGAACTTGCGGCAGGCTGCGAAAGACCTCGAGCAGTTGTACCACCGACCTGCGAGAATGAACTTCTACGCCCAGCATCTCGCCCAGTACCGCGATGCCGACCTGAAATCCCACTCCGGTGAGAAAACCGACCAACACCGTCTGGGAGAGAAAGTCAGCCAGGAAGCCGAGCTTGAGCAATCGCGCCAGGATCAGCAATCCAGCGGTCAACAGTGCCACCATTCCCGCCAGCGCAACATATCTCGCGCTCGCAAGTGGCGCCATGCCCGAAAGTCCGCCGGCAAGAATGGCGGCAGTTGCGGAATCGGCAGAGACCACCAGGTACCGCGAAGAGCCGAACACCGCAAACGCCAGCAGCGGCAGCAACAGCGTGTAGAACCCTGTGACCACGGGTGTTCCGGCAATCCTGGTGTAGCCCAGCGCCTGCGGGATGTTCATCGCCGCAAGCTGAAATCCAGCCAGTGCGTCGCGGATCGCACCCGCTCGAGTGAGAGGCCTTATGCCTTGGAAGAGGGTCAGCCAACTTCGGAGCTCAGCCTTCTCGCCCGCCTTCGGCGGGAGGGCAGACGCGTTCATCTATCGGCCTCATACACTGTCTTGCCTCCAACGACGGTGCGCAGCACGCGGGTCTTCAGGATTTCCGGCGGCGTAACTTTGGTGAGATCACGATCCAAGACGACGAAGTCAGCGAACATGCCCAGTGCAAGTGTGCCCTTTTCTTTTTCTGCAAACTGAGCGTAGGCCGAGCCGGTCGTGTAGGCGGCGAGCGCTTGTTGTACGGTGAGCTTTTGCTCGGAAAAGTAACCCTTCGTATCTGCTTCGTTCATCCGCGTAACGGCCGCGTACACTCCGCGAAATGGCATGATCGGTTCGACGGGATAATCCGTCCCGAACGCCAGCGGCACGCCGTTATCGAGAAATTCCTTCCACGGATAAGACGTCTTCGCGCGCTCCGGGCCGATGCGTTGCATCGCCCAGTTCATGTCGGTGAGCAGATGATTGGCTTGCATGGAAGCGATAACGCCAAGCTTCTTATACTGCGCGAACTGAGCAGGAGTGATGACCTGGTCGTGCTCAATGCGAAAGCGGAAGTCGCGCTCCTGATTGTGCTCACGGACCGCCGCTTCTGCTGCTGCAAAAGCATCGAGCGCCATCTGCACGGCGCGATCGCCGATGGCGTGAAATCCCAGTTGGAATCCAGCCGCCGCGCGCTCAACGGCCATGCGATTCAGCTTGTTCTGCTCGTATCGCGCCAGGCCGGAGTTGCCGGGATCGTCGGAATACGGCGCCAGCAAGGCAGCGGTGCGCGAACCCAAAGAGCCATCCATGAAGCCCTTGAGCATCGTAGTGTGCAGCATGGGATCGTTCGCAGGATGGTGTGCGCGGTGCTCCGCCAGCAGGCTGACTGAATCGTCGAAGTTGAGCCATTCGCTGATACGCAATGTCAGTTTGCCTTCGCGCTCCAGGTCTTCATAGACGAGGAAGATGTCCCAACTGGAGTTGTCCTGGGCTGAGGTGACACCCCAACGCGCGGCATCGGCCAATGCGAGTTCGGCAGCGCGGCGGCGCCGTGCCGGGGTTGGCGGCGGGACCTTCGAATCGACTAGTCCCATGGCTGTGTCACGCAGAATGCCGTTAGGCTCTCCGGTGGTATCGTGATCTATGTTGCCGCCTACAGGAGCTTGCGTCTGGCCGGTGACGCCGCCGATTTTCAATGCCGCGGTGTTGGCGACGGCAATGTGCCCGTCCACCCTGCTGAATATTGCGGGATGTCTGCCGGTGACAACGTCAAGGTCCTCACGGGTCGGTACCTTACCATCCGCCCATAACGTTTGGTCCCACCCACCGCCCACCAGCCAATCACTGGGGGCCGCCGTCTTGGCGCTGGCTGCGATGCGCTGCTGCATCTCCTGCAACGAGCGTGTGCCCCGCAAATCCACGCTCAGCGCCTCCAGTCCTGCTTCTTCCAGGTGCACGTGAGCGTCGTTGAAGCCGGGCATCACGAAATGCCCGCCGAGGTCGACCACCTGCGTTTGCGGGCCCTTCAGCTTGCGGATGTCGTCGTTAGAACCTAGGGCAGCGATGCGGCCGTCGCGCACGGCCATCGCCTGCATCCGGGCTGGCGTTGCCTGGGTGTAGATGTCGCCGTTGACGAAGATGATGTCGGGAATTTGGCCGCTGTCCGCAGCTGGCAGGGAGTTGGCTGAGAAAGATGCGTTCAAGGCAACAGCCGAAAAAACAAACAGAAGGAAGAGTTTCATTCGTCCGACACTCCAGAGAGTGCGAGGGTGAGCAGCAGAATACGCTTGAGGCCGAGATCGCGGCCTGTTGGGTCATACCACTCGTGGATGGTATGAGCGCCTCCGCCCGTGCCTCCCGCGCCGATGGCAATCGCTTCCCGCCCCAGCGACAGAGGGACATTTGCGTCGGTTGAGGCGCGGTGAATTCTGGCGGTGTTGCTCAGTTGTGCGTCCACGGCGCGAATGGTTTTGAGCAGTTGCGATTCGACAGGTAAATCCGCCGCAGGCCGATTTCCGATGACACGCACCTCGGCGGTCAACAACTCCTGGCGCTTGCGGCCGGTGAGTTCGGGGATGACTTGGTCAACCGCTTCATGCAACGCGCGCTCCAGCCGGTCAAGTTCTTCGACGGAGGCCGAGCGCGTGTCCACGCGCATCGTCGCCGACTCGGGGATGGAGTTCACCGAAGTTCCACCGCTAATGATGCCGACGTTGTAGGTTGTCTTGGGAGTCGCTGGGACTGAGGTCCGCGTAAAGCGGTCGATGACGCGGGCCAGCCCGACGATGGGATTAGCCACGCCGAAATCGCTCCACGAATGTCCTCCGTGGCCGCGAATTGTCACTTCGTAGCGGCGGCTGCCCAGTCCTTCGGCGATGATGGTGTCGGTCCCGGCGCCGTCGAGCACCACCAGCGACGCAATCGTCGCCGACCACTTCGGCTGTTTGAAAATATGCCGCATGCCGCGCAGGTCGCCTTCGCCTTCTTCGCCGACATCGCCGATGAACAGGATTGGAGCGCGGTTTGGGACCACTGCAGCGTGCATCGAGGCCGCGATCGCCACCAGCGCGACGATTCCCGAGGAATTATCAGAGATGCCGGGTCCGTAGAGCTTGTCGCCGTCGCGCCGCACAGAGATCTCCGTGCCTGCTGGAAACACTGTGTCCAAGTGCGCGCTCAACGCGATGTACGGCGCGTTCGGGTCGCTGCCGGGACGGATACCGAACACGTTGCCGATCTCATCCTGGTGCACATCGGAAAGCGCCAACTCATTGAAGATCGCCTTGAGCCAGTCGCTGCGCGGAGCTTCGCCCCAAGGCGGGGCTGCGATCGAGGTCACCCGGAGCTGCAGCTCTTCCAATTCGCGCGCGTGAGAACGGAACCAGGCGAACGCTTCATGGACCCGGCGCAGCTGCGCAATGTGCGCAACCTGCTGCTGGGCCGAGCGCGACGATTGGGATTCGCTGAACGAGAAATCTTCGCCGGAAGATGCGCGGGCTGTGGGACCTGAGCCCATGAGGGATGCACAATAGTAATACGGTGGTTGGAAGGAGCGAAAGCATGGCGAGCGATCATCATCGAAGGTTCCAAACGGCCGCCTCGGCCCCTCTCGCCCGACTAGCGAGCCTCAGAAAATGGATTTTCGATACGTATGCCTGCGATCCGTTGTCCCGCGTTCAGATCTTCCGAGAGGATCCTGGTTGCGCCGGCCTTCAGTGCAGCGGCAACAATGAGAGCATCCCAGAATCCGATCTGGGCTTCATCCTCGATCCGGAACGCCGTCGAGAGTTCCGAAGGGCTGGTCTCGACACACCAGATTGTGTACGTGCTGACGACGAGGCGGGCCGATTCTTTAGGCAAAGGATGTACGATCTTCCGTGTGACATTAACATAGAATTCCTGCAACACCTGCAGGCTGACGACACCAGTGCGCTCGCTCCAGAGCTCGGCAAGAAGCGCCTTGGCCACATGATGCTTGGCTGTAGCATCCACATCATGTGCGTAAATCAAGACGTTCGTGTCAATAAACGTCTTATCGCTCATGCAATTCGTCGCGGCCGGAGGGACGTGCTCCGCCCAAATGAAAACCTTGCTCGAGAAGTTGGATGGCTTGGCGTTCAGCGCGTTCGTAGGCTTCGTCTTCACCCACCAGGATTTCAATCTGCTGGGCAAGCAGCCTACTGATGGAAGTATCCCGGCGGGCGGCTAGAACCTTGGCCTTGCGAAGAGTCGGCCGGCTGAGGCTTATCGTCACATTTTGCTTGCCGGAGTCTTGTGGGGAGGGCATATTACGTTGTTCACGTGATCCACGTTGTACGCAGATTATGTGTAACACCTACTTGACGTGTAGTCAAACGTGGGAATAGCGCCCTTGCGCCTCATGGGACTCGGCTTTGGAGGATCGCGAATTGTTCTAAGGCTGAACCTACGATGCCAGGCTGGACTGCACGCCGGGCGACGACTGGCAGCACTCCAAGATCTCGGCGTCGGTCAGCATGCGGTCAGAATCCTTGGCGCGCCGGTAGATACGTTCCACCAGCTCGTCGGTAGCGTGGATGCCATGACGTTCGAGCCAGAACTGCACATTCGACTTGCCGCTCATGGGGCCGATCTCGATGACCTGCTCCATCCCGAAGTAGTGCGATGGCACACCGGAATAAATGCTGTTGGCCAGCATGACGTCGTTCTTGTGATAGGCCTTGATCACTGCGGCCGCGTGGACGCCGGTGCCCGTGCGAAAAGCGTCTTCTCCGACCACGGGGTAGTTCTTGGGAATCGGCACTCCAGTCGCTTTGGAAACCGCCTCGCAATAATCCTTGAGCGTGGTCAGATCCCGGCTCTTCCACGGCTCAATGCCCATGAGCTTCAGGTTCACCAGCATCTGGTCCATTTGCGTGTTGCCAACGCGCTCTCCGATGCCGCAGGCGGTCGCGTGCACAACTTCGGCTCCCGCCACCAGCGCGCCCAGGGCATTCGCGACGGCCAGCCCGCGATCGCAATGGCCATGCCACTCCACGCGGATGTTTTCGCCCGAAGGTTTCACGACCTCGTTGATGACGAAATGCATGAGCGCGACCACGCCCATGGGCTTTGCGTGTCCGCAGGTATCGCAAATGACGATGGCCTTTGCGCCGCAGCGGATCGCGGCGCTGTACATCCGCTGAATCGTCTCCGGATCGCAGCGCGTGGTGTCCTCGGTAACGTACATGACATCGAGGCCGAGCGAAACCGCGTACTTTACCGCGTTCTCCGTGGTGCGCAGCAGAAAGTCGTCGGTCCAATCTTCGGTGTAACGCCGGATGGGACTCGAGCCGATAAACGTTGCCGCTTCGATGGGAACGCCGGTGCGCTGCACGATTTCAGCGATGGGGCGAATGTCGTTCTGATGAGTGCGGGCAGCGCAGTTGGCCTTGATCTTCATGTGCGCCCGGCCAATCTCGCGCGCTAACGCTTCGCAGTGCGCCACGGCACGAGGACCGGCCCCGGGCAGCCCAATGTCGAGCATGTTAATGCCAAGCCCCTCCATCAAATGGAGGATCTCGATCTTCTCTTCAATGGAGGGATCGCGGACCGAGGGCGATTGCAGTCCGTCGCGCAGCGACTCGTCATTCAGCAGGACCTTGCCCGCTGGTATCATCGACCGGGCGTAAATCGTGTTCCAGTCGTAGATGAGATCAGCAACCTTCGCAGTCACTTTTGCTTGACACCCCGTCTTCGACGCCCCACGGCGCCGACTCAGCTTAGAAAGATGCGGGACACCGCCCGCTGCGCTTCAGATTATCGCCCAAACACCGGTCTACTGCTTGCTTTTTTCTTCGCCCGGCTTGGCCGTCAGTGTCAATCCAAAAATGGATTGTTTGCCCAGACCCGCAACATTCTTGCCGCGCGGTTCCTCTTCGCTCGGCAGATACAACGTCTTGCAGTGCTCACAACGATAGATTTCCCCCTGGTCGCCAAAGGCCTGCCGGACGTCGCCGCAAGTTTGCTCCGGCACGTCGGCCAGATAGAACCAGCGCTTCAGATGTCCGCCGCAAAGCTTTCCTTTTTCGTTAGCCTCGTTGCAGGCGCGCTGGAACGCTTTCTTGTACTTCACCTTGTGTTTTGGGAGCTGCGGGGCTTCTGTGTGTATGGTCTCGGGCATAAGGCAGTATCGCCTGTTGCGAGGAATATCTCAATACCAAGTCTGTACCAATTGCCTTCGATAAGAGCGAAGGCGTATATGTCACCGGAACAAGCAGAAGGAAAGCCCAGCGTCGCACCCGAGCGGCCGGCACAGGCGTACTTGTTCCACGTGGAACAAGAACGCGAATTCCTATTCGCGTTTGTGGATTCAATGGGTGCCCGGCTGTTCGCTGTTTAGCTCTTCGCTCTTAGCCGGAATGAAACGGGCGGCCGAAATGGCCGCCCTGATTTTTTCCTCACAGTTTGTCACCCCGAGCGAGCGCAGCGAGTCGAGGGACCTGCTTTTCTCTTCGCAGGACTCAGGTGCCGGACGAACCTGGCGAGACCCGAGCGCCTCGGGCGCGAAAGATGATAGCCCACGGTTTCAACGGGGTCCCCAATCCGCGCCGGCGTTGCGCGGGTTGGGGTGGTTGAACCGTGGGTAGCGTAAGAAAAGAACCCGAGTCCCCCGGGGACGGCACAGGATTTTGTTTGACGCCGCTGTTGTGGCGTACCCGAGGCTCTCGGCTCGTTAAACGACGGCTTTCCACCGTCACTGCTTACCACAACAATGCTTCATCTTTCGGCCGCTGCCACACGGGCAGGGCTTATTCCGATCCGCTCCCCTCATTTTTATCAATGTCTTGCCCGACACGGCTTCGATAAACTCCGGCTGCAGCTTAATTACCTCCCTTTGCCCTGTGCTGTGTTCGATGAAGACCCGATTACCTCCACGTATCATGCTGGTTAGAACGGGAGGAGTAGTCGGTTCCTCAACGTCGAACCCCCTCTCTTTGTACCAGCGTCGGTCGAAAACTCCCGAAAAATCATCGTTTACAAACGACCCAGCCTCAAAGTCGAGATTCCCGAATCTAAGGAAATAGCCCGCATAGTTGAGCTCATCGCCCGTCACAACACGACCGTGGAGGGACTCGCGCGCCGCAAGATATGCAATGAACTGGGCGGGAGTGTTGAGATGTTTACATATCGTCTCGAAATCGAAAAGGTTCAGCGCAAGAGGAAACGGTTCGCCCGCAGGCTTTCTTAATTCATACGATACGTCAGGACCGAAAGGACCGCGGGGCGTTATCGTTACGCAAAGAATATATATCCGTCGGACTTCCTTGCGTCTGATCGAAAAATAAAACTGACCCTTCTTATCAAGAAATGTAGCCTCATCCGAATCGAGGATTCTGCCCTTGGCTTCGTTCGCTTGGTCAAATCCATACTGCACTGAGTTCTGAAAGTCGCCTTGGTATTTCAGCAGGTCAGATGCCGAACCGCTGAACGACCTCACGCGATAGTTCTTACACTCGATCAGGATGACCGTGTCGCCGTGACGAATCAGCAGATCCTTTTCGCGGGTGCCTTTAGTCAGGTAGTAGTTTGGGTAGATTTCGGCGGTCGGAAAGACGCTCTTGACCTTTTCTGTCACGCGCCTTTCAGTCGCGCGATCACGGTTGCGCAGATAGCGATCTCGCAGCTGGGGATCGTCGAGGATCTCTCTCTCAAAGGTTTTTGCGGCAATTCTGTAAACGTTGGCCGGATCGAGAAAATATACGGTGTTATCGGGCAGAATTACGAAAGTCTTGCTCTCTAGGGGATTCTCGTCATGCGGGAAGGTGAACGCCCGCTCTACTTCTCCTGGCCTTACCCCAAAACATAGAACCAACTTGTCCACCGCTTCGCCTGAAATACTGCGTCGCAGATCCTCCAGGGTAAAGATTTGAGTAGCTTCACCTTGAGTGCCGCATTTGTCGAACCGCTCGGCAAGTCGCGCGTCGGAAGCTGCTTTTTGAGCCTGAGGGAGATCCATTTCTCCCCGAGCGAGCATGTCATCAATTTGCTTGATCTCCCGCGTGATTGAAACCATGTCCTGTAGGAAGGCGTTCAACCGATTTTCGCAGGTACCAATCAACCCATCGAACCAGCCCAGAATCTCGCTGAAGCGCAGCCCGAAGGTCGGCACGAAGTAAGAATCATCGAAAGGCTGGAGTCGGAGTAGTGCCCAGCTTCGAATTTGTTCGGGGAACCCTAGAATGTCTGGCTCCCTAACTCTTAGCGCAAGGCCAAGCCTGGCCAGAAATTCCTTTTCGGACCCGCGGTTGCGCCCACGTTCAAGGACCGCCCCAACCGCATATAATTCAAATATCTTTTCAATCAAGTCATCAACAAACTTGATGTCCGCCTCGGAATATTCTCTGCCCTCAGCAAACGGATTGGACAGCAAGAGCGCCCAGAGATAGCGCCACTTGAACCAAAACCCATCGGGGAATTTCCCTTTGTCCAGCTGCGCGGCGTGGCTAAGCATCTGGTAGTGATCGAGCACGGATAACGTTGAAAGAGATGCGAGCTTTCCCCTGAGATCGCCTACTAAAGGAGCCACGGCCGCTTCGATTTTTTCCCTAAAGTCCATCAAATTTGTACGTTAACTCGCGGCAGCCCTATCGGGGTGCCGCGTCACTTCCCTAATGATTACGCGCTCAAGCACCGCTTGTCGACGCCGAGTGCTCAGTCCCGTCGGGTGGGGATGGGGCGCGATTGTTTTAGACTCGTTCCTTGTCTGGGGTGCCGGAGTAGTTTATCTGCGTTGACTGGGCGGGGACGGTCGCATACAGTGTGGCCTTCCCAGATTGTCGGTAGCATGCCGGAAGCAAGCGAGGTCACGCGGCAATGGCGAACCCTGAACATCTCGAAATCTTCAAGCAAGGCGTCGGGCAATGGAATAAGTGGAGGGAGGAACATGCTGAGGTGCACCCGGACCTCTACAAGGCGGACCTCAGCGGAGCAAACCTCCCCGGGGCGAACCTCCACGGTGCGGACCTCGGCTACGCGAACATCCGACGGGCGATCCTCGGCAAGGCGAACCTCTACAGGGCGAACCTCAACGACGCGCACCTCAGAGAAGCCGACTTCACTGGGGCGAACCTCGTATGGGCGAACCTGATCCGGTCAGACCTGCCAGGGGCCAACCTGAGCGGGGCGAAGCTAGTCGGGGCGAACCTCAGGCTGACAGACCTCAACAGAGCAAGCCTCAGTGGGGCGTACCTTGACGAGGCGAACCTCAGCAGGGCGGACCTCGGCGGGGCCGACTTCACCAATGCTCACGTAGGTACAACAAATTTTGATGACGTCGATCTTAGCGTTGCCAAGGGCCTCGAAACCATCCAACACATCGGGCCGTCCACAATCGGCATTGACACCATCTACAAATCGCGCGGCAACATTCCGGAGGTATTCCTGCGCGGCTGTGGGGTTCCGGACGAATTCATTGCCTACATCGGCTCAATGGTGGGACGGCCCATCGAGTTCTACTCCTGCTTCATCAGCTACTCGACCAAAGACCAGGAGTTTGCTGACCGCCTGTACGCCGACCTGCAAGCCAAAGGCGTGCGCTGCTGGTTTGCGCCGCACGACATTCAGGGAGGCAAGACGATCCACGAACAAATCGACGCGGCCATTCGGCGATACGACCGGCTGCTGCTGATTCTCTCGGAAGACAGCATCCACAGCGGTTGGGTAGAAACGGAGATTGCCAATGCCTGGGAGCGGCAAATCCAGCAGGGAAAGCACGTGCTGTTTCCGGTCCGGCTGCTGTCATTTGAAGAGCTGGGGAGGTGGAAGTGTCCCGACCCGAAGACCGGGAAGGACTTGGGCCGCGAAATCCGAAAGTACTTCATCCCCGACTTCAGCAATTGGAAGGAGCACGACTCGTATCAGACGGCGTTTCAGCGGCTGGTGACGGACTTAAAGGCAGATGTCAGTAGCCAGTAGTCGGTTGCCAGTTTCTCGCCGTTAGCGGCTTTGACTAAATGCTAAGTGCTAACTGCCAAGTGCAGAACAGCAGGTCCCTCCGCTCGGACTAAAGTCCTCGGTCGGGATGACAATTTAGAGAGAACGTAAAGTCCTCGGTCAGGATGACAATTCGAAAGTGCTGGCGATGTAGGGGTCCCTCGACTCGTCGCTTCGCTCCTCGCTCGGGATGACAGCGTAAGAGAGTCTAAGTCTTGGCTGACGGCTGAGAGCTGATGGCTGGTTATCCGCCGGTTCCGCCAGTGGAGCGTCCCTCCATTTGTTTCCCAGGCTGCGTCTAGGGTGTGCACATGAGCGAGCCAAGCGCCACCCTTCTTCTAGATGGAGCTTAGTTGGTCGGGGGATCGCTCTTGGGCGTTTTCGGCGTCAATTTGCGAAACACAAATTCCTGCAGGATGTTCACCCCCGCCCCAGTCGCAATCCCGATGAGCGTATTGTTCACCGTGGTACCGAAACCATCGCGGCTTCCTTCAGGGTAATACAGATTGGAGATGCCGCCCGCCGCCAGGCTCCCCAGGATCCCCGAGTAGTCCGGCTGCCAGTGGCCGTTATCGCCCTT
>Ga0074045_10005641_pt1 | contig 10877 bp, 9 predicted proteins | sample BogForMeECP23OM2_FD_94442 | JGI IMG/M metagenome (GOLD analysis project Ga0074045, IMG submission 94442) | Bog forest soil microbial communities from Calvert Island, British Columbia, Canada - Bog Forest MetaG ECP23OM2 | ecosystem: Environmental > Terrestrial > Soil > Wetlands ... | reverse complement strand
TCATCCGGGACAAAGCGGGGAATCTCTACGGCATAACCTTAGAGAACGGCCCCGACAACAATGGCGGCACAGTGTGGGAGATGTCGCCATCGAATGGCGGTTGGACATTCAGCGTGATCCATGCCTTTCCGACCGCTACCGTAAACGACTATGGCCCCTACGCGCTAACCATGGATGCTGCAGGCAATCTCTACGGCATAACCAGTTGGGGCGGACACAACAATTGGGGCTTTCTCTTCAAACTGACGCCTTCCAATGGTGGCTGGACCTACACCGAGCTTTACGACTTCGGCACCGCGCCGGGACAGACTGATGGATGCTGGCCCCAGGGATCGCCTCTGTTGGACGCGGCGGGCAATGTCTACGGCCTTACCGAGTTTTGCGGGACTTATGGCGTCGGCAACGTCTGGAAGTTAACGCCGTAACGGGACCTGCACTGAGCGGTACGAAGAGCCCCACCCAAGCCAAGAAACTTGGGTGGGCCATCCGCCCCGCGGGTGCATTTTGGAGAATTGAATGACAAAGCCAACTGACGATCTCGAAGCGGTGAGAGTGGTTGCAGAGGCATTGCAGGGATTCGACGCTAAGGACCAGGAAAGAATCATCAGATGGGCGCGTGAAAAGCTGGGTCTCGCTCCTTCGTCCGCTGTGCAGCCACCTGCCGCAAGCCAGCAACCGACGCCGGCTCCGGCGGGTTACATTACTGCGCCGCCGGCAGCACCTTCAAATATCAAGAGCCTGGAGACATTAGAGGAACCCGTCGTAGAGCAACTCGAACTGGAACGTCCCGAAGTAGAGCAACCCGTACTGGAGCAATCCGAAATAGAACAATCCGAAGCGGAAGAACCGGAAGCTGTCAACATACTTATGCCGGCAGCGGAGCAGAAGAACCGGGTCTTTATCGTGATCGGCATCATATTGATGACCTTTGCCGTCGCGTTCCTGATCGTTATGATCGCATCCCATGGGAAGTAACCGGATGCTTCTGGCTGCATTTAGAAACCCTTAAACTAGATTACTCGCGACGGTAACAACCTTAGCGCTGTCATCCTGAGCGTAACGCCCGCGAGGCCTTTCCGACCCGCTGGTTTTGCGGGGTGATTGGGCGGGTCGGGCGGGCGCGGAGTCGAAGGCCCCCTATATAAGAAGGAACGGTCGAGGAATCCGTCGAGTGTAGGAGCTCTCGACCCGGTCCAGCCGGACCGAAAAGCCCCACCCAAGCAAAGGCAGCTCGGGTGGGCCACCCTCTGATGACCTTCTTTACTTAGAACAAACTGCGCACTTTTGGACGTTGGGAGGATTGGCAACAATCCATGCATTCAAGCCGGTCGTGTCGTAGTAGAAGCTGCCGTCGCTATTGACACCGAAGGAAATGACATCGCCCGCGTTCAGGGAAAGCTTATCGAAGTAGAAGTCCTCCGCTCCACCGGGCGTATCGGGATCCTGCGCTGGCGGGCCCAGGAGTTCGCCACGGTAAATCTGCGTGCCGTTGAGGTATACCAGTCCGATAATACCTGTGGGATCGGTGTCGAGTATCTCGAAATACCCGTAAATCCTGTAGACACCCGTGGCCGGGGCCGTCCATTGCACGATTGAATCTGCAGGCTCCCAATCGGGGGCTGGGTGCATGAGCAGAACGTTTGGGGCAAGGACCGCCGTCCCATCGTCAAGCCAGTTCCCCGTCGTGTTGAACCCGACGAGTGGATCACTCCCGTATTCTTCGGCGGTCCAACAAACAATGCCCTGTACGTACTGTCCACAATTTTGGTTGAAGATGGTGTATAGCGTGAACGAGGTTCCGGTAACCCCTTGTCCGTAGCGCCAGGCGCCGTTGGGGTTGGACCCAGAAAAATCCTTCTTGGCGTCCCATGTTTGAGCAACGCAATTCGTTGTCACAATTAGCAATAGCGTTACTAGAATGGGCATGTATTTGCGAAAGTTCATTGCGGTACCTCCTCTAAAGCCGAGCAGTCACCCGGTCAACTACTCGAAAACAAACACGAATGTGCGGAACTCGAGCATGAGCAGGCTCGCGAGCGCCGCGTTTCCCGTTGTAGGCTTGCGCCGAAGGTCGAGCTTGGAATCGCCCCTGCGGCGTTCTCTTCGTTGCTGTCAACTCGGATTGAAACCTCAGGGCCCTGCGCACTTGGACGCTTGAGGAAGGTCCAAGGTCTTTTTTCTCACCGCGCGAATGCGATCGTGGTGGGTGGGGAAAAGGCGGGGATCCTCTCCCAAACACAGGCATTTTCACCGATGTGTCGACCGCTTGTCAGTGACGGATGACATAGAGCAGTGTGACGGCCGGGCGGGGCGTGCCCCACCAAAACAACTATAACGAGACTTCTTATCTTTGGGTGCCTCGTCCTAGCCTTTTCTTGGCTAGGGCGGGGCATTTAGACACCCCTTAGACCGCGACCTTCGCTTCCGCCAACTCGCGCAGTGACTCCCCATATGGCGAGCGTGCAACTCCGCGTTCGGTGATGATTGCCGTCACGTAACCATGCGGCGTCACATCGAACGCGGGGTTCTCCACCTGCACGCCGTCCGGCGCAATCTGCTTGCCGGCGAGGTGCGTTACCTCCCGGGAAGCGCGCTGTTCGATGGGGATCTGGCTGCCGTCGGGAGTTGCGAGATCGACCGTGGAGAACGGAGCAGCAACGTAGAACGGGATGCCGTGCTCTTTGGCCAGCACCGCGACGGTGTAGGTGCCGATCTTGTTGGCCACGTCGCCGTTGGCAGCGATGCGGTCTGCGCCCACGATCACCGCGTCGATCTTGCCCTGGCGCATCATCGCGCCCGCCATGTTGTCGGCGATGAGCGTGGTGGGAATGTCGTCTTTCATCAACTCCCACGCTGTCAGACGTGAGCCCTGGAGAAACGGGCGAGTCTCATCGGCAAACACGTGCAGCTTCTTGCCCGATTCCACCGCCGCGCGAATGACGCCGAGCGCGGTGCCGTAGCCGCCGCTAGTTGCCAGCGCGCCGGCATTGCAGTGCGTCAAGACGGAACCTGTGGACGGCAGCAGCACAGCGCCATGTTTTCCCATGGCCTCATTGGTGGCGAGGTCCTCCACCAGAATGCGCTGCGCTTCGGCGATGAGCTCCTGTTGGATCCGCGGGATGGACTGCGAGCTGAGTTGTTCGAACTTCGCCCTCATGCGGCGGATGGCCCAGAACAGGTTGACGGCCGTCGGCCGCGTGGCCGCCAGCACATCGCAGATGTGGTCGAAATCGCGCTTCAGCGCGGCATGGTCCGTCGCCTGCGAGTCGCGAACTCCGAGGGCGACTCCCATCGCAGCCGCCACGCCGATGGCAGGCGCGCCGCGCACGATCATACTCCGGATCGCGTCGGCGACCTCTTCGTAGGTGGTGCAGGTGACGTAGGTTTCTTCGGTCGGCAGCTTCGTCTGATCGATGAAGCGCACGCCGCCGTCGGTCCATTCCAGGGTCTTGATCATTTCCTATAAAACCTAAGGCAACCGCGGATTACGCGGATGAACGCGGATTACTTATTTCTACGAGCCAGATTCGTACTTCATTCACTGTCCTCGCAACCAGAAGACTTGCAGAGTTCCATGAAAAAGATCCGCGAGAATCCGCGGTTGATTCTCGCACTTAGGGCGAAGGACTCGCAGGTCCAGCCGCGCCGCGCTTCACGTGCTCCGCGCGGACATCGTTCGCCGTAAACAGCGCGATGAATGGCGCAGGCGCGGCGGCCTTCTCGACATTGGCGCGTCCGCCCGCCTCCTGCCGCTCCACCAGGCACAGCACGCCGGCAATCTCGAATCCAAACTCGCGCGCCGCCTCGATCGCTTGGATGGTCGAGGCGCCAGTAGTGCAGACGTCGTCCACGATAACTACTCGTGCCGGCTTTTGACGAAAGCCCTCGATGCGCTGGCCGGTGCCGTGCGTCTTTTCCGCTTTGCGGACGAGGAAGCCGGGCATTGGTTTGCCCTGCTGTGCGCTGATCACCGAAGTTGCAACCACGATGGGGTCGGCGCCCATAGTCAATCCTCCGATGGCGTCGGCCTGCCACCACCCCTGGCGATGAATTTCCTCCAGCACAGCTTGTCCGGTCAGCAGCGCGCCGGTGGCGTCGAGCGTCGTCAGACGGCAGTCGATGTAGTAGTCGCTGGTGCCGCCGCTGGAGAGCTTGAATTCACCCAGGCGAAACGACTTCTCCGCCAGCATCGACAACAGTTGTGCGCGCGCGTTCGGCATCAGCTCAACCATACCATTTTCACCCCGCGACCTTCTCCAGGTGACGGAAGTGATCGCTGGCGATCCACAGCGCCGTGAACAGGGCAGAGTTGTATCCGCAATGCATCAGGAAGGAAGCGGCAACCGAGTTCGTGCGCACGCGAGTCACGGTAAAGGCAATACCGACGACGAAGATGCTGAGGATTGGCCCCCAGGCATAGCCAAGTTGCGCTCCGTGGATGGCGGCGAACGCTGCCGCCGTCAGCAGGACCGCGATGCTCAGCCTGAAGGTGCGCCGCAGCAACGGATACAGCATCCCCCGGAAGAACAGTTCTTCCAACAGCGGAGCCAGCGACAACCCGAATACAGCCAAGAGATAGGCGCTGGTCGCGTCGTGGAAGTACCTGTCCATGGGCAGCGACTTGGGGATGGGCAGGTAGCTCGACAAGCCCTCAACGACAACAGCGAGAATGGTACCTCCGACGAAGAACCCCAGCCCGGAGATTCCCGGCCAGTTCCAGTGGATGGCGTCACCGAAGCGCTGGTGCGTCTTGCTGCGCACCAGTAGGAATATGAATATGAGAACGATTGGGTAAGCCGCTGCCTGTGCTCCCACTACTATGCGGGCGTTGGTGGCGAGATCGGCGAGGGGTAAGTGCTGGTATTGGGGAATCCTGCGGGCAATCGCCAAAGCGATGATGCTGAACAGAAACACCGCGAAGACGGTGAAAGACAGCACTGCTGCCACATCCCAGGCCGACCAGGGGGGAAATCGCCGTGGCTCCGCTGGGAGGAGAGGTGTCGGATCCAAAGGAGTTATCTGAACTGTATCCAAGGGGACGCCGAGATCGGCCGACACAATAGGAGAAGGCTCGGGTAGGTTGTCGCCCGGCTCCGGCAACGGATTAGATGATGGTAGAGGCATGATGTCAATAACGCTGTAGGCCTTATCGTAGTTCCACCGGTGGCGCTGGAATTCGCGCCCGATTGCTCATTTCAATCTTCGCGAGTTTTCCCAAATCGGGAAACCGACGCTAGGGGCCTTAACGAGCGATTCTAGCCCCTCCAGTTCTTTGGACGGCCCTGAGTGCCGCCCGATGCCTTCGCGTCGATCCTAGGGGCTTTCTAGCGCATTCTAGGGGCATTTTACGGCCGATCGAGAATAGCAAAATGGTGGTTTAGTAAATCACCACCTAAGTTCGGATTCCTGCTGCGTTTGGCCCTCCGAGTGCCCCTCGAATCAACGATAACACTTGCCTATGGCAACATTGTCTTCCCACTCAATAGCAAGTCTAAGGCAATAATTAGCATAGAGCGAGCATTGTTAACGGCGTCTTGTGCTCTGTTCCGAATATCTTTCCCACTCATCAAGAACTGTGTCGCCCCTACGGGGCTCGAATCCATGCTTTAACCGTACCCAGCACTCCGCCTGCGGCTGCGTGCTGGGCTAGACTGAGTCACCCCTGCGGGGCTAGTGTTGCTGCAAGTCTAAGGTTGTGCCTCTCCTGCCTGAACTCGTATCCAGGTACGCAAGCCCCTGCGCCGCAGCCAAAACCAATGCCGCCCCTGCGGGGCTTAGTGCTGCTGTAAGCTTTGGCTGTTTCTTTCCTATCGCAAACTTGTAACTTTGGGACTGCTTGTGGCCATAGGGTTTCCTTCGACTCCTCGGTCGCCAACGCGACCTCGTCGCTCAGGATGACAACTGCAAACTACCTACGCTCATGAATAATCCAGGCGAAGAGCTGCTCGCGCGAACTTCTATCTCTCCCCCTCACCCTGCACCACCACCAACTCTTCTCCATTGCTCTTGCCATTGGACGCGCGGGGCAACAGCTTCGCCAGCGTCTGGCCAGTATAGGACTTCCTCACCCGCGCGACCTGTTCAGGCGTGCCTATGGCGACGATGCGGCCACCTTCTTCTCCACCCTCCGGCCCAAGGTCGATGATCCAGTCGGCGTTACGGATAACGTCCATGTTGTGTTCGATAATAATGATGCTGTTGCCCAAGTCTGTCAGCCGGTGCAGCACCTCCAGCAGCTTGCTGACATCGTCAAAGTGCAGACCGGTTGTTGGTTCATCCAGAAGGTATAGCGTCTTCCCGGTCTGACGTTTGCTGAGCTCGCGCGCCAGCTTGATACGCTGCGCTTCTCCCCCTGACAGCGTCACCGCCGACTGCCCCAGATGGATGTACCCCAAGCCAACGTCCACCAGCGTCTGCAGCTTCTGCTTGATCTGGGGGAAGTTCTCCAGGATTGGCAGGGCATCGGCGACCGGCGATTCCAGGAGATCGGCGATGGAGTATCCCTTGTACTTTACCGCCAGCGTCTCGTGATTGTAGCGTTTGCCGCCGCAGACCTCGCACAGGACATAGACATCGGGAAGAAAATTCATCTCGATACGGCGCTGGCCTTCCCCCTGGCAAGCTTCGCAGCGTCCGCCGGCAACGTTAAACGAGAAGCGCCCCGCCCTATAGCCACGCTCCCGCGATTCCGGCAGCATGGCGTAGAGATCGCGAATCTGGGTGAAGACGCCGGTGTAGGTCGCGGGATTAGAACGCGGTGTACGCCCAATCGGCGACTGGTCAATCTGGATGACCTTATCGATAAACTCAGTTCCCGTTATAGCCTTGTGCGCACCCGGCTCTTCGCGCGAGCCGTAAAGTCCCTTGGCCAGGGCGCGATAAAGAATGTCGTTGACCAGCGTGGACTTGCCTGAACCTGACACGCCGGTCACCAGCGTCATTACGCCGAGGGGGAAACTGACATCCAGGCTCTTCAGATTGTTCTCGCGCGCGCCCAGAATCGTGATCGCCTTTCCGTTTGGCTGTCGCCGCGCGTAACGGTAGGTGATCTGCTTCTCGCCCGAGATGTACTGTCCGGTCAGCGACCGCGGCTCGGCTTCAATCTGCTGCGGCGTGCCGCTGGCGACGACCTCGCCACCGTGTCGGCCCGCGCCCGGGCCGAGGTCGATGACATAGTCCGCGCGACGGATCGTGTCCTCGTCGTGCTCGACCACCAGCACGGTATTACCCAGATCGCGCAGCGACTCGAGGGCCTGCAGTAAGCGGTTATTGTCGCGGTGGTGTAAGCCGATGGATGGCTCATCGAGAACATACAACACGCCGCGCAGTTTGGAGCCTATTTGTGTTGCCAGACGTATGCGCTGGCCTTCGCCTCCGCTGAGCGTCATGGCTGAACGGTCGAGCGAGATGTAGCCCAGCCCGACGGCGTTGAGAAAACCGAGGCGCTCGGCGATTTCTTTGCGAATCCGGCCGGCGATGAGTTCCTCGCGTTCCGAAAGCTTGATTCGAGCCACTGCCTCAACCGCGCGCGCCACCGGCAGTGAGGTGAAGTCGGCGATGGACATGTCATTCACTCTTACCGCCAGGCTTTCCGGACGCAGGCGCTTGCCATGGCACAGGGGACACGTGGTCGCCGACATGTGGTCGAGCAGCCAGTCGCGATAGGCCTGGGAGCTGCTGTCTTCCATCGAACGCCGGAGATAAGCAAACACACCGAGGAAGCCGCCGCGCTTTTTCTCGCTCTTCTCCGGGCCATAGAGAATCAGGTCCTGCGTTTTGCGCGGCAGTTGTTCGAACGGCGTGGTCAGGCTGAAGCCGTAGGCCTCGGCCGCAATTTGCAGGATGTGGATGAGGTTCTGCGACGCCGAACCCGGCCCCAAGGCGCCGTCCAGCAAAGGTTTCGACCAGTCCGTGATGACCTTCGCGGGATCGAAGTCGAACTTGCTGCCCAGCCCATTGCACTCCGGACATGCCCCGTACATGCTGTTGAAGGAGAACGACCGCGGCTCCAGCACCGGGACGTTGATGCCGCACTCCGGGCAGGCGAGCTTGGAGGAGTACAGCCGCTCCTCGCCGCCAACCACGGCCACCTGCACCAGTCCATTCGACATCTTCATCGCCAGCTCGACTGCGCTGGCCAGACGGCCCTCGATTCCCGGCTTCACCAGCAGACGGTCCACCACCAGTTCGATGGTGTGGTTCTTGCGCTTGTCGAGCTTGATCTCCTCATCCGCAATGTTGCGCAACTCGCCGTCAATGCGGGCGCGGGTGAAGCCCTGCTGCGCCAGCTTGTCAATCTCCTTCTTGAACTCGCCCTTGCGCCCGCGCACGATGGGCGCCATCACCATGACACGCTCTTCCGGCTTCAGCTCCATCACCTGCTGCACAATCTGGTCGGCCGACTGCCGCGAGATGGCGCGCCCGCAATTGGGACAATGGGGAACGCCCACCGACGAATAGAGCAGGCGCAGATAGTCATAAATCTCGGTGATGGTGCCCACCGTCGAACGCGGGCTGCGGCTGGTGGTCTTCTGCTCGATGGCGATGGACGGGCTCAGTCCGTCGATGCTGTCCACATCGGGCCGCTCCATCTGGTCGAGGAACTGGCGGGCGTAGGCGGAGAGCGTCTCGACGTAGCGACGCTGACCTTCGGCGTAAATGGTGTCGAAGGCCAGCGACGACTTGCCGGAGCCGCTGAGGCCGGTGATGACGGTTAGCGTGTTGCGCGGGATTTCAACACTGATGTTCTTCAGGTTGTGCTGGCGCGCCCCGCGGACGCTGATGCTGGTGAGACCCATGGATAGTTCGGTGCTGTGTGGTGCTCTAGAAACTCCGCGAGAGGGAACGCGCAATTCTACTCACGTATCTTAGTTGCCAACATCCAGAAGCGTCAATGCGAGGTAAAGTTGTATGGCGGCTCAGTTTGGGTCTTAGCGGAACGGACGGTAGAGCTGGCCTTAAGGCCAGCGTGCAAGGCGCCATAGTAAATCCGAGTGCCGTAGGTGCGACACATTCGCATTTTTGCATGTCGCCCCTACGGGGCTCCACGAATCAAGGGGCTTGCTTGACGCGGGCCTGAAGGCCCGCTCTACCGAAAACGCGGATTCAAGCGCCGCTCGCCACCGCCGATGGAGAGTGGCGGGGGTTGTAACCGGGATTGATTTAGGCGCATCAAAAGAAAAGGACTTATGACCGCATTTATGCTATCGTTCCTGCTGCTGTTCACAATCGTTGCCGCATTTGTCTTCGGGATTGCGATGGGATATTGGGCCATCTGTGGAGTACTGCACCTCTTTCACCCGGCCCGCACCCAGCGCAGGGCCGCCAGGGCGGCAGCGCTGGTGCCGACCAGCGGGGATTAAGACTGCAACGAGCAACTAGTAATTAGCTTCCACTCCACTGTCATCCCGACCGAGGACTATCGTCTGAGCGGGGGGACCTGCTTTTCTGTGCCGCCCCTGCCGGGGCTCGGCTGATTTTCCCCACTTACCTCCAGAAGTGTGTTGTTTTCCAACGCCGTACGGAGGCATAATCCCTCACGGCTGGGAAAGAATGGAAATCCCAGACTGAGGGGGCTATGAACTGGACCTCCGTTGGCGCCATCATGCTCTTTGTGGTGGGCGGAATAGAAATTGGCAGATCGCTCGAGTATCACCTGACAAAGAAGGCGGCGGCTTCCTGGTTTCAGCGACACGACGGGGAGGTCTGGAACACGCGAAAAGGCTGCGATCTCCCATAGCCGTCCTTTCGCAGGTGCTCAGGCGATCAGCACACAATAAGAGAAAGAACACTGATCGTCAAGAAGGCGATGGAGATCAACAAAGCGGCGCGGCGTAAGGCTAAACGAGCTTCTGCCAACTCGGTCGCGAAAGGAAAATCCACATGAGGATTCCTACTATAGGCAACTACTGGGGTGTACTGGCATTACGGTTTTTGGCCTTCGGGTCATTGTTGGAGGGAGTGAGGGGTGTGATGACACACCCGTCCGAGTTGCGTCTCCTCCTGGCTGCTAGCGCAACCGCCATGTGCTGGACCTTGGCGGATAAAGAGGCTGCCGCGGCATTTGAAAGAAAGGCAAAAACATCTAATACGTTTCTGCCACCCACTCGGGCTGTTGACCAGGGAAAAATTGAATAAGTTCCCGCTGGCCTGCTTATTTCCGCTGTAGCAAACTGCCACAGTCTCCTTCGAACGCTCGTCCGAACTGTTGCGCTTTGCATCACGGTGCTCGGTGACCCCCGTCACAGCGCGGCTTAACCCTATGCCCCACACTGGAATCGTACTCATGGAAGTTGCATGGGTGCGGGTCAGGCAGGATTCCAGTGGAAGTGGTCGCTGCCCGGCTCGCAAAGCCCAGTTTTCATAATCGTTATAGGAGCACTCATGAAGAAAGTTATCCTAGCCGTGATACTCATCGCCCTAGCCCTGTTCGTGGTGCTTCCCGGCCTGTCGTGGGCGCAGGAAGATATTTACAAGGCGAAGTGCGCTGCCTGTCACGGAGCTGATGGAAAAGGCACCGCCGCCGGCCAGAAGATGGGAGCCCAGGCGTTCTCGTCTCCCGCCGTGCAGAAGATGTCCGAAGCCGAAATCGTTGACTTTATCGAGAACGGCGGGCCGCAGAAGAAGGCAACGCACGCTTTCGCCAACAAGGGCGTCAGCGCGGCCGATGCTGCGAAGCTGGCTGCATACGTAAAGACGTTGAAATAGTTTGCGTCGCGGTCCACTCCAGACCGCCTACGGGCTGGTCTGGAGCGGCAACCCTCCCCCGCATTCCGCTGTCGCCCGACGGCGCTGTCACCCGGCGCCGATTCTACCTGCCGAGGTCCGACCGGGCCGCCAGGGCGACTGGAGGCAAATCTAATGAGCAAGGGAATCCT
>Ga0074045_10005639_pt1 | contig 10880 bp, 12 predicted proteins | sample BogForMeECP23OM2_FD_94442 | JGI IMG/M metagenome (GOLD analysis project Ga0074045, IMG submission 94442) | Bog forest soil microbial communities from Calvert Island, British Columbia, Canada - Bog Forest MetaG ECP23OM2 | ecosystem: Environmental > Terrestrial > Soil > Wetlands ... | reverse complement strand
GTGATGATCCTGGCGCCGCGGCGTCCAGAGCGATTCGCCACTGTGGCCACGCTGCTCGAGCAGATGTCGATTCGCTACCACCGGCGGTCTCTCTGCACCGGCGAGATCCGCACGGGAGAGATCTGCAATGGCGAGTCTCTGGCGGGCGGCGTTTTCCTGCTGGATACGATCGGCGAATTAGCCGCGCTGTATGCTTTGGCGGATGTCGCCTTCGTCGGCGGGAGTCTGGTGCCGCACGGCGGACACAACATCATCGAACCCGCGCAGCACGGCGTGGCCATCGTGGTCGGGAATCATACGGAGAACTTTCGCGACATCGTGGGTTTGTTCCAGAGCCGGGACGCGTTGCGGGTCGTAGGCCCGGCGGAACTGCCGCTGACGCTCCTCGAGCTGCTCTCGAGCGACCAAGAGCGGAGCGCCCTGGGCCGGCGTGCGGCGGAAACCATGCGGTCGCAGGTGGGCGCCACCGCGCGGACCGTGAGCGCCCTCGAAGAGTTGCTGGCGCGACCATGAAGTGGAATCCTCTATCGGAAATTTACGGTGGCTTCGTCGGAGCGCGCAACGCGCTCTACGATCGCCGCTGGCTGCGCTCGCGCTGGCTGCAGGGAAGTGTGGTGAGTGTGGGAAATCTTTCCACCGGAGGCTCGGGGAAGACTCCGTTCGTGATTCTTCTCGGTGAATTGCTGAGAGCTCGCGGAATTGCCTTCGATGTACTCTCGCGCGGCTACGGCCGCAAGAGCCACGGTGTGCTATTGGTGGACCCCGGTGGCCTGCCGCAAGATTTCGGTGACGAGCCTTTGCTGATCGCCAGACGCTTGCAGGCGCCGGTGGTGGTTGGCGAAGATCGCTATGAGGCGGGGCGCTTCGCCGAGTCGAGATTCGGGGCGCAGATTCATTTGCTGGACGATGGTTTTCAGCATCGCGCCCTCGCCCGTGACTTCGACATCGTGCTGGTGACGCCGGAAGACGCGCGCGATGGTTTGCTACCCGGGGGGCGGTTGCGCGAGCCCTTGCAATCGCTCGAACGGGCCGATTCGGTGGTGCTGGCCAGCGGGGCTACGGCGGAATCGTTTCCCCTCGCCGGCAAAACGATATGGCGGGTGAGGCGAGGAATTGCGACGCAAAATTTAGCGCCAGACATTCTGGCGAGGCCGGTGGTGTTTTGCGGCATAGCCCGGCCACAGAATTTTCTGCTGCAGCTGCGCGCTGCCGGCATCGATCCTGTGGCCGAGGCTTTTTTCCGCGACCATCATGCCTACACCGCAAAAGATGTCCACGATTTGCTGCAACTTCGCCAGCGCAGCGAAGCTGCCGGCTTCATCACGACGGAGAAAGATGCCGTGAACCTGGGCTCCTACTTCGCCGCGCTGCAACCGCTGGCCGTGGTTCTGGTGAAAATGGAGCTCTCCGATGCGGCTAACGTTGTAGATGCCATGTTGCGCACGCTCGAGGAGCGCCGCCGCTGCTCGTGAGAAAATGCCCTGACAGCAGGCGGTTCATTCCTGCCGGCTGGGAACGAGATCGATTATCTCCAATGACCAAGCATCTGAAGGAAGTCGAGCGCCTGCGCAAGATTATCGAAGCTTTCCCCAAAGTCACGATCACGGTGCTTGGGGATCTGGTGGCCGACGAATTTGTCTACGGAGAAATCTCGCGGGTGTCGCGCGAGGCGCCGGTACTCATCCTGAAGCACCGCGAACGCACGGTGGTTCCAGGCGGTGGCGCGAATGCGGTGAACAACCTGGCAGATCTCGGTGTGAACGTGCTTCCCGTGGGCGCAATCGGCGATGACGAACCGGGCCGCCTGCTCCTGAAATTTTTTCGTCATAAGCGCATTCCGATCAGTGGCGTGCTGAAGGACAAGAGTTACACCACCGTCACGAAGACTCGGATTCTAGCGGGCATGACCCATAATTCCCGGCAGCAGGTGGTGCGAGTGGATCGCGAACCGGAGAATCCTCCCAACCGGCATCTGACTCGCGAATTATTCCTGGCCGCGCGAGAATATCTGCGCGCCTCGGACGCCCTTCTGGTTTCCGATTACGGCTATGGATCGGCAGCTCCGGCGATTGTGAACGCCTTGCGCCAAAGCGGCCGGCGTAGAGTTACGCTGGTGCCGTTGATCCTCGATTCCCGCTACCGGCTGCTGGAGTATGCCGGCGCGACGGCAGCCACTCCCAACGAGCCGGAGGTGGAATCGGCGCTCGGAGTTCGCATTGGAAACGATTGGGAGAAGCTGGCGCAGGCTGGAAAACATATTATGGAGCGGATGAAGCTGCAATCTCTCCTGATCACGCGCGGGCGGGATGGCATGGTTGCCTTCAACGAAGGCCAGAGGCCGGTGGACATTCCAATTTTTGGTTCGGACGAAGTCACCGATGTGACCGGCGCGGGCGATACCGTGATTGCGGCATTCAGCGCTGCCCTGGCCGCCGGAGCCAGCACCGAAGAAGCGGCGCAGCTGGCCAATTACGCGGGCGGAATCGTGGTGATGAAGCGCGGCACCGCCACGGTTTCGCGCGACGAACTGTTGCATGCGATTGAGCAGGCTCCGCCCTCGATCAGACTTCATTGATTCTGAAAGATTGATTTTGAAAGATCGATTTTGAAACGGCCTGGCAAACGTTAAAGATGAGCGAGGAAAAGATTCTGCGGCGCGAGGAACTCCGCCGGATTGCCGAAGAGTGGCGTGGCGCCGGGCAGCGTATCGTGCTGGCCAACGGCAATTTCGATCTGCTGCATGTGGGCCATGTGCGCTATCTGCGCGGTGCGAAGGAACTCGGGGGCAAGCTCGTGGTGGCCATTAACTCCGACGACTCCGTGCGCGCTCTCAAGGGGGAGGGGCGTCCCATCATGCCGGCGGAGGAGCGCGCCGAAATTGTCGCGGCGCTCGGGGTGGTGGATGCGGTCGTGATTTTTCCCGAGCTCGATGTCCGCGCCCTCATTCGCGAGATTCGTCCCGATATTCAGGCCAAAGGCACCGACTACACCGAGGATTCAGTTCCAGAACGCGACGCGGTGGTGGAGTATGGCGGCCGCGTCGCCATCGTCGGCGACCCGAAGGATCATTCCACCAGCGAGATTATCCGGTCAAAGCTGGGGCCGAGGCAGGCGTGAAGATCGAGCGGCTGCTGATTGTCCGTCTGAGCGCCATGGGAGACGTCATTCACACTCTGCCGGCGGTCCACGCCTTGCGCGCGGCGCTACCCCACGCCTTCATTGGCTGGCTGATCGAGGAGCGGTGGGCTGAATTGCTCTGCGCGCCGGGATCTCCGCGCCGGGGTTGCCGATCTGCTCTGCGGCCCCTGGTCGATGAAGTCCACACTGTTAATCTAAAGGCCTGGCGGAGATCGCTGTCTTCGATTTCAGCCCTGCAGCGCATCGCCACGGTTTGGAACGACGTGCGGGATGCGGGTTATCAGGTTGCGATCGATCTGCAGGGGGCGGTGCGGTCAGCCCTGCTGGCGCGGTGGTCGGGGGCGCAGGTGGTGTTCGGGGCCGCCGAGCCGCGGGAGTCTCCGGCGAGTTTATGGTATACGCGGCAGGCAGCGGCGCGCGGCCGGCATGTCATCGAGCAGAATCTTTCTCTGGCCGAGGCGCTGCTCGGCCGTCCGGCGGCACAACGTCAGCCTGATATTTCCCGCGACCTGCCTTGCGATCCTGGGGCGGAGCAACGCATCCGGCAGCGCCTGGCGGAGAAGGGCATCAGTGACTTTGCCATTCTGAATCCGGGAGCAGGCTGGGGCGCGAAGCGCTGGCCGCCGGAGCGCTACGGTGAAGTGGCGCGCAAGCTCGCCGGACTGGGGCTGCGTTCGATTCTCAATTGCGGGCCGGGCGAAGAACATCTGGCGCATGTGGCCGAGGCTGCCGGCGCTGGGGCGGCTGAAAGCATGAGTGTCACGATTACGGAATTGATTGCTTTGACGCGGCAGGCGCGGTTGTTTATCGGCGGTGATACGGGACCGCTTCATCTCGCGGCGGCCTTGCGGATTCCGGTGGTCGCGATCTATGGACCCACAGATCCGGTGCGCAACGGGCCTTTCGGCACGAGCCGTGTGGTGCTTCGGAATTCGGAGAGTCTGACCAGCCACGCGCGGCGGTTCGAGCCAGATGAGGGGTTGCTGGCGATCGGCAGCGAGGAAGTGGTCGCGGCGGCGGAAACGTTGCTGCGGGGCGACCTCTCAGGGGCTAAGGTCCGGGACTAGGGAGAGCGCGAGTGGCACGGCTGAAGCTGTGCCCTTCCCGGTCGGTGCCTCGTCCGAGCGACTCCTGGCTGAACCTGACGATCGAAAGACTTCTGATAACGCATGGCTGAATGGTCACAGATCGCGCGCCGGATTCGCGTCCCGCTGGGTTTTGTTTTCGCCGTACTCTATTTCTGGCTGGCCCGGCCCTGCTGGCGCTCGATGGCACTGGGAGCGATTCTGATTGTCCCCGGGTTGGCGATTCGCGCCTTGGCTTCGGGGCACGTGCGCAAGAATGAGTCGCTCGCGGTCTCCGGACCTTACGCTTATACTCGCAATCCGCTGTACTTCGGTTCGCTCCTCATTGGTGTGGGTTTCGCGGTGGCGGCACGCAGTTGGTGGGTGGGGATTGCGCTGCTGGTGATGTTCTTCGCCATCTATCTGCCCGTGATTCGCGACGAAGAGGTTTTCCTGCGGCAAAAGTTCCCCGACTTTGAGGCCTACGCGCGGCGAGTGCCGAGGATGTGGCCGCGCCTTGCTCCCGCGCCCGGCGCCGGCGAAACTCCGGTGCGATTTTCTGTGGATTTATACTTGCAGCATCGCGAGTATAACGCCCTCCTGGGAGCCCTGGCGCTGATGGCGGCGCTGGCAGTCAAACTGAAGGCATTGACCTAGAACTGGCGCAGATTCAGTTACCTTCGTGCCTCGCACATCGGGGCCATTCCGGATTTTCTCGATTTCCTGCACACTTCTTACAGGTCAAACAAATGGCATCCAGCAGTCCAAAGAATAACCGGCGCCGGCAAAGCCGCATGCAGGCTGTATTGCCGGTGCGAGTGCGGGGAACGGACGCTTCCGGCCAGCCCTTCGAGGCGCTGGCTCATACGCTCGATCTCACGACGAGCGGTACGCGTCTGGGCGCGCTGCGGCAGGAAGTGCAGGCTCCCGCGACGTTGAGTGTTTTCTACCGCCAGAGAAAAAGGGACTTCACCGTGGTTTGGTCCAAGCGCCTGGAGGGCTCACGCGAATTCCAGATCGGGCTGCAGGCAATCGCGCCGGAGAAAGAACCGTGGGGACTGAATCTTTGCAATTCCAGCTCCGACGCGCAGGGTGAAACGAGATCTGCAACATCCGGGGCATTTTGAATCGAGGAAAAATTATGAACTACTTGCTAAAGACGTTATGGTCGAACGAAGAAGGGCAGGACATCGCCGAATATTCCGTGATGCTGGCCGTCATCCTGGTCATCGTCGTGGGCACGGTTCGCCTCATTGGGTCGAACGCCAACAACGTGTTCTCCGAGGTGGGTAGCTCGATTCAATAGCGGCACCCGCCGGGCGGCAGTTAGCGTAGCCATTGGCGCTTCGCCATGGCTTCTGGCAATGGCGCCGGAAACTCCGCTGCTGCTTGGTGAACGCTCCCACTAAGCTCGGAACCTCGAACTCCGACCTACCCCGCCGCGCTCCAGCCATGAGAAAATATCTGGGAGTTCCTCCGGGGTTCTCCTGCCCCGGGTTCTACCTGCCCATGAAGCGCATTTTCCTGGCGGCATTGTTGATTGCTCTCACCTTGCCGTCTTTGCGCGCACAAACTCCCGACAACTCGCAGGCCAAAGCATCCATCTCGGGAACTGTATTCGATTCCATCACCGGACAGCCGCTCAGAGGCGCGACGGTCTCGCTGCGCAGCCGAGGAGCCCGGGCCGTGGGGAATCCCTCTGCCACCAGCAACGCCGAAGGCGAGTTTGTGCTGGAAGGGGTTGTTCCCGGCCGCTACACCATTTCAGCTTCGCACGACGGCTATGTTTCTGAGCGCGGGGCCGGCTCTGGCCTCTCCCGGCAAACGGTTTTGGTCGGCGGCGGCGAGCGTGTTACCAGCTTAAAGTTTCGGCTTGCGCCCGGCGCAGTGGTCAGCGGGCAGGTCACCGACGCGGCTGGCAAGCCTCTGCGCGGCGCCGCCGTGGAGGCGATGAAACGATCGTACCGGATGGGCCAGGAACAACTGAATAGCGTGGCTTCCGTTTCTACCAACGCAGACGGCGAATATCGCATCGAGAATCTGGCTCGGGGAGAATACTACCTTCGCGCTTCCTATGCCGGTCTGCCGGCGGCAAAGCCCAAAGAGAATGAAGTCTACGTTCCGCTTTACTATCCCTCCGCCAGCGATGCGGAGCACTCTGTCGCGCTCCCCGTTCGAGAAGGGGAACAACTCTCCGCTATTGAATTCCATCTCGCGCCCGTCCGCGCCTTTCGCGTGAAAGGCGTTGTGATCAACGGAAGTACATTTCTCCCGGCGAAAGGCGCGCACGTGGTGCTCGTGGGAGATCAAGGCAAACAGACCTTTTCGCCGAAAGACTCATCCCTCGGACCCACGGGAGTCTTCGATTTTCACGGCATTCCTTCCGGTTCCTATCTGCTGGCGGCGGAGCTCCCTCCGCCCGGCATGGGGAAAACGCTTTGGGGCCGAGTGCCCGTCCAGGTTGGTACTGTGAACGTAGAGAACATTGAGGTTGCAGTGAAGCCGGGGGCTGAAGTTGGCGGGCAGTTGCGGGCCGAGGGCAAAGTCAACGTGGATCTCAGCCGCCTGGTCGTCGAGTTGGAGCCACGCGATCCGCTGGCTGGCGCGGCCCTGCCTGACGCTCCCAGCACGGCCGTGAGCAAGGATGGCACTTTTGTCTTGCCTGAGGTTCCAGACGGGACCTACGGCGTGAACATCCTGGGCGTGCCTCAGGGCTTCTATCTGAGCGCGAATGGCGCAGATGTATTCGAAAGCGGGATCACGGTGGCCCACGGCGCAGCCCCGGCTCCGCTTGATGTTGTCCTAGCCCCGGCGCAAGGGCGCATCGACGGCGCGGTCTCTAGCAAGGACGAATCGCCACCCTCCGGAATCACGGTGCTGCTCGTGCCCAGCGGCTCCCGCCGCTCGCAGTTAAGCTCCTACCGAAGGGCGGTGACCGATCAATCGGGCCGCTTCGCGCTGCAGGGAATCGCTCCCGGCGACTACCAGCTCTTCGCGGGAAGCGATCTGCAAATCAGCGATTTTATGAACCTCGACCCTTCCGTGCAGCCGGAGTCCGGCAAGGCAGTCCGCATCGAGAACGAAACCACCCTGAGTGTGCAACTGGAAGAGAGCACCGACCGCTAGGGTCCGGTCCCAGCCACGAAGTGGCGAAAGAATGCAGCCCACGGCGTAAGCCGTGGGTCGTCTCGGGTCGAATGAAATTAGCCCCAACGGGGCGAAAGAGAAGTTTCTTCTCTACGGCCGCAGCGCGTTGCCCATCATCAGAGCAAACAGCAAAGGGAGATAAATCACCGTAGCTTGCAGCACATGCCGCGCCAGCATTTTCGATCGAGGACTATTCACAGGCAGCTTGAGAAAAGCGAGGCGAGCTCCAAAATAAAAGAGCGCGACCCCGAGAACCACCGCTCCCACCAGATAGATTTTGCCCGCCATTCCGAAAAGACTGGGCAGGGTGCTTAACGGAATCAGAATCAGCGAGTAGCCTAGAATGCGCCGCGCCGTGGAGCGGCCATCTTCTTCCACCACCGGCAGCATGCGAATACCGCCGGCTGCGTAGTCTTCGCGGTAGAGCCAGGCGATGGAGAAGAAATGCGGAAACTGCCACACGAAAAGTATGGCGAAGAGAATGAGCGTGCCCCACTCGAGACGACCGCGCGCCGCCGTCCAACCCAGAACTCCCGGCATCGCTCCGGGAAAAGCTCCGACAAACGTGCAAATCGGCGAGACGCGTTTCAGCGGCGTATAGGCAGCCAGGTAGACGACAGAAGTCAGGAAGGTCAACAGCCCGGTCAGAGGATTAGTAAAAAACGCCAGATAGAACGACCCGCCCAAAGTTGCTGCGAGCCCGGCAATCGTGGCGTGCCGCAGACTCATGCGGCCCGCCGGCAGCGGCCGCTGCGCGGTCCGTCGCATGTGCGAGTCGACTTCATGCTCCATCACTTCGTTCAGCGCGGCCGTGCCGCTGGAAACCAATCCAATTCCCAGCAAAGCATGGAAAAGGCCCCAGCTCAGGGAAGAAACCCCAGCCTTTTGCGCTCCGAAATAATAGCCGCACCACGCCGTCATCACGATCAGCGTAGTCACGCGCGCCTTCATTAATTCGGCATAATCGCGCAACAAGGATGTTGCCTGCCTGCGAAATAGAATCAGCGGTTGAGTCGTCGCGCTCATGGGAGAAATTCGTGGTGTGATTGTCGTACCGCGCTACTCACTCTAGCATAGCCCTAGGAGTCAGGCACGAGCCAGCCCCACAAGACTTCGCCAATAACCAAGAATTGCATAGGTACTCCGATGGCTTTCGAAAGTCAAGTCTAAACTCCGGAATTATGCCTTTGACATACCCGCGCTTTACTTGATCTTGGCCCAAGCTAGCCGCACGCAGCCTACTCCCAAGCCAAGAGACACGAGAATCCAGATTAGGACCTGAGTGCCTTCAGAGAGGCTGGAAGGTCTACCCTCGACGCTTATGACATGTGTGATGGTGAGCAGGCCCATGGCAATCAGGTCAGCACCACACCAGAGAATCCACGCGGCCAATGCGCGCTTAAAAGTCAGCATGGCTAGGCGCGATCTTGAGCAGCCAATTCTTTTGCGGTCGGTGCGCACCCTTTGCGGTAATTCTTGCCCCGCACTACAACCTTCTCAGCTTCGCTAGTGATCTTCACGTCCCCACGCTTGCATGGAGTGGCTTCGCAATTTCCGTATAGGGCCACTACATCATTGCTCATTTGCTTCTCTCCGATCTTTTTTTCTTCGTTCGCCTCTCCAGCAGCTTCACCTTAAGCACGTCTGCTGTCACTCTCGGGAAGCGGCACAATCCGACGAGCCCAACTACGGTCCAGTTAACGTAAAGTTCACCGTGATCTGCGTGTTCACGTCGACCGCGCTTCCATTCAGCAGATAAGGGCGATACTTCCACTGCTTCACCGCGTCGATGGCAGCTGGTGCCAGCAGGGGATGGCCCGAAATCAGATTCAGGCTTTCGATGTCGCCCATCTTGTTGATCCGCGCCTTCAACACCACCGTCCCTTGAATCCTCGCGGTTCGCGCCTCGGGCGGATACACCGGCTGCACCTTGCTGACGATGAGCCCCTGGGCGACGCCCTGCGAAATGTTGACCGTCCTGTCTCGCGTTGGGTTGGGAGCTTCCACTTCCGGCGAAGCGCCAGCCGAAGGAGTTCGCCCTGCCGGAGCTTTTTCCACGACCTCGCCGCCAGCCACGCAGCTCGCCGCTTTCCCATCGGCGGAAGCCCGGATCGTGCCACTTTCATCCGCACAAAACGCGCGCTGCCCCGAGCCCGGCGCCGCGGGTTCCGCGACCGCCTGATAATGAGAGCCGTCGCACTCCGAAATGGAAAAGTTGTAGCCATTTTTCTTTCCCGCGACCAGTTGCGCGTCATAAAGATAAGCAGGATGGGCAGCGCCCGTTTCTTTGCCCGTCTTTCCCAGGGCCGAGAGGGTGCAGGCAAAGCCGCCAGACGCAGTCTGATACGACTTCTCCGCATTAATCACCGAACGCATCGACCACTGCGCCACCTGCTCATTCTGGCGAAGCCGGCTTTTTTCGAGGCTCTTCAGAAAATTCGGATCGGTCAAGGGCAGCCGCACCGAAACGTTGATTTCATCCAGACGCCAGACTCCCGCTTCCATCTTCATCGCAAACGTGAAGTGAGGAAGCACGGGAAGGGCTTCTTCATCCTCTTTTCCATTGCGAATCAAGTGCAGGGCGAGTTCGATCTCGTCTTCGGCGCCGGTAAAACTGTCCCGCTCCACCGTGACTTCTATTTTGTTGTAGTCGCCGCCACTAGGCGTCTCGAGAGTGAAAAGAGTTGAGCCGGTATCGAAGGTCTCGAACTTTTCTTTTCCGGCTTTGGCTTGCGCCGCCAGCGCGGAGAACCCCGCGAGAAAGCCTTGGCCATTTTCCCCTTCAAGCTCTTGCAAACTTCGGCGCGTGACATCCGGAAGATGCTTTTCCAGATGGTCGGGCGACTGCCCAAAAAACATCTCGATCAGCGCCTGCCGCGCGGTCTGCGATGGAGCCGCGTCGGCTGCCGGGGTTTGGGCTGGCAGGAAAGTTGAAGCCAGAAGAGCAAGGGTGATGCCGAGTAGAGCGCGCATTCGGGCCTCCGTTCCAAGGGACGAGTGCGGACAAGTGAGCTTAACAGACTTTGCTCATTGATTTTTGTTGTCCTCAGCCTACTGGCTGGCCGCGGCTCCCGATTCGCTGAAAGTCTCTGGCGGATCAAAAAAGCACTGGTGCCAGAGCGCCGCGTCGGATAGTTTGCCCGCCTTCCACTGCTGCAGCGTCGCCAACGTGGCCGCCATCATGCCGCCGTCGGAAGAATCAAAAATCACCACCACTCCCGCCAGCTCCTGCCGCTGCTGCGCCAGATCCGCATAACTCTTGTCGAGCAGGGATTTCGCAAATTCCAATCTCACCCGAAAGCCGGCGTCCTTCCCGCCTTCGTTGTTTTTTTCTACCGACAGGATTTTCACCCGTTTGCCGCGCAGCGGCTCCCAATCGCCGGGGAAGGGCGCGATCTCTTCCCGCGAAACATGAAATAGTTCCGCCGCCGCGGCCGCCGGAGTGGGCGCAGGCGGCACATCGGCGTCCGGAACGCTCTCCGGCAGCTCCAGATTATTGCGCCAGATCCATCCTCGCGACAGTCCGGAGAT
>Ga0074045_10005638_pt1 | contig 10880 bp, 8 predicted proteins | sample BogForMeECP23OM2_FD_94442 | JGI IMG/M metagenome (GOLD analysis project Ga0074045, IMG submission 94442) | Bog forest soil microbial communities from Calvert Island, British Columbia, Canada - Bog Forest MetaG ECP23OM2 | ecosystem: Environmental > Terrestrial > Soil > Wetlands ... | reverse complement strand
TCTTCAACGGCCACGATCTGACCGGCTGGGGATTCCGGCCGACCTCCGCTGCGGACATCGAGGGGGCGAAGCGCTGGCAGGCCAGCGATTCGCATGCGGCCGCGTGGCCGATCGTGACGAAGGCGATCTGCTTCGACGGCCAGACCGCCAGCAATGACGGCCGCTTCCTTGCCAAGGCCGGACGCCTGATCGTCACTACCGCGACGGAAGGCCGCCGGATCCAGCAGCTGTCGACCACCCGGGAGTTTCCCCAGGACTTTATTCTCCGGCTGGAGTTTCGCGCGACGCCGAACGCCGACAGCGGCATCTTCATTCGGGAGCCGCAGCTGCAATGCCGCGACTACCTGGTCGCCGGACCTTACACCAAGCTGACGAAATACCGGCCGCAGGACTGGAACGAGATTGAAATCACCGTCCGGGGCGGCACGGCGCGGTGCACCTGCAACGGCGAAGTGCTGGAGGAGGCGTTCCCGGTGCCCGCGACCGGACCGATCGGCCTGGAAGGCGACCGCGGCCAGATGGAGTACCGCCGCATCCGGATCAAGGAACTGCCCTAGGAACTCGTCGGACTTCGTCCTCCGTGTTCCTATTCAAATGGCTGGCGCCATTTGAAACGGACATACGCATAGGAGTGAGCATGGAAAACCCTAAGCCCGACCGGCTGCTCGGCTTTGAGATAGTCATCGGAGAATTGTCCGGGCGCGGCGTCCTTGCCGATGGCCAGGCATTCGACTCGGCTTTGGACGCGTAAAAATGCGGTGATGTCGCCGGCGGTTGACAGGCTGCGGTGTCATGGCAGAATCGCGACATTCCGCGGTATCTCTTGCCCCCGACCCGCCATGATCCCTTTCGCGGCCCGATGGAGTGACGTTCCCCTGCCCGTCATCCTGATCATTGTGCTGACGGCCGTGATCATCGCCGCCGTGGTCGCCCTGCCCCACCTGCGGCGGCTTCGTCAGCGGCGCGAGTGGCGGAAGCTGCCCCCACCGGCCAAACGCGTGGAGAAACCGGAGCCGGTGTTGCGGCTGCCGCGACGCGGCGACGACAGCGGCCCGCCCAAGAACTGAGGCCCAAGGCCATCCGGCCTTTTCCAGATCTGCTGTTTTAGCGCTCCTGCTCGTCGGCCAAATCCGTGATACGGTCGTATCATTTTCTTGGCGAGGCCGCGCCTCGTCATCACTGAGAGGGGATCATGCTGCTGGGTTACGTGCTTCCCGCATCGCCGGTCGATTCGTTCGTCGCAAACGGATCCAAATCAGAAGGCAGATTGAGCCAAGCCAAGGCTTCCCGCATTTCCCTGAAGACCATGATCTCCTGGCCCGCATTGAACTCCCGAAAAGCCGCGAACATCCGGCCAAGCCCGAATTGATAGTCGGACGACACCAGGAAAGCTCGCCGAGACCCGGCATTAAACACACTCCGACTCGCGAGTTCCCGAATCTGGTCGCTCGTCAAACTCAAGGTGCTCGCGCGACAGTCCACCAAATGGTTGTACTCCGGTCTGAACCTCGGGTCGCCCACCAAGTCAGACATATGCCCCAAATAGTCGACGTAGACAAAAACCCCAGTCGCTTGTGAATACACCGTCTTTCGCTGCGGATCGATGATGAACCTTGCCGGCATGTTGATTAACGTGATCGCCAACGATTCCGCGCGGCAGAGGCTGGGGCCCGAGGCTGCACTTCCGTCGAAGTGCCCGCGGATGTCGTCGCATCCGCCACCTGGTCGGGCGCGTTTAGGTTCTGTGGTAATCTCATATGAAATGGACGAATACTCCGGCGATGATGTCGTGACTCGTAAAAAGCAGGCACGACCGGATGAAACTTAGGCCGATCGTCCAGCGGACCACCAAGACATTAGCTAAAAATGCGACTAAAACAAAAGCGTTTCCGATGTTCGGGCGAAGGCCCAGGAAACAGGCTGCGCTCACAATTCCAAGCACGATGGCGACTCCAACGGCCCGGCCAATCGGGATATCTTGGCCGGGCGGCCCCAGCAGCAACGCCAAGATTCAGATTAGCAAGGCAGACGCTAGAACCGGCACTACTCAAAAGATGAGAATCATGGTCGATAATCTTCCCGCCACCGTTGGAGAACTGCATTCAACCATGGAATCTTGGCCAACACTGTCCGATGTCACAGTCGGGACGGCAGATATCCGAATTCGCTGGCGCTTGTTTCCTCGGATTCTGAGGTTATCGGTCGCGCTTTGATTACGGGAATCTGCCAGGAAAAACGGCGCAATTCGTCTTTCCAAGGCGGCCTGTTTCACTGTCGGAAAAACTTACACTACGCGTTCTGAGTGTCGTGTGTTATATCCGACTACCAACCATATTGTTAAGAAATCACCCTCCTTTACTCACGTTTCAAGGGCGGACAAACGTCGGATTGCTTAACATTTGCGATAAGAAACACGGACGGCCAATGATAAGGAGTCTGTTTTTTTAATTTCGCTAACGATTGATGATTATCAGATAGCGTGCCGAAATTCATATGCTATCCCGAAATGGTATGATTCAAGCTAGTTGCAAGTAAGAATGAATAACCCATTTAAGACCCTCTGCAAAGCACTGGCGGTCATCGCTCTCGTGGGAGCCGCGTCGAGCGCATTCGGCAATTCAGTTACGCTGAATGTGGGACCCTATGGTGATCTCAATAGTTATGGCGGAGGAGAGTTCACTGCAGTCGGCTCGGGACTATCGACTGGAAGTTATGCTGCAACCACGTCTTCCGGCGGTTCTTTTGAGACGTTTTGCATGGCGTACAACGAGGAGTTCGTCCCCGGAAACTGGGGCGGCCCGGCATACAATTTCTCTCTCGGCAATACCGCCCTCTCAAACACCAGCGTTCCCTATAGCCCTCTCACCGAAGGTACCGCATGGCTTTATTCCCAATTCGCTGCCGGGACGTTGGCAGGCTACGACTACAGCAACACTTCAACGTTAGGGCGCGCCTATTCCGCTCTTGAGCTTCAAGAGGCGATTTGGTTCTTGCAGGGGCAAGATGCAATCGGAGCCCCGCTGGTTTCTTCGGACCCTTTCTTGGCGCTCGTCGATTCCGCTTTAGGGGCAGCCGCCACGACGACAGCTTCGCCTGGCTTCGATGGCGTTCAGGTAATGGTCCTTCAGGGTGTTGCAGGCTATGGTTCAACGCCCAATTCCCAGCCGCAGCTGTATTACAACGTTCCGGATAACGGCACGACCGTCCTCTTGGTCGCCGGGGCTTTGTTTGCCCTTCTTGGGTTCAAGCGCCGCTTCAAGAACGTTTGATTCAAGTTTCATTTTTGCTGCAAAGGCGTTCGGGTCACCCCGAACGCCTTTTTTTGCGGTGCAAGAGAGTGGGAGTGAAAGTGCCTAAGGCTTGAACGCGTCCAGCGCCAAAGTGGGACTTCCATTGTTCCTGAATGCCCCCTTGTCATAGCCCTGCCAGTTATTGTGACATTCCGGCTCCCAGTAGAACACCCCCAGGCCTTTGCCCCCGGACACCGACTTTGTCTTGGCGATGATATCCGAGAGGATGGATTTGGCCGCGGCCTCCGCACTGACGTCCATGCCGACCTCAGAAATCATCACTTCCTTGCCGTACCTTGCCACCATATCATTCATATTGAGCAGGCACTGACTGTTCAACGTCGCCCAATTTTCCGCGGTCGGATAGAGTGACATCGCAATGACATCGTATTTGCCGCCGTTTGCCTTGAGGCCATCGAACATCCAGCGGAACAAGCCGTTGTCATATCCATTGGAGATGTGGACAATCACCTTGGCGTCGGGAAACACGGCCTTGACGCTATTGTATCCGCTGGTGATCAACCTCGCGAAATCCGCCATGTTGGCCGAAGCCCTTCCGTCAGGCCACAACATGCCATCGTTGGTTTCATTGCCGACCTGCACCCATTCGGGGGTAACCCCTGCCGCCTTTAACGCGGTGAGCACGGAGGTCGTGTGGTTCGACACATCCGTAACCAATTGACTGATGCGATGGGAGGACCAGGCGGCCGGTTTGTTCTGCTTCCCCGGATCAGCCCACCAGTCGCTATAATGGAAATCGATCATGATCCGGTAGCCGAGATTCTTTGCCCGCACCGCCATCTTGACCACATCGGCTTGTCCGCACCAGCCACCAGCCGGATTTACCCACACGCGGAGCCGGATCGAGTTCATGCCGCAATCCTGGAGGACCTGCAGACCGTCCTGCGGTGTTCCGCCAGCGTTAAAGAACTTGATTCCGCTGGCCTCCATCTGGGAGAGCCAGCCGACATCCGCACCCTTGGCAAAGGGCGCTGCCTTCAGCGAGCTCGAGAGCGGCGATAGCAGGCCGGCGATCACCAGTGTTACCGAATAGCCAGCCACGGACATAGGTTTCAATAGGGAGTTCATAGGCGGGTAGATTGTTGAGAACTTGAATGCCACGTCGCCAAAGAGACGTTCTGGATAATCAGAAAATTGCGTTCGATTCACTCGCCCGAACCGGACTCACCTTGGCGAGTTCCCCCAGGAGGCTGTCGGACTTCCGTCCGGCCAGCCTCCTACTGGCAAAACCGCCGAATCCAACCCGGGGAAACGGGCAGAATCTCGGCGATCTTTACACGGATTGGAGTCATATTGGCTCATCGGATTATATTCCCAGCTCAATGAAAGGGGCGGTTTTGCATTTAGCAGCCTGAAGGGGTCGAAGCCCGACAGGCTGCTGCTAGCGTCAGTCCGGGCAGTGATCCGAGGTTGATATTGTGGCTTGGGTTTGTCCATCCCCGGAAGAGGGAAGACGGAGCCAATGTCCGCCAGTACCAAGCCGCGGCCAGGAGCCCTGCCCTGCTCGTGTGGCGCATGGTTTCACCACCCAGGGCTTAGGTGGACGCGGATTGCTTACGCTAAGTTCCGCCCGTCGCTTTCCCAAAAAGGGCCCGCCGGCCCGGGCCTTCCCTTCGCCAGGGATGGACAACCGGCTTCAGTTGTCTCAGAATTAAACTATCATCCAGGCCGACCGTGAAGGTGGCCCGAAAAGGGAGGATTTGCTCACCATCACTCAATGACCGCACACCGAATGCTTCAAGTGGAAACGCGGCGCTGCTGGGTTACGATTCCGACGTGTCGATTGGAGTAGGACCCGGTTCCAATGCCGGGCACACCGGGGTAGTGGGCATGCATAACGACGAGATGCTATCGGAGCTCGAGGATAATCGGTATTTCGTCGTTCTGCTGGCGTATGATCTCCAGGTGTTCCGGAAGGAGAACAAACACAAGCTGCTCTGGGAAACGCGCTTCAGCATCGCGACATCTCGCAATGATTTCGCCAGAGCCCTTCCGGCGATGGCGCAATACGCCTCAAGGTATTTCGGTCAGGACAGCCACGGATTGCTGCGACAGACGGTTCCGGAAGGAAAGGTCATATTGGGTGAGCCGAAATCCCTCGGGGTAGTCGGGGGGCCCGAGAAATGATCCGCCGGTTGGCCGCGCCGTTGGCCGGCAGCGCGAGCGCCTTCGCCTCGCCCAAGCAGTCGGACCACTCATCGGGATTGTCCCGCACGGTCGTGCCATCGGCAAAAAGGTCGTGGCCTTGTCGTCCCTCCGGCGGTTTTCGCCACGGTCCGGCCTCGAAGCCCGCGTTCCTCGGCGCGCCTATCACTCTGCCCGCAGGGCCACCAATGGATCCACGTGGGCCGCGTGACGAGCCGGCAGGCAGGAGGCGAGCAGCGCCACTCCGACCACGATGGCCACGCTCGTGACCGCTGCAGTCGGATCGAGCGGGGTCACCCCGTAGAGTTGGTTGGCGAGGACGCGCCGCAGGCTGAAGTTGACCGCCATTCCGAGGCCCACGCCGGCCGCCGTCACGGCGAGTCCCTCCCGCACCACGAGCCGCAGCACGTCGCTTGATTGCGCGCCCAAAGCCATCCGCACGCCGATCTCGCGGGTGCGCTGAGCCACGGCATAGGCCAGCACGCTGTAGAGTCCGAACGCCGCGAGCGCCAGCGCCACGCCGCCGAACAGGCCGGCCAGCAAAGCAAACATCCGCTCGCCGGACTGCCGTTCTGCGAGGGCGGCGCGGAAACTTTTGATCGTGGCCGGCGGCAATCCGGGGTCCAACTGGTGCTGTTCGTTCTGAATCAGGGCGGCAACCTCCCGTCCGCCACCCCCCACACGCACGAGGAAAGGCGCGTCCATGTCCTGGCTTTGTTCGAGCGCAAGGTAGACTTGGGGAGCTGGTTTCTCCTCCCGGAAAAACGTGCGCAGATCCCGCGCGACACCCACCACGGCATGGAAAGGACCCAGCCCCATGCCGCCAAATCGCAGGCGTTTGCCGAGGGGGTCCTCACCCGGCCAGAGCCGGCGCGCCAGAGTTTCGTTGACGAGCACCACGAGGAGCGCCGACGCGGAGTCACGCACCGTGAACTCGCGCCCGCGCAGCAGGGGAACTCCGAGCGTGGCGAAATAGTCCGGTGCCACTTCGTTGTATTCGACCACGACGCCGGCATCGCTCGATCCCTGTTTGCCACCTTCCGGCACGACCTGCCGGTTTCCCCAGAAGAGGTTGTTGCGGTTCGGTAGTTCGGCGGACCGGCTCACGGACCGGATCCCGGGCAGCGCCGCGATGCGTTCAGTGAGTTGCCGGTAAAATGCGCCCGCCCGTTCCACCGGGTAGTCCGCCAGACTCAAGTCCGTCTGCACGACCAGCAGGTTTTCCGCCGGGAAGCCGAAATCAATCGCGGACAGTTTCTGCAGCGTCCGGATGAACAAACCTGCGCCGTTGAGGAGCACGAACGCCGCGCTGATTTGCGCGACCAGCAGGGCGGTCCGCAGCCGCGATCGCCTCGGCGTCGCCTGGCCCGCGCCTGGCTTCAGGTCGGCCGGCAGATCGCGGCGCGTGGCCAGCCACGCCGGACCCAGCCCGCAGGCCAGGCCGGCCAGCACGGCCAGCGCGACCGCGTAGAGGGCGATCCGGTGATCCAAGCCCGCCGTTGCCACGGGCAGGCCCGTGAGTTTCCAGAACCAGCCGGCCACGCCCCACGCCACGCCGAGTCCCGGGATCGTCCCGATCAGCGCCAGCAAAACGCTTTCGCCGGCCAGCTGACGGAGGATGCGCCCGCGGCCCGCACCCAGCGCCAGCCGCACGGCGATTTCCTTCCGGCGCGTGGTGACGCGCGCGAGGAAAAGACTGGTGACATCGGCGCAAACGATCAACAGCACGAGACCGACGATGCCGTTGAGCAAGCCCAGGATGGAAACAGCCTCCGCGCGGTCCGCCGGGCGATAGCACCACAAGTGTGAATAGAGCACGACGTGCCTCTGCCGCCCAGTTTTTGCATCCGGTTTTTCAATCCGCGCCGACAGGACGGCCAGTTCGGCCTCGGCCTGCTGGCGGCTGGCGCCCGGTCGCAGCCGGCCGATGACACTGAGCGACGGAGACAGATCGCCGTTCAGCGTGGGAAAGGCCGCGCCCACCTGCGCCTCCATCATCAGCGGCAGCCAGACGTCCGGCGGTCCGGCCAGGTCGAGTTCCAGGCTGCCAAACCCGGCCGGCGCGACGCCGACGATGGTGAAAGCGGTTTTGTCCAGCCGCACCGTGCGACCGACGAGTCCCGGATCAGAATTGAAGCGCTTTTGCCAGAGCCGGTAACTGACAATCGCGACCGGGTGGGTGCCCGGCGTCCGGTACTCTTCCGGCCGAAAATCGCGGCCGCGCGGGATGCGGACGCCGAGCGCAGAAAAGAAATTCTCCGTCACCAGCTTGGCTTCGAGCCGCGCCGGCGCGTCCCCGTCGCGCAACACAACGGTCGCATCGCGGAACGCCAGCAGGTGCGCGAACGACTGGGTCTGCTGTTGATACGCCAGGTAACCGAGGTGCGAGAACCCTTGGTCATTCCCGTCCAGGTTGCGGCGCAGGACGAGAAGGTGCTCCGCCTCCTGCACGCCGCGGGGCGACCGCCAGAATACGTCATTGAGCGCGCTGAAGAAGCCGATGCTGGCCCCGAGGCCGCCGGCGAACAGCAGCACCACGGCCAGCGAAAAGCCCGGGCTTTTGCGCAGGATTGCCGCGGCGGTCCGGAGATCCTGACCAGCGTCTCCCAACCAGGCCGCGCCGCCAGTCGGCGTTGCCGGCAACGGCAGAGCATTACTCTCACGATGCTCATTCATGGCCGGGCGGCACGACTTTTCCGGGCAAAACTGGAACTGCGATGGTCGGTTCTTGGCTGCATCGTTCCCGAAGCATGGGGTTAACTCCGCTTGTAGATAATCCCCCCAAAGAACCAACACAAGGGCGGTTCAGTTTCGTGGAGGCACCTCAAGACCACCGCCCAGGCTGACGTAAAGGAGGGCTCGAGAAAGTGGCTCCGACCAACTACTTTCCCATGGCCTTTGAGGCTCATTTCAGAGTTACCTGAGGATCGATCAATGATGAAAACAATCCCCCTGTTCTGCCTCCTCGTGGGCGGCCTTTATTCGCAACCGGCCGACCCAATACCCACGGTCTCGGCCGGACGGATCGAGCGATGGACCCAGTTTAAATCGCAGTATGTTTCCGCCAGGAACATCGACGTCTGGCTGCCTCCCGGCTATGATGGCAAGGACCGTTGTTCCGTGGTCTACATGCACGATGGCCAGATGCTGTTTGACGGAAGAATGACCTGGAACAAGAAGGCCTGGCACCTGGCAGAAACCGTCGCCGCGCTGATCCGCGAAGGAAAGATCCCAGACACGATCATCGTCGGCATCTGGTCCAGCCAGCAGAGACACAGCGAGTATTTCCCCGAGAAGGCTCTGGAATTCGTGCCGGAACCGATGCGGAGCAGGTTTGTGAAACTCGTGCTCAGTGGAAAACCCCAGGCCGACAACTATCTGCATTTCTTGGTCGAGGAATTAAAACCCGCGATTGATCGGACGTACGCGACCTTTCCGGACAGGGAGCATACGGCGATCATCGGATCGAGCATGGGCGGCATCATCTCGCTGTATACCATCTGCGAGTATCCCAAGATCTTTGGAGGGGCGGGTTGCCTCTCCACCCACTGGATGGGGACAATGGAGAAGAATGCGACCTTCCCGCTGGCCACATTCAACTACCTTCAAGGCCATCTGCCCGAGCCCAAAACACATCGGATCTATTTCGACCACGGCACGATGACTCTGGACGCCCTATACGCCGAATCCCAGGCGTTTGCCGACGTCCTTTTCAAGGAACAGGGCTACGGCGAGCAAAACTACCAGAGCCGAACCTTCCCAGGGGACGAACACACGGAAGACGCCTGGGGAAAGAGGGTCTCGATTCCGTTGGTTTTCCTGGCGAACCGCTGAAATCTCAGACGACGAGGTGTCGACAAGACCAAACGAATCAACTGGTGGCGGTCGGGCCCGGAGTTAACGGCGGCCCGAGGCTCGTCGCAGGCTGGGAGTGGCGCCGATCGGACACCGCCAGGCGGAGACGTGCGGTGAAGACGCGCCGTCAAAAGACGATCCAGGCCTCGAGGTAGAGAGTGTTGTTGTCCCGCGCGTTGCTCCCGGCGCCGTCGTAATTCGTCCGGGCGCCGTCAAACCGGTTGTAGACCGTGTATTGGAGCGACAACTTCACGTTGCTCTTGGGCCAGAAGGAGGGTCCGCCGCCCTTGTTGAACGGCAGGTAGCTCGCCTGCACGATGAAGCCGTCGCTGGTCGGAGACCCCACCTGGCTGTCGGAGTAAAGAATCGGGTCGTTGCTGCCGTCGATGAAGAAATACTGGGCCGACACCCCGATCGTCTTGTCGTACAGGTAGCAGATCGTGGCCTTGGTGCTCGTCAGGTGATCCGCCGCGTTGCTGGTCGCCTGCAGCTGGTTGCTGGCATCCCAGTTCTCGTGCTCGTAGATCCAGCTCAACATCCCGGTCAGGTCATGCTTGCCGCTGGACCACTGGTATTGGGTGTCGAGGCCAAAGTCGCCGATCCGGTCCTTGCCGGCGCTCTGGTCGCGGCCCGGAAAGGTGTTGGACGCCATGCCGAACGTGCCGATTTCCCACCGCGCCGCGCCGTAGATCTTCTCCATCGCAAACCGCCAATAGGGCGCCATCCCGGTGATCTGGGTTTCTCCGGTCGGATCAACCCCAAGGGCGCTCTGGGTATGCGCTCCGAGGGTGCGGTAACCCCCGACATCGAAATAGAACGTGTCGTTGACAAAGGTATAGAGCCCGACTCCCCAGACCTGCCCGGCCGGGCCGCCCTCGATAAACGTGGAGGCGGCCGGCCCGGGCGCGAGGCCGGATCCGGAAAACGGGAAACCCCACGCCGGCGTGGTGTTCCACGGATCCTGCATCGTCGGATTGTTGTTCGCGTAAAGGCCGAAGATCGCGTCCTGTCCGCCGATGGTCCCGGTGTCGGCGTAGCGCAACTCCGTGTTATCCCAGGACCACGTCTTGGCGACGCCATCGTACGTCGTCTGGCTGAAGACGCCGATCTTGTTGATGAAGGACCCCACATCCTTGCCAAAGATGCTGTCGCCGAAGGGGCCGAACAGCCGCCCGGCGTAAAAGATGCTCGCCTGGGTCAGGGCGAAGTTGTTGTTGTCGCTGAATCCGGGCGCCGCCCCGCCGGCCTGGCCTTTCTGCGTTTCGGTGAATGATGGCTGGAGCATCACCGCCAGCGGCAGATAGCCGGGGGGGTTGTCCGCTTCCGCCGTGTAGCCGCTCAGCTTGAATTGGCGGCCGAACTGGTTGAGCAAGGGGAACTCGGTGTGGCAGGCGATGCACTGCATGTCCAACTGCCGCGCGAAGCTGGGCAGCGCCTGGCTCGCCGTCGGAGTTGCCAGCAGGGCGGCGGCAACGGCCAGTCCGCCGAGGCATGCGAGCGAGCGCCGGCGGACCATCCGGGGGGACGGCCGCTGATCGTGGGCGGATACAGTGGTCGGATCGTTTTGGG
>Ga0074045_10005636_pt1 | contig 10881 bp, 7 predicted proteins | sample BogForMeECP23OM2_FD_94442 | JGI IMG/M metagenome (GOLD analysis project Ga0074045, IMG submission 94442) | Bog forest soil microbial communities from Calvert Island, British Columbia, Canada - Bog Forest MetaG ECP23OM2 | ecosystem: Environmental > Terrestrial > Soil > Wetlands ... | reverse complement strand
TCGTGCAGCTTGCCAACCACTTCAAGTCCGACGTCAACGTGATCAAGGACGGCGCTCCGGTCAACGGGAAGAGCATCATGGGTCTGCTCACCCTGGTGGCGGCGTTGGGCACCGAGCTGGTCATCATGGCCAGCGGATCCGACGCGGACCAGGCGGTGGATGCACTGGCGGCGCTCATCAGCAGCGGCTTCGGTGAAGGGGTGGCGGATGCTTAGACTGGCGGGCGTGGGCGCCTCGCCGGGCATTGCCATGGGCGTGGCCCACTTTCTGGGTGGCCGGGTGGAGGTGCAGGAGCGCCGCATCTTCACCGACGAGGTGAGTAACGAATTGCGTCGCTTTGAAGACGCCATCGGCCGCAGTGACACACAGTTGCGGCGCATCCAGCAGCAGATCGCCGAGCAAGTGGGTGATGGTCAGGAGTACCGCATCCTCGAGGCGCACCGGATGATGTTGGCCGACGTGCATCTGGTGGAGGAGACACGGCGGATCATCAGCAGCGATCAGGTTTCGGCCGAGTGGGCTCTGCGACGGGCGCTGGACCAGATCCAGGCGGTGTTCGCGCGCATCGAGGACGCCTACTTCCGCGAGCGGCGCAGCGACATCGACATGATCGGCGAGCGCATCTTGCGCAATTTGATGGGCATGACGCCGCCTGGGCATGAGGGTGTGCCCAAGGGCGCCGTGGTGTTCGCCCACGATCTCTCGCCCGCCGACGTCACGCAACTGGGCCGCGCGGGTGTGAGCGGCTTCTTCACCGAGGGCGGAGGCAAGACCTCGCACTCGGCGCTGGTGGCGCGCGCGCTCGGTCTGCCTCTGGTCGCGGGCGTGCAGGGGTTCATCAAGCACATCCGCACCGGGATGACCGTGATCGTGGACGGCGGGCGTGGCGAGGTCATCCTAGAGCCCGACACCGAGGTGCAGGGCCGTTTCGCCGACCGGGCGGCGCGCGATCTGGTGCAGACCGAACGCCTGTCCCGGGCGCGTGAGGCGCCCGCCATCTCGCTCGACGGGGAGCGCGTGCACCTGGCCGCCAATGTGGAGTTGCTGGAAGAGGTGCCCATCTCGGTCGAGCTGGGCGCCGACGGGATCGGGCTGTTTCGCACGGAATTCCTTTATTTGGAGCGGAGCACGCTACCCACCGAGGAGGAGCAGTACCAGCACGCACTGGCCGCCCTGCGGGCCATGGATGGCCGAGGCGTCTGCTTTCGCACCTTGGATCTGGGCGGGGACAAGTTGCCCACCTCGGTGCGCATCCCGGCCGGGAACAATCCCGCGCTCGGCCTGCGCTCGATTCGCTATTCGTTGTGGCGGCGCGATGTATTCAAGTCGCAGCTACGCGCGTTCTATCGGGCTGCTGTGGTCGGCCCGCTGCGCATCATGTTCCCGCTGATTTCCGGCGTGGCGGAGTTGCGAACCGTGCGTGAACTGTGCGCCGGCGTCTGTGCGGAACTCCAGCGCGACGGGCTGGAGCACAATCCCGAGGTTCCCCTGGGCGTGATGATCGAGACACCCAGCGCGGCGGTCATTGCCGACCTGTTGGTCGAGGAGTGCGATTTCCTTTCCATCGGAACCAACGACCTGATCCAGTACGCGCTGGCGGCCGATCGTCAGGACGAGCATGTGGGTTACCTGTACCACCCGCTGCACCCGGCGATCTTGCGCCTGATCAAGACGGTGACGGGGGCGGCCAAGCGGGCTGGCAAGCCGGTGGCCATGTGCGGCGACATGGCCGGTGACCCACGCTTCTGCTGGGTGCTGCTCGGGCTCGGGCTGCGCTCGCTCTCGATGGCGCCGCGCCAGATACCCAGGGTCAAGTCCATCGTGCGCGCCACGCGCATCGCATCCGCAGAGAAGCTGACCGAGGAGATCCTGCGCCTGCGCACCGAGGACGAGGTGGAGGAGCTGGTCAATCGCGTGATGAAGGAGCGCTTCCCGGTCGAGTTCACCGAAGAGACTTCGTAGGGCGCTGCCTCGGATCGGGTTGCCATCGCCGGACGGCGGTTCTTCCGCTAGACTGCACGCGGATCGGCCGCCCCATGCCGCTTGCACGTTGCACGTCACTGCTTGGCCTCCTGGTCGCTTCCGGGTGCCTGAAGCCCGGCCCCTTGCCCGAGGGACACAAGCTGTACCCCGGCCGTGATATCGGTTCGCTTGGTTTCGTTTCCATCGACGGCGCCGCCTGGGTTGCCTTCAATCGGCGTAAGGCCCCGGCCACGCCGACCAAGGGCACGGTGTCCGACCTGTGGATTGCGTCCTGGGACGGGACGCAGCAGCGGCTGGTGGTGGCCGGCCGCTCCGACCGATGGAGCGGGGCCATGGCGGGCGGATCGCTCTACACCATGGTCGACGAGCACCAGGTCACCAGCGGAGGCGCCGGGGGAGGGCAGGTGGAATCCGTCGGCACCCTGGTACGTGTCGACCCGCACTATCAGCCGGGCGTGACCTTCGACAACGTGTCCACCTTCACGCTCGACGGCAATTTCGACAACCGCTTGCTCTTTCGCCAGGTTCCCACGGACAACGAAACCCCGGGGCTTTTTCTGTGGGACGGACAGGACAGCCTCCGTCTTGGGGACGTGGCGACCGTCAGCCTTCTCGACATGCAGATCGCGGATAGCGGTATGGCCTACTTCGTGCTGGGCACTGATCGGGTCTTGAGCCGACTGGGCGCCTTGACCGACACCCCGCAGGACTTGCACGCCAACGTCAGCCGCTTCTTGCTCCGCGGCGACGAGAACTACGCCGCGCTTTCCCTCTCGGATGCGGGCACCAGCACGACCGTGGTGCTCGACGTGCAGGCGGGAAAAGACATCCCCCTGGCGCGTCCCAACCCGTGCTGCTGGCTCGGGTTCACAGATCCCAGCGTCAACCAGTTCACCTACGCGCAAAGTGCCAGCGCCGGTGCGCCCGCCGAGTATCACACCCTGGACCTGACGAGCGGCATCGACACCACCCTGGTCTTGCCAGCCGCGCTGGTCGATCTGACAGGGTTCATAAATCGACCGCAGAGCGACGAGGTCCTATATCTCGACAGCCAGGGCCATGGCGTGTTCTTCGGTCCGGACCAGCAGGTGCGGCGAGTTGTGCAGCAGTTCGGCACCGATGAGCCGCTGCGCATGCTGAGCCCGCAGTTCACGCCCGATGGCGAGTATTTACTCTACCTCGACCCGCAGCCCGCGACGGAGGCCGAGCCGGATCCGCACGGACCGCTGATGGTTCAAGATTCTGGTCTGCTCCAGCCGCCGCGCCAGCTTTCCACCCCGGGCATGACAGTCCAGGCCAGCGACGTTCCGTTCTTCATCAGCGGCCCGACCACTGACGCCGGTGCCAGCGTCATCCTAGTCTTCTGGGCCAATATCGTGCGCGACTCGTCCGACCTCTACTTCGCCGACTACGAAACCGGCGCGCTGAAGGTGGTGGCCAGTGCCATTGGGAGTGTGACGGTCGACGCCCAGCATATCTTCGGGACCGTCAACGTCTCGGCCCAGGACGAAACCGGCGATTTGGTCGTAAAGGACGTGGAGGACAGCGGCGGCCGCACCATTGCCCAGGCGGTGACCGAGGCCACGCAGTGGTCCGGCCTGGTCGCGTACGTCGTGCGGGGGCGCGTGTCTTCCGATCACGACGGACTGTGGGCCACCACCCTGGCGCCACCCGGCCAGGACGGGGGCCCGTAGCGTGGTGAGCAGCTCGATGCTGGCCGCCCTGCTGGTGGCGGTCGCCGTGGATGCGGGTCCCGACGCCGGGGCAGAGGACGCCGGCGCAGTGGCCGAGGCGGGCGCGGACGCTGAGGTTCACGCGGACGCCGACGCCGAGGGCGGCGTTTCCGTTGCTGCCGAGCCACCCGCGTCGGCGCCTGTGCTGAGCGGCCGCGTCCTGGCGCGCGGCACGCGCGACCCACTTGTGGCTGCACAGGTGCGGGTGATCCTGAGCAACGGCGCATCGGTTGACACCGAAACGGATGAGAGCGGCGGCTTCACCCTGACGGTGCGGCCCGGTCCCTGCGAGCTGCGCGTCCACTCTGCTGGCTTCGAGCCTTTCTCCAGAAGGTTCGAAGTGGGCGAGCACGGCGCCAGTGGTCTGGTGCTGCGTCTGCAGCCGCGGCTGACCGGCGATCGCTACGAAACCGTGGTGACGGCCGCGCCCGAGCGCGCGCCTGCGGTTCCCGTGGCGCGCGAGGAACTGACCCACACCCCGGGTGCGTTCGGCGACCCCTTTCGCGTGGTGGAATCGTTGCCCGGCGTGACGCAGGTGCTGTGGCCCCTGCCCATGTACGCCATCCGCGGCGCCAATCCCGGCAACACCGGCTTCTTCATTGACGGCGTACGGGCGCCAGCGCTGTTCCATTTCGCGCTTGGCCCGTCGGTTATCCATCCCTTCTTCCTCGATGAGATGCAGTTCTATCCCGGCGGCTATCCCATCGAATACGGCCGTTATGTCTCGGGCATAGTGACCGCGAACACGGCCACGCCCGCCACCGATCGCCTGCACGTCTCGGCCGACGTGCGCCTCTACGACGCCGGCGGGATCGTGGCCACGCCGTTTGACGACGGCCGCGGGACGGTGGCGATGGCCGGTCGCTATTCCTACACCGGGCTGGTGCTCTCGGCGTTTTCCAGCGACTACAGCCTGGACTACTGGGACTACCAGCTTCGCATCGAGCACCGCCTGGGGCCGGGGCGGCTGACCCTGTTTGCCTTCGGTTCCGGCGATACCCTGCAACAGAAGCACCCTGATGCGCTCGAGTGGAACTCCAACATCCAGCCCGGCCTGGCCCAGCTCATGTTCCACCGCGTGCAACTGCGCTGGGATGGCGGCGTGCTGGGCGGACACCTGCTGGCCAGCGCGCTCGTCGGCCTGGACGATTCCACGGTAAGCAACACGCAGCTGTTCAGCCTGCCCATCAGTAGCGAGATGCTGATGGCCGCGCCACGCCTGGGCATGAGCTGGAGCCTTGGGCGCTGGGTGGATCTGGAAGTGGGCGGCGACGCCGAAGCCCAGCGCTTTCGCCCACAGTCTCTGCTGGCGTACCTGGGTGGGGGATTGGGCAGCTACTATCAGACCGACTTGTTCCGCGACCGAAACGCGCTGTCGGCGGGCGGCTATGTGGGCCTGACCATCAAGGCCGGCGACAGACTGCGCCTGACACCCGGCCTACGCTATGACGGCTACTTCGAGCAGGACACCCAGGCCGGGGCGCTGAGCCCGCGTCTATCAGCTCGCTATCGCGTGGCCGGGGACACCTGGCTGAAAGGCCACGTGGGTCAGTTTTCCCAGATGCCTTCTCTGCCGGTGGGAGTCCCCGGTTTCGAGAGCTTCGGTCTGAAAGACTATGGATTGCAGCAATCCCGTCAGGGCAGCCTGGGCGTGGAAACCGGTTTGGGCGATCGCGACGGTGCTGACCTCTCGTTTGAAACCACCGTGTTCTACCAGCGCCTGCACGTGACCGACCTGAACAGTTCGCTCAGCCTCGATCCGCAGGCGCGCGACTTTCTCCAACCGCGCGAGGGCGAAAGCTACGGCGTCGAGGTCATGCTTCGCCGGCCCATGCGTCACCGCCTGTACGGGTGGCTGTCCTACACCCTGTCGCGCTCGCTGCGCGTGGTGGACGGCGTGATCGCGCCGTCGGACTGGGACCAGCGCCACGTGCTGAACCTGGTGACGGGCTACCGCTTCTCCCACGGCTATGCCGCCTCCGCGCGATTCCACTACAACACTGGCCGGCCCTATCCAATTTACGACCCGCGTTCCGGCTGGGTGGACTACCAGCGCCTTCCCGCCTTTCCTCAACTCGATCTGCGTGGCGACAAGCGTTTCGTCTTCGACCGCTATGTGATGGACGTCTACGTGGAACTGGTCAACGCCACCGCGAGCCGTGAGGTATTCGACGAGAAACTCCAGATAGACGGCACCATGGTCCAACAAGCCTACCGCCTGGTCTTGCCGTCCATCGGCGTGCACCTTGAATGGTAAGCGGGTGTATCATTGCGCCTATGACATGCAGGCGAGTTACTTTGAGTCTAGGTGCCCTGCTGGCCGCACTGCTGGTGGGGCAGGCGGCGCGCGCGGACGATGCGGCTGTGCACTACAACATGGGCCTGCAGCTCAAGCGACAGGGCAAGACCGCAGAGGCCATCGCCGAGGTCAAGCAGGCCGTCCAGTTGCGCCCGAACTATGCGGCGGCCTGGTTCACCCTGGGGAACCTGTATCGCACCGAGGGAGACCTCGACAATGCGGCGCAGGCGCTGCAGAAGGCGCTCAAGCTTGAGCCCACCGACGGGAATTCGTACGCCAACCTGGGAGCGATCTATGCGCGGCAGAAGCGATGGAGCGAGGCCATCACGGAGCTGCAACACGCGGTGATCCTGCTGCCCAACGACTACGAAGCCCAGACCACCCTGGGCGCAGCCTTGCGCCAGATTGGCGACTATCCCAAAGCCGTTCCGCACCTGCGCAAGGCGACCGAAATCAAGCCGGGCGACCCGCTGGGCTGGTCCAACCTGGGCGTGGCTCTGTCCAAGATCAACGATCGGGAGGGCGCGATCGCAGCGTTGAAGAAAGCGATCGAGTTGGACCCCCAAAACGGGCAGACCCATCTCAATCTGGCGGTGACGTACCGCCGGCAAAAGAAGACCGACAATGCCATCGAGGAGTACGAGACGGCGGTTTCGCTCGATCCGGGGCTGGCGGGCGCCTACTACGACCTCGGGCTGCTCTACTCGCAGGACAGGCGCTATGACGAAGCGCTGACTGCTTTCAAGAAGTACCTGGCTTCCAGCGAGAACCTGGACGCGGAATCGCGGCGCGATGCCGAGGAGCGGATCAAGTCACTGGAAGGCGCGGTTAAGAAGAAGTAGGCGTACGGATGTGGCCGTGGTCGTGGCCCCGGTTGATCACCGTCGGCCGCGGCCACGACCGCCACGGGAAGTTGAACTAGAACTTAATCCCGACGAAAGCGCGCAGAATCTGGGCCGCAGTGGCGGTACCAGAGCCGCCGTTCGCGAACGCCGGCAACTGGATGGGGCGATTGAGCGCGCCGAAGGGCCAGAACACGCCCCACACCATGCCGGCGTAGAATTTCTCGCCGATGTTGCGGTAACCAAGGTTCAGGTCCATCTCGATACCGTAGTTCATCGAGTCGCCGGGCGTGGACACGGGAACCGGCGCCATGCTGTAGATGACCGATCCGGACAGACCAAGCTGGCGTCCCTCGGTCACGTCCAGCCAGTAGGCGATGGAAGGCTTGAAATAGATGGCATTGGTAACGGTGCCCATGATGCGACGGAAGAAGATCTCGTCGACGTGGTAGTCGGGCGAAAAGTAGAAATTGTGAAGCGAGCTGTCTCCGATGGGCTGGGGCACGAACTTCCAGCGGTAATTGAGGTAGGGGCTCGGGTTGAGTTGGGTCGGTTCGCAGTTGGTGGGGCTGGTGCTGGAGGTGGGGCACGCGCTTTGGGCCTGGTCGCCCGTGGCGCCTCCTGTCTCGAACCCGATGAAAAGGGCGTCCTTGTACAGCTTCAGATCAGCAGCCAGGACCCAGCCCAGCGACAGGATGTCGAGATGGTTGTCGCTGCTGCCGGCTTCCTGCAGGCGCAGAGGCCCGGCGTTCGCCATGTATCCTCCCAGGGCGGTGCCCTCAAATTCCACGGTGAGGGCCTTCCAGCCTAGCTTGAACCACAGGCTGGGGATGAGCAGCCAGGCACCAATGTGCTGGGTCAGGGAGTTGGTGCCGTTGCTCAGGCCGGTGCTGTTGCTCAGGTCTTCGCGCGTGAGCGCACCATACAGATTTTGGCCGACCTGATTCCCGGGCAACATGTCTTGCTGGGCGGTGCTCGAGAGATTGAAGACCTCATTGTTCTGGGCTCGGTACACCAACTGGACACCGTAGTTGATGACCAGCTCGCCGCTCTGCGCGCGTTCGCGGAAACGCTGGTCGTCGTCCTTCTTGGTCAGGGCTGCGGTGAACTGGACGACATCGTCGTTCTGCGAGAGGTCCAGCGGCGAGCCGCCGGGATCGGCCTGGCCCAAAGCGGTCATGCCCCAGGCGTAACCCGAGGGGCCGAAATCCCAGGCCAGGGCAAGCTGGTGGCCATAGACCTGCGTGATCGCCATGAGCCGGTCCACCGTGGTGCCGTAGTCGCAATCCGCGCAGTCGCCCTTGTTGAAGTAGATTCCCCGGCCAAAGTGCCAGGGCATGCGGCCGAAGCGCAGGGAGCCGAGCTGACTGTCCACCTCGCCCCAGACCCGCTTGGGAACGATGGCCGAGGTGAAGGTGTTCGCTCCGGGCGGGTTCTGGGAGTTCGACAGGATATCGGCCTGTGCAACGTTCGTGCGCACATCCGGTTGTGAGGCCGATATCAGCGAGTCCGGGGTGGAACCCAGGATGAGGTTGTCGAACACATCGATCTGCGCCATCACGCGAACCTGGTCCGAGATGTTGATGGTGGGTTCGAGCCGCAGGCGCATGTTGGTATCGCCCAGGTTCTTCTGCGCACAGCCCTGCTGGGTCGTGTTGGTGCCGCACTCGAGCGGTGTGGGGAAAGGCGGGTAGCCACTCTGGGGACTGCCGCTACTCACGTAGCCCAGGCCCATGTTGAAATTGTGCAGCAGCTCGGGGCGCACACGGTAGTAGCCGTCGAGCTCGATCACCTGGGTCCGGCGTCGGTGCTGGTTGGCGTAGCCCGACTCGGGCCCGGCGTCAGCCGCTGCCTTGCCTTCCTCCTCGGGCGCAGCCTCGGCTGGGCCTTCCTCGTGGTCCTGGCCGGCTGGAGGTGGTGCCCCCATTCCGCCGGGGGACATGCCGCCGGGCATGGCTCCCATCTGAGCCTGGGCAGCGCCCGCGCCACCCACAAGGGTTGCGAAAACAAGAGAGGACACCAGGCAGGGCCTGGTCTTGGAGCGGAAATGGTTCAGCTTGGTCATCGCAACGTCCCTAGGTAGGCGCACCTTATAACAACAGGTTGCCCGCTCGGCCAACGTTCTCGCTATGATCTGGAATTCGGAGAACGGGGCCGGGGCGGAGACGGAGTCGGAGACGGGGTCCGCGAGGGTGCCCCGTCAGGATGGGATTCAGCGTTTCGGGTGGGTCACGCGCCAAAGGATGGCCACGACGCGGTCGAGCAGCGCGTGGGCCGGGGCGGCCTGGGCCCGGGCGATGTAGCCCCAGGTCGTGGCCAGAGCCAAGGCGGTGCGCACCTCGGCGGCGCTTCCTGCGGCCACGCGGTACAGGTGAAAGCGATCGCGGCCAGTGCGTTGCGAGCCTTCGTCGAGGCACATCGCCACCGAGCTGGCAGCCTGCCGCATCTGGCGGCACAGATCAGGATCGCGCCGGTTGATCGGGTCGAGCAGAGGGCGCAGGGCCGAGGCAGCTTGCAGAGCGAGGTCGTAGGCGTCGAATCGGGACATGACGGTCTCTCCTTCCGGGCGGCCCTTCATGGGCCGTCCGGCCAGGCGACGGCCGGCGAGGCGAGTTGGGCAAGGAAAAGATCGTCAGCCGTCGTCACCACGGCCAAGCTGCGCTAGCCAGAGTCAGCGTTCAACGTTTTGCTTGTTGATGACTGCGTTGCGTTTCAAGAATCGAATGAGGATGGTTTCGATCTTCTCCCGCAGAGAGTCGTCCTTGACCTCGATACATGCGGCCGTTTCAACAATCGGAGACTTGAACCAAAACTTCTGTTCATGGTCCTGAATTCGTCGCTTGATGTTCGAGCCCTGCCCGACGTAGATGGGACGCTCAGAAATATCATAAAAGACGTAGATACCAGACATATCGGGCCAGTCATTCTTGTCGTTCGGGTCAAACTCGACGAACTCGCCCACACCTTCGACCGTTGCCTCGGCTCGAATCTCTTTCTTTGTCTCAGCTGGCAACTCTTTGCCGAGCGCCTGCTCCAGACGCCGGACGGTTTCCGGTCTCGGATTCTCAATATGTCCAGATTCGATGTTGTAGACAGCCGGCCGCGAGATTCCGGCCTTTGAGGCAAGTTCTGCAACCGAAAGTCCACGTTCAAGCCTCATACGATTCAGCCAGGTACCGAAGGCGGCTGGCCCAGCCTCTTCACCTCTTTCCTGAGCAACCTTCTCGGCACCGGTCGTGACGCGGTCGGCCTCCCGAAGGCCTAGAACTTCCTGCAATCGATTCTTCTGTGATCGGTCGGGGGAGCCCTTGCCATTTTCCCAATTGGAGATGGTCCCCTGTGTGACTCCGAGCTTTTCGGCCAGTTCTTTCTGCGACCAAGCATTCTTTATCCGACCACGGCGAATGCTCTCGGCAAATCCGGCTTCGTTCGCGGACGAATTTGAAACGTGAGCGGCGGTCTTGTCGTCATCTCGATCATTGGCGTCACCGTGCTCAACCCGCCCCAGCCAGTTCCTAACCTTACGTTTCACTGCACCCCTGGGATGCGCTCGGCCGGTCTCCCACGCCGAGACCGTTCCCGGAACAACCCCAAGCTGCTGCGCGAGTTCGGCCTGGGAGAGACTGCAGCTCTCGCGGACAGTGCGTATCAGATCGCCGTCAAGATTCTTCGGCATGCCTCCAGCCACCCTTTCAACTAGCTATCCTACACCCGCTTGGCGTAGTCCGCGTCAGCGATGGCCCGACTGGGCGAAACTTCTGCGAACGCCTTGTCGATACGCTGCGGAGCCGTGCCCCGAGTTGACGGCCAATCGTACCACGGCCGCGCGGTTGCTGCGGGCGAAGCCCTCGGCTTTGCGGAAGAGGATGACCGTCGAACGGAGCACGATGACCGGACCCTGTCAGCTTGATCGACTCTAGACGCCCTCGTCGCTGCGCGAGTCAATCAAGCTCTGAACTCGAACGGGCACTCCCCATGAACCCTTCACCTGGCTATTCGTATCGAGAGCCAAACGAAGGAGGGC
>Ga0074045_10005634_pt1 | contig 10884 bp, 10 predicted proteins | sample BogForMeECP23OM2_FD_94442 | JGI IMG/M metagenome (GOLD analysis project Ga0074045, IMG submission 94442) | Bog forest soil microbial communities from Calvert Island, British Columbia, Canada - Bog Forest MetaG ECP23OM2 | ecosystem: Environmental > Terrestrial > Soil > Wetlands ... | reverse complement strand
GTCGCTCACCTTGGTGCTGGCCGTGCTGTTCCTGATCGAAGGCATCCTGGAGATCATTCTGTTTTTCAACCTGCGCTCCCTGGGCGGTTCGACCTGGATGCTGGTGGACGGCATCGTTACCCTGCTGTTAGGCGTGATGATCTACATGCAATGGCCATCGAGTTCGGCCTGGGCGATCGGCACCCTGGTGGGCGTGAGCATGATCATCAGCGGGGTTTCGCGCGTCATGCTGTCGTTGGCGGTGCGAAAAATGACCCCAAAGATGTCATAGTTTCCTGGAACCGTAGCGCTCGAACTCTACAACGTACCGACTGAAATCGGAGGAAGACTGAATGGGAGGCTTGATCCCGTTAAAGGACGCATCGCGGCGTCCGACGCGCGTCCCCATCGTCACCATTTTCATTATTCTCGTGAACGTGCTTGTGTTTGTACGCGAGCTGATGGGTGGGGAAGCGTTTGTGACCGCGTGGTCGGCGATCCCGGCGCAGATTACTTCCGGCCACCACTTGATCACGATTCTGACGGCGATGTTCATGCACGCCAGCTGGTCGCACATCATCGGCAACATGATTTTCTTGTGGGCCTTCGCCCCGGAAATCGAAGACGCGATGGGCCCGGGGCGGTACTTGGTGTTCTACCTTGTGGGCGGGCTGGTGGCCATGCTGGCCCAGGTCGCGGCCAGCCCGCATTCGACCGTGCCCAATCTGGGCGCCAGCGGTGCCATTGCCGCGGTGATGGGCGGGTTTCTGGTGACTTATCCGCGCGACCGCATTAAGGCGATTCTGCTGATCTTTGTGTTCGTGAAGGTCACCTTCATCCCGGCCGCGTTGCTGATCGGATTCTGGTTCCTGACGCAGTTGTTCAATGCCGGATCAGTCGCGAACGCACAGACTGGAGGAGTCGCCTATCTGGCGCACGTCGGCGGCTTCATTTTCGGCGCGGCCACGGCGCGTCTGTTCGAAGACCCGCGTCGCATCGCTTTGCAGGAGAGCTCGGAATAATTTCTAGGCGTACTGATTTCTACGCATAAAGGAACGGCCGCTCCCCGTGGCTTCTCCAGAAGTAGGCGAGAACGATCACACTGGCGATTGCCGCGTACGCACACCAGAGGGAAGTGAACGCGTAGCGTTTGACCTCCATGACCACCAGCAGGATGACCAGGTTGGCCGCCCCGAAGATGACCATCATCCTGATCCTCGAGAAGAACAGCGAGCCGCAGGTTGCGATCACATAGAGCACGCCAACCGCGGTATTGTTGGTCGCCTGGTTGATGTACACGATGCTGTTGTTCCTGATGAACAGCTGCAACGGGAATGCCGTCAGGGCCCACAATATATAGAGCGTGGTGCCTCCTCCGAGGACGACGAACGGCAGCATCCGGCTTCGGCTCTCCCCGTTCGGCTCGAACAGCAGCACGCTCATCGGCAGCAGGAAAGGAAGTAGTCCCTGCGCATAGAGCATGAACGCCGCCCCCATGTCGTGCGCCACCGCGGGCGAAAGGATCCCATCCAATCCCAGCCAGACGAACCCCTCGATGAACTGATGAATCGCGAACAGCATAGGCAGCGTCGCGAAAAGCAGTTCGCGCCGGTGCTTCACCCGAGTCAGTGTGACCACGCCGACGGCGCCCAGAACGCCGCTGCCTACAAAGTTCGCTGTGGCCGAAAAACACACCGGTCGTTTTCTCCGTGGCGAGGATTACATTTATCCCCGCAGAACGCAAAACATTTTTATTGCCGACGCAATGTGGGTGAGTGGGGTCTAATCTACGGGGCTACCCTTTTGCCATGCACCTTCCGATCACGGAGGCGCAGGCTTCAACAAACTCCTGTTCCGCTTCCGTGAACGCGTTGGAAAAATAACTCTCGATATCGAATTCGGCGGCGAGCTTGCCCTTCACGAAGATGGGGACAACGATTTCACATTTGACCAGGGGCGATCCCGCCAGATAGCGCGGGTCTTTGGAGACATCTTGCACGACTACGGTCTGCCCTGTGCGGGCCGCCGCGCCGCAGAGTCCCGAATTGAGCGGAATACGGGCGTTGGGCGTAAAGCTGCCGACATAGGGTCCGATCACCAGCACGCCCGAATCTGCCGCGTCGACCAGATAAAAGCCTACCCAGTTGTAGCGTGTCATCTTTTCATGCAGACGCTGCGAGATAAGCTCCATGACCGGCTTCGCCGTGGGAGCGGTTTTGGCGAAATCCCGAAATTCCCGGAGAAGTTCTTCGTGCGCAGGCGTCATGGTTCGGCCAGTCATGGTTCGGCCCTCTTGCCGAGCGTCCAGGGTAGGCTTGGTCATAATCCCCTGTCCGCCTCCAACTCCGATACTAACCTACCCGTACAGCGGGCCAAGAGTACCGTGGTGGTGCTCCTGTTATCCTCGCCAAAATAAAAATGGCCCCATTGCTGGGGCCACATTTCAAGAGGCTACGAATTTGGTGGGCATGTCAGGAAAGGCGATGCAAGTTACCGTTCCGGCGGCCAGAACAGTTCGGGTGGTAACGCGGAGAATCGAAGAGAGTGTAGGTCATGTAGAGTTAGCGGCCTCTTTATTGTGCTTGAGAGGAGCACTTGCCGCGCCAAAGCCCGAGGGCGACGTGATCCGGCGCACGCTGTAGTTTAAATGAATGATGAGCAAGGACTTAGTCAGAGGACAGAACGCAGAAGGCGCGAAGAGAAAGGGAATAGACGCAAAATCGGAAGTGCAGAACAATGCACATTCCGTGCACGCGGCTACCGAAGGCTGTCTGGTGTGCGGGCGGGTCCTACGTAAGTGAAATTCAGGCCGTAGGACTTATCGCCTGGATCGTAATACAGATCCCAGACAAAGCTGCCCGGACGCGACGATTTGTCCAAAACGCGTTCAATAGCCGACCGGGCGCTCATGTGATCAATTCCTTCTGTCGTACGATACCCATCCAGGTCGTTGCTCGGTGCGCTCGGGCCTACCCCGACCTCATATCCGGTCTGCTTCTTAACTTCGTCGCAGATTGCCTGAAGAAGCCCTCCGCCATCGCGCGGGCCCCCGGGAACCGAGACAACAGTATCCAAAATTGACCCTTGCCGAGCGCGATTTCCCCCAGCATCCAGTACATCGACCGGTACAACGTGCAGGCGGACGCCGTCCCGCATAACCCTAAACGTGGGGCCGCCCAGCATTCGATATTCCTGGAGCATCCTAGCCACGACCGACTCTGCCTGCTGAGAGCTGTTGAAGTCGGTTGGCGCATACACAAAGCTGATCGCCTTGCCCTTTGGGATAAGGGTGCGGTGGCCGGACCTCTCTGCCTCCGACGGATCGTGGGAAATTTTCGTCGTTACGTCGTCAATATCCGCGCTGTTGCTGTACCTAGGATCCTCGTAAGTGACTGGGAGCCCCTGCCGCTCCCTGATCTGGTCAAGCAAAGTCGAAATCGGGCGTGAAAGGTCGCTGGAGTCGCTTGAGATTGTGATAGGGCTTTGACACAAACCGACCCGAATGAAAAGGCATACCGATACCGCAAGAAGGATTGTTCGGCGCATCGAACCTCCTTTATTTCCACGTCGTATTAGTCGAGGTTTGGTTGTTTCGTATGCTGGTGACCGAGGTTGCCATGATGTTTCCTCCAATGGTATTGGTTTCGTACCCGATACCGTAGAAGAGACTTCCCGCCTGGTTGAGGTAAGAGCTGTACGTTGGTGGATTGTTTGGGCTAAACGCCGCATCAATTACAACCAACTGCGGAAACGTCGCGCCGCACGGAACTCGGCCTTGCCCTCGATAATAGTCGACCGCGGCCAGGCTCCATCCGATCCAATCAACCCCCCATGTGTTTTTGCTGGTTACCAGCCATTCAAAACCAGGGGTCGTTACCGTGATGAACTGCTTATATTTTGAGCCCTTAAACCAGCAGGTATCTGTCCCAGCCCCGTTTCCGTACTCATAAATGCCCCTCGCCTCATACTCGCCCTTCGGCGAGTTTGGTGCAAGAGTCGGTGTCCACGGTGCTCCATGGGTCGTATTCCATTGGGCGCCGGTTGGGATCGTCGTCGATTCCGATGCTGGAACGTCGACCTCCCTAGTGTCATATGGTAACCCTATCGGGTATGGCTCATCCACACCAAACGACCCAGAACCTCCCAGCGAATTCGTATAGTTTCCATACATGTAATTGCAGCCGGGCGTCCCAACTGCACCCGTGTAGGTTACCCACGTAGCTGAACTTTGCGAGCATCCGTTATTAGTCGCGGTGAATGTGAATTGGCCGCTGCTGATCGTTCCGGTGATCGGCCAGTCGGGGTTCGGCGTACAACCTCCTACTGTCATGTATCCGGAAAGATTTCCTTTCGCGTCCTGGCTTATATTGAACTACCAGTAGTCCTCCCAATCGCCTACGAGGTTGGAACAGGCGATCACCTGCGAAAAGCTTCGCGGAGTACCCAGCACAAGCGCTAAAGATAAGAGCACTATTCGAGCTCTCATTCGCCACCTCTCAGATTCACCAGAAAAATGAGCGCCGGGACGGTTGGTCGCGGCGCTCCTCACGAACCTAAATCTGTTACCGGCCGCTAGCTGTTGCCGGCAACCGTGCGCAGCTTCCCCGGCAGAAAGTGATAGGGAGGCCACGGACCGCTCACCGACACTTCGCAGTTCTTCAACTGCTTGGCGGCGGTGGAGTAGCGGTTCTGGTACTTTTCCACGCTCTTGGAGTCGATCAGGTGGGCGATGTCGATCAACATGCCCTCGGGCGCGACTTTCTTGCAGCTGACTTCTTCCTCCAGCGGGTTGAACAGCTTGTGCACCTGGACCGACAGTGCCCGGGCCTTGGTCTGGCGCTCGCGCTCCCGCGAGGCTTTCACCTTCAGCTTGGACAGGTAGTCGCCGCCGACCGTGTCTGGCAGTTCGATATCGATCATGGCTTCGCGCAGCGAGCCATCGCGGACGACCAGTTTGATGTGCATTTCGGACTTTCCCCGCAGCCTGGCCACGCTCACGCCAAAAGCCCGCCGGTTGACCCGGACGGCCTGGCGCAGGGCGTCATCGCTCTCGAAAATGGTTCCGAATTTGAAAGGCAGGACGGTGGAGTTGCGGAAGCAGTTGCTCACTACGCGGGCATGCTCAATCGCGGATTTCTGGTCCAATTCACTGGCTGCGTGGTCGTATTCGCTGACGATCACCGCGAATTCGCCACTGGGATAGCTCAGAACCGCCGCGCCGTTCACTCCTTGAACGCCCTCTAACAGGAAAGGGCGGCGAGTGCGGGTTCCATTGGGAAGGGTTTGATGCTCAGTTAGGCAATACGCGTACCACGCCATGTTGAACTCTCCGAACCGGGATGGAGGCGAACCGGGCCGCCTCTCACGTCGAGTTTTTCGCCAAAGCTTGTACAGCGATTTAGGGAAGTTGTGGAAAACGGGCGGTACCGGGCTGCGACCCAGAAGCGTCTTACAGTCACGCTCCATAACTGCATATTACTTTGGGCATGTACTAAAATGCAACTTTTTCTTTGCGGAAAGCATCGGAAACCTTCATTTTCCAAAGAGGCGGAAGCGGCCAGACCGCTCCTGCATCGGGCAAGCCAGGACGCAACCATCAAAGGATCATTGACCGGTTAGTTGGCGCATTCGGGCCCCGCTCCTAACCAGCAAAGAATGTTTAGCAGGTTTTACAGCCCTCGGGCGGAAAATGGGGGAACGCCCCGTCTGTCCCCCGCCGTTCAGGCCAAAACCGGCTAGAGTGCGCCACCCGCCAAGACGCTAGGGCGGTTATGGAGCAATAGCCTTTTTGCCGACAGCCTCTGCCAAGGGGCGAAGGTCTGACACGTTCGTACTCAAGATGACAGCGTCCGCTGGACAGAAATAGGCGAACACTGCATCTCCCAAATATCTGCACTGCTTCGGGGTTAATTTCTGGTTGGGAAGGCGAATTATATCCCGCAGAACTTGGGCCCTTTTCGTGTTTTCCTCTTTTGCGGGCTGGGCAGCTATCGCGTTTAGCATCAATCTCAGAGTTGCCGGATGGCCTCTTAGCTCCGCGGCCAAGCAGCATTCATCCTTTGGGCAGCACTCGACATCCCCGAGATCGATGAGCCTACGCTTCTCGACAACGTCATTCTCCGGGTAACAACTGAGTTCATCAACCACGGCGGAAGTTAGGCTGCGTCGCCTCTTCCATGCCCTCATCACAAGAGAACGAAGCGAAAGCCGATAACGGTCACACAGGACCGCGTCCTCTGTTGCCGTCGCTCCGTATTTGGTAACTAGGTCCTCAAGAGTCTTAGATCGGTTCTTGTGGGCCGCAGCTTCTAGCGCCTCTATTGCCGTGCTAACCCATCGGAAGCGGAAGGGCGACATCGCCGTTTTACGCAGTTGCGCTAACGTCTGCTCCCAAGACCCGGTCGTAACGAGCTTACCGTGAAACCAAACGTAGTGACTCAACGGTCCGGCCTTAAACTCCTTGATGGAGTAGACAGGCAGCAGCGATTCGTCATATCGACGGATGGCAGACTTGGCCGCTTCCGCCCGTGCTCCGGGTTTCAGCAGCGCATCCGCTAAAACGGTTGTTTCAACGTACGCTTTGCTCACTTGAAAGGAAATCCATCAGCTCAGCGGGATACGGATTGAGCCCGACGGACTCCAGCGCATCAAGCTGCTCGTCGGCCTCACTAGTGCTTAGAAAAGGCTTGTCACTCAAGAGCCGTAAGACCCGGCTCATCATCCTCATCTGGTCTGTATTGGGCGTTTCCCCGGCAAGACCTTCAAATGCTGACATGAGGGAGTTGACAAGTGTTCCGAAACCATCGCCCAACGCCCTGCAGCAGAACAATTCTGGCAGGAGCATTTGAAGTTTCTGCATCTCAAGATCGGCAATTAGAACATCGCGGCTTGCGATTGCGTCGAGGGCTCGTTTAGATTCTACTATCCCCTCCCCAAGAAGCCTGAGTGCGGTGACATGCTCCGTGCTGAACGCCTGTTGGGCGGGGTAGAGTTCTTTCTGAGTCAACCTCAGACTTTGCAGTTCTTGGTTTCTTTCGGTCAGCCGTGCGCCGTCCCCGTCCCCCGCAAGCGTCACAGTCTCAGGCGGCTTTCTTTCACCAGCCTCGACCGTTGCGGTTGGCGCGTCTGCTCCCACCGGGGTTCGCGGTTCGTAGGACCGTGAGAACTCAATAATGTTAGTTAAGGTAGCCACTATTTACTCCTTAAACAAATAACGAATGTCCCTTGATATCACGTGGAGCGCGTGCTTCGACCACTCCCCCATATCCAATTGTCCAACTTCTACGGGAGCGACCGTGTAGTAGTCAATATCGACCACGATGCCGTTCTGTTCTCGGTGTACTGGGCCCCAAAACCGAACCGATTCAATTGGCGGGTCCCAGTCTGTCTTGCGTGTCTCGGCCCTGCACTGAACAAGGGCACCTTTCTTTTCGGATTCCCAACGTAAGACGTACTGCTGATTTACCGGGTGCTGGTCAACGTCAAATCTCTTTCCGTCAGGGACTTGGACTAAATCCATAGCATGAAACGCAGAGGCGGCCTGTTCTCTGTCCTTAAACTCCTTAAAGTAGACAAGCCGCAAGCCGAGACGATCACAAAGCGATATTTCCAGGTGCTGAATTGTTAACTTGAAAAAGTCTCTTGCGACTTTCGGAATTTCCTCCATCCACGATTTTTCCGGGTCGACGGCATTGATTCGGGCAGTCTTAAGTTCCACGACGAAGGCGGTTTTTCCTCTTTGGAAGGAAGTTTTTGAAGGCTCTACGGTCACGATGCGAATATCGGGGTATTTCTCTTGAATTGAGCGCCACAAAACCCCCGCTCTATCCCAGAGCAATAGCGCTGTCGCATATCGAATTTCTACCGAAAAGGTTTCCAGAGAAAAAGCTGAAAGATCAAGGGGAGCGAGGCTACTTGATGGAGCCGTAGACGATGACTGAGTGGCGGCCTCTTGAGACTGACTTCGCGATTGTTCCCTTGCCATTAGGGTGCCGATATTATCCCAGAGAGAGAAAACAATCAATTCAACATACCCACATAAACAAACATAAAAACATGGCGACAGACGGGACGCTCCCCAGTTTGCCGGTCAAGAGCCTGGCTGGCCACTCTCATTTACCAGCCGCGGAGCGTTCCTGCAGGGCTAGCAAGACCACGCGCAGCATTTCATCCCAGGGGGCGGGTTTGCCGGTCCAGATTTCGAACTGGCGGGCTGCCTGGTGGGCGAACATCTCAATGCCTGGGATGATCTGCGCGCCCCGCTCCTTGGCCAGTTTCAGGAAGCGGGTTTCCGGCGGATCATACACCATGTCAAAGACATAGCGGGCATTGATCTCTTTATCCTGCAGCGGCGTTTCTTTGCCGTTGCCCATCCCAACCGGGGTGGCGTTAATGATTACATCGAAGGCCAGTTTCTTCAGATCCGGGCGCTTGATGAGCCTCGCGTGCGCCTGGTGGGCCAGTTTCTTGGCCGGGGCGGCGGTGCGGTTCAGGATGTAGACTTCTGATCCTCTTTCCTTGAGGCCGAAGACGGCCGCGCGGGCTGCCCCACCGGCTCCGATCACTAAGATCCGCGCGCCCTCGAGCGTATTCAGGCGGCGTTCCAGCGGACGGACGATGCCGGAAGCGTCGGTATTAAAGCCGTAGAGCTTGCCGTCCTGGGCCCGAACCACCGTGTTGCAGGCGCCAATCTTGGTGGTGTGGGCGTCGGTGTTATCGAGATGCGGCAGGATCGCTTCCTTGTACGGCATGGTCACGCTGATGCCGTGGATGGGAATCTCGCGCACGCAGGTGAGCAAGTCCTTCAGCGTCTTGGCGTGCAGGGCCAGGTAGACGGCATTCACGTTTTCGCGGCGGAAGGCCGCGTTCATTATGGCCGGGGAGAGCGAGTGCGCGATGGGATCGCCCGCGACTCCGTAGACGCGCGTGGCTACGTCTACTCGCTCGATGCGATATACATTGCGCAATTCCTGCGCGGTCACTTGGCCGGGCGCGGTTTCTTCCCCGGCAACAGCGGAGGCGAACGTGAACACGCTTCCGGCGCGCACGCCCAGCACGCGGCTGATAATGCCTTGTTCGCCCATGCACATGCCCACCAGGGAGTGCCGGTCGCCTTCCCGCGCCAGAAACTTGATCATGGTGACGTTGTCGGCGAGCGTAGTGGCTGTGCTGACGATCTTGTAGAAGTCGGCCGGGTAGTCGAGCATCTTCTCCAAGGTTTCATCGAGCTTCTTGGTGGCCCGGAAATCGTGGAAGGAGAGAATCAGGGCGGCGCGAGTGCGAAGCCTGTGCAGCTGTTCGGGTTTGCACTTGCTGGCAGTTTGCAGTTCAACGTCGACCAACTGGCAGCCTGCAGCAGCGGCCTTGCCCAGAATGTCGAGCTGCGAGGCGATGGAGCCGCGGAACTTGCCTCCGCTGGCGACGCGGCGGCAGGTGGCAATGACCACGGTTCCGGGATGAGTCTCCATGAAGCGCTTGATTCTGGGAAGCGCCAGGCCGGGCTTTGAAAGGTAGTCTAACCTGAACTCCAGAAAGGAGTTATCCCGAACCAGGAGTTCGGCCTTCTCGGCCATTTCATTAGAGTCGGAGCCGATGACGGCCACACAGACTCGTGGCAATCGAAGCGGCAAAAGACGGGGCGCGTAAGCGGGAGCGGAATTCATCGTTTCAAATTCAGAAAATCCGGTTCAGACCCGGTTCCGGCACCTCGCTCAAGGAATCTGATGTTCTGGCGGCCGGTTCTGGGTCCACACTGTAATGACGGCGAATTATTACAGGGCCTTAATTACTTATGCAACAACGGATTAATAATCGGGGTGAGAAAAAGCGAGAAAAACGCGAAAAACTTCCGCCCCAGGGGTGCCCAACACCCTCGTAACCTTGACCCACCCTTACCCTCTTGTTACCTTCCGGCTGAAGGCTTTGTTTTCTGGCATTTGGCCTTTTTCGCGCACTTAACTTAGGGAAGGGGACCGTACGGTTCCGTCCCGGAGGTAACATGAAGAAAACAGGACTGTTCGTGTTGTTGCTCGCGACGGCCGCTTGGGCCCAAAATGGCGCTGACGGGAATTCAGCCGATGCCCCGCAGGGGACTTCGCCGACTTCGGCCAGCTTTCCCACCATGCGGGTGCAGACGCCCACCTACGCCGACTTGTATTGCGCTGGATTTATCAGCAAACAGATCCTGCCGGACGCCAACTTCGTGGCGGGTGGACTGCAGACGCCCACCACGACGAAATTCACGCGTGGCGACATGATCTACCTCAAAGGAACCGGCTACAGCGCGGGCGCGGAGTACGAGATCGTGCGAGCGCTGCGCGATGTGAACGAGTATGAAACTTTTGCCGGGCAAAGAAAGCTGCTAAAGGAAACCGGACAGCCCTACGAGGAAGTCGGGCGAGTGAAGATCCTTGACACGCGCAGCAAGACAGCGATCGCCCAGGTCGAATACGCCTGTGACGGCGTCAATCCCGGCGATACGGCGATTCCGTTCGCGGAAAAGCAGGCTGTGACGTTCCACTCGCCGATACGCTTTGATCGCTTTCTGCCCGCCAACAGCAAACTCTCCGGGCGCATCGTGATGGGAAAGGATTTCGATACCGATCTGGGCACCGGTCACAAGGTTTATCTCAACGTCGGCGCCAACCAGGGCGTCAAGATTGGCGACTTCTTCCGGGCCACGCGCTCGTACGAGTCCGACCTGAAAGACCCGGTCGATCAATTGTCGTTCAAGGCCGCCATTGCCGAGGACACGCAGAAAAAGACGCCTTCCGTCGATCCCGCCATGTTCACCAAGGGCAATGGTCCGGTGATTCACGTGCGTGACTTACCGCGGAGATCGGTGGGCGAGATTGAAATCATTAGCGTAACCAACACCACGGCCACCGGCATGATCGTTTTCGCCCT
>Ga0074045_10005632_pt1 | contig 10885 bp, 10 predicted proteins | sample BogForMeECP23OM2_FD_94442 | JGI IMG/M metagenome (GOLD analysis project Ga0074045, IMG submission 94442) | Bog forest soil microbial communities from Calvert Island, British Columbia, Canada - Bog Forest MetaG ECP23OM2 | ecosystem: Environmental > Terrestrial > Soil > Wetlands ... | reverse complement strand
TCAGGTCTCAGGTCTCAGGAAAAGCTCTTTCTGCGAGCGTTTGTGTCTGGGTTTGCGTTTCCTGACACCTAGCAGCTACCCGGCAATCATCTTACCCAAGATTTCCTTCAGCAGCTTCGCCGCGACCGTCGCTGTGATCTGCGTGTTGTCCTGCGCCGGGTTGAACTCGACGATGTCCGCTCCCGCAATTCTTCCGGTAATGGCGTGAATGTGCGCGATCGCTTCCCTCACCGACATGCCTCCCGGTTCGCGATGCGAAATGCCGGGAGCGAACGCGGGATCGAGCGCGTCCATATCGAATGATATATAGATCGGGCCATCGACTTTCATGCGGTCAAGGGCAGGCAGATGGCGCATCTCGATCACCTCGACGTTCCACTTTTTCGCCTGCTCGCGCTGGTGCGTGGTCATGGCGCGAATGCCCACCTGAATCAGGCGTTTCGCGGCACCCGCTTCCATGATGCGGGCAAAAGGGCAAGCGTGCGACATGCGGTTGCCTTCGAGTTCGTCGTAGAGGTCGGGATGTGCGTCGAAATGGAGGATCGTCAAATCCGGAATGTGCTCGCCGAAGGCGCGCACAATGGGCAAAGTGATCGAATGATCGCCGCCGAGGCAGACGGGCCGCAGCCCGTGGTCGAGCAGTTCTCCGACCTTGGCTTCGATGGCGGCAAAGGGCTCCTCGAAGGTGAATTTCAGGTCGCCGGCGTCGCAGTATGCGCCGTCGGCGCTTAAGTTCACGCCGGTTTCGGTCGAGAGATTGGCGGAGTCGGACCCGAAGGCAACGCGGATGATCGGAGGAGCTCCAGCGGCCCCGCGCAGCCACGAAGAATTGGCGTCGAAAGGGATTCCGAGAAGGACGGGAGTTCCGGGCTTTGCCGATTTGGGATTCAGTGTCATAGGCGCTTCCTAATGATTCACAATAATCTTAAGCCGCGAATGCGCAGTGATGCCGGACACATTGGGCGGATTCCGCAAACCTGGACAGCGGTCCACGTCATCCCGCCAGAGGCCTGCGTGCTAAGAATCAGGCCAAGGGCGACTGTCCCACGTGGGTTATCCTATTAGAGACATATCATGGCGACTTCTACCACACGCAATTCTTCCAAGAGCGCGGCTCCGCAAGCGGCCGCAAATTATGAGCGCGAGTACGTTTTCGGCCTGTTTCGGCAGTTTGGGTATCTCGAAGCGGAGCTGAATCCGCTCGGCCTGCTGCCGCCGCAGCCGCATCCTGACTTGCGGTTTGATACCGATAACGAAAACGAGTGGGCACGAGAGGCGCGCCGCATCTACTGCGGAAGCGTGGGCGTCGAGTTCATGCACATCGCCGACCCGGTACGCAGGCAGTGGATTCAGGAGCACATTGAGGCAGGGCCTGCGGCGGCCGACCGCGAGCGCGCGCTCGATCTGTTGATGCGGGCCGACCTTTTCGAGCAGACTTTGCAGCAGCGGTATCTGGGCAACAAGCGATTTTCGCTCGAAGGCAATACGTCATTGCTGCCCGCGCTGGACGAGATTCTCGACGTCGCCGGAGAACATGGCGCGCTCGAACTGGTCATGGGCATGAGCCATCGCGGACGGCTCAACGTAATCATCCACATAGCAAAACGGCCACCCGAGCAGGTGTTTGCCGAATTCGAGGATGTGGACCCGCGCAGCGTGCTGGGGTCGGGCGATGTGAAGTATCACATCGGCGCGACGGGCGAGTACGTAACGAGAAGCGGGAAGAAGATTCATATCCATCTGGCGTCGAATCCCAGCCACCTTGAGGCGGTCGACCCTGTAACCGTGGGGCGCACGCGGGCCAAGCAGGACCGGGCGGGCGAGAACGGCAAGGCGAAGTATCTGCCGCTACTGGTGCACGGGGACGCGGCGTTCGCAGGACAGGGGATCACGGCTGAGACGCTGAACTATGCGGATCTGCCCGGCTACACCGTGGGCGGGACGATTCACGTGATTGTGAATAACCTGCTGGGGTTCACGACCAACGCGCGCGACGAGCACTCTTCGCGATTTGCCGCCCAACTGGCGCGGCGGCAGGCGATTCCGATATTTCACGTAAACGGCGAAGATGTGGACGCGGTGATGTGGATCGCGCGCATGGCGGCGGAATACCGCTACCGCTTTGGCACGGACGTGGTGGTGGATTTGATTGGATACCGCCGTCATGGCCACAGCGAAGTGGACGATCCTACGGTGACGCAGCCACTCATGTACAAGGCGATCAAGCAGCACCCTCCGCTGTTCCAGATTTACGCCAAGCAAATTGGCATCGAGAATCTGGCCGAGCGCGTAGCGGCGATCAAGGCCGAATTCGAGGGAGCGCAAAAGACGGCAGCGAAGGTCACGAAGAAGCCGTCGCTGCGGGAACTGCCCTCATATTGGGATAACTATTGCGGAGGACGTTATCACGCAGAATTTGACGTACCCACCGGAGTGGCCCGCGAAGAGTTGATTGAGTTGACAGAGCGGCTGACGACCTACCCCGAGGGATTTCACATCCACCCGAAGGTGAAGAAGTTGCTTGAGCAGCGCGCGGAAATGGGCACGGGCAAAAAGCCGCTCGACTATGGAATGGCGGAAGCGCTGGCCTTTGCCAGCCTGCTGAAGCACGGGATTCCGGTGCGCCTGAGCGGGCAGGATACGCGGCGGGCTACGTTCAACCAGCGGCATTCGGTGTTGATCGATACCGAGGATGAGACCGAATACGTTCCTCTGTGCAATGTGGCTCCCGGGCAGGCGGCCTGCCAGATTTACAACTCGACGCTTTCCGAGGCGGGCGTGATGGGTTTTGAGTATGGCTACAGCCGCGATTATCCCGAAACGCTCGTGCTTTGGGAAGCGCAGTTTGGAGACTTCGCCAATGTGGCGCAGGCAATCATCGATCAGTTCGTGAGCGCAGGTGAGGATAAGTGGGGATTACTTTCCGGCCTGGTGTTGCTGCTGCCGCACGGGTATGAGGGGCAGGGTCCGGAGCACTCGAGCGCGCGTGTCGAGCGGTATCTGCAGCTCGCGGCACGGGATAATTTCCAGATTTGCCAGCCGTCCAATGCCGGACAGTATTTCCACCTGCTGCGGCGGCAAGCACTGCGCAAGTGGAGAAAGCCTCTGGTCGTCTTCACACCGAAGAGCATGCTGCGGCATCCGGATGCGCTTTCGCCGCTCGACGACCTCACGCATCAGCGGTTTTTACCGGTGATCCCCGATACCGAAGCCCACGATGTGAAGCGCATTTTGCTCTGCACGGGAAAGATCGGGCATGAACTGCGCGCGGAGCGGCAGAAGCGCGGCGACATGACTACGGCGATTGTGTTTCTCGAACAGATGTATCCGTTCCCCGAGGCGGAGCTGGCGGCGGAACTCGACCGTCACAGCACGGCCCGCGACATTGTGTGGGTGCAGGAAGAGCCGTCGAACATGGGCGCTCTGTTTTATATGCTGCCGCGGCTGCGAAGGATCGCACACGAGCGGCCGGTCCTGTCGGTCAAGCGATCAGGGAGCGCGAGTCCAGCCACGGGCTCGGCGAAAGCGCACGAAGTGGAGCAAAAGACGCTGCTGGCGCTGGCCTTCACGACACAGGGGTAGGACGAGGGCAGAGGTTAGCGGTCAGATTGCAGGTTGTGGCACTCAGGATGCAGCGAACGGCGTACTCAGTCGTTCCCGCAGTGTCCGCTCAGATGCCGCTGAGAATCACAAGTGCCACACTATCCCATTCACGTCCGTCCGCTTGGCCCTGGAGGCCCATTTCCCTCAATGTAGCGCCGCACACCGGCAACCAGAACACGTATGACGGCGTAACAACAAAGCAAATTGACGATTCCCGCCACAAGGAGCTCAGGTATCAGCCCCTCCAGCACTTTTCCTGCAGGGTTAGGCGGGATCAACAACGTCGCGGCATATATACCGGGTGTCGGGATGCTATATCTAAAGAAAAGCAGGCCACTAACATACGCGGCAATTGGAATACACAACGACACCAGCAAGGCAGCCAACGCGTAGTGCAATAATCCTTTTCGGCGCTTCATCGAATGGAACGCGGGCTTGAGTGGGGCACTCGCTTTCACCACTTCCACTCATTGCGATCAAACTGATTCTGAATGTTGGGTAGTGGGTCCTGGTCGTAAGCCGTTGGCCTGGTTGTGCGGAAGGCCTCGGCCCATCCACGGCGAGGCGTGTTCGATCGACGCTGCGGCTTCTTCGTTGCAGACAAAAGCCCACGCTTGCGCCTGGGCCTTTTCGATATGGTGCGCACTTTGGGTTATGGCCAGCGCTTGGCCGCATCTTCCCATCCGGCGGCGCGCGCCGGAGCGTTGACTGCCTGGGCGGCAATCGGAGCGGGAATGCGAATCGGCTGCTGCTGCGCCGGAACAGAGGTCAGTGCCGGCTTGGACGCCTCGGCAATTGACTCCTTTTCCTCGGAAAGCAACGGAGCCGCAACGCGCAAGGCCTCTACCTCTTTTTCCAATCGCGTCAGTTCAAGCTCTTTCTGTCTTAAGACCTCGTAAACATTTTTCATGCTCAGCACCTTTTTGTAACGCGGAGAACGTCAACGGCAGAGTATGAGTTTTCGGCGCGTTTTGTCAAGAAAGATGGACCTCTCATGCCAATAAAAAAAACCCGTGCGTTGGCCATTCCGCGGTCGCAACATGGACCAGCGAGGAGCTTGCGGTCAGCGAAAAAGAACGATGGCGACCAGCACGCCAAGGATCAGGACGATGACTACCAGGAGATTCACATGGTCAGATAACCAGGATTCCTTATCAGGGGTGGCATTAGCGAGAAAAGGCGGCAGGGCTTCTTCTGTCGCAGTCGCCCGCGCTGATTCAGCCGGCTGCGGACTCACTGGTTCACTGCGACCCTGGGCCCGCCCGATTTTCTCGTCCTTTTTCGTTTCGCAATCGAGACAAAGGGATCTCCCTTCGGATACCGGGAACCCGCAGGAGGCGCATTTCTGAACGCGCAGCATCGAGTCCGGAAGCGAGTCGGATTCCGCGATTTCAGCTCCCGGATTTGTTTCGAGCGCTGGCGGCGGCACCGATTCGGCGGGCAGTTGCCAGGTATGGAATTGCGAGAGCTCGGCGGAGGCGCTGACACTCCTGGCCTCAGCAGTCGCGGATGGAATCGAAGCGGCGGAGACCTTCGGTGGTGGTTGCGGCGCATTGGGAGCTGTTACCACGGGGGACGCCAACGCCGCCGCGGTCCTCTCAGCGTGCTTCGCCCGCGGTTGTTTCACGAGCGGGGCCAGCGGCACTGCCCCATCACGCTGCTCCGCAAGATCGAGTGCGGTTAGCGTGAGGTCGGCCATGCGCTCAAGCGCGATCAGGTCGCGTTCTTCGAAGGCGTAAGCGTGATCGGAGAAAAGCTCGAACAATCCGCGCACCTCGCCGCTTTCCCGGAGCAGCGGCAAGACCACGATCGAAGCGATGCCGAGCGCTCGGCAAGCCTCAAGATTCACGCGCGGATCGGCCTCTGCATTGTCGCAACGAAGCAACTGGCGTCGCGCGATACTTTCGCCGGTTAGCCCGGACCGAACCTGCAAGCGGGCGCCGATCGAGGGTGCGCAGGAGCCAGCGCTGGCGCGGCAAACCATCTCGCCGCCCTGCGGCAAGGCGAGCGCGGTTCCAGTGGCGCCTGTGATGTATTGCGCGCGCTCGACTAGAAGCTGGAGCGCGGCGTCAAGCTCAGGTACTTCCAAGCCGCGACTTAGGTTGGCATCAGTTGGCAGACCTGATGGCGCGCGGGCCGCAGCAGCGGCTTCACCGGGCACGCTGCCGCTCGAAGGTGAATCGTCGGGTTGGGGGAAGCCCGGCATGCAATACGTGCTCTCTGCTTTGTCGCAAGCTTATGCGAGCGGTCGGACGAGGTCGGCGGCTCACACGAACATTGCTGACCCGAGTCTCGCCTTGGAGCCTCTGGCTGTCAAGAGCCAGCGGGTGCTTGGCAGGTGTCTGAAGTTATGCCGAGGCGTCATCTTTGTGACGCAACCACTCAATAAACATCTGCTCGCGCGGCTTGTCGTAGGCCATAAGCAAGTGGCGAATGCTGCGTCCGCTGACGAAGTGGCAGACTTCTTCCGCAAGATTTTTGGCGTGGTCGCCGGCGCGTTCCAGCGATTGCGTCATGAAGATAACTTGCAAGCTGGCGCGGCGCTCGATGTTCTCTGGATTCTCAATGTGGCGGAGAAAAATCAGATTGCGCAGGCGATCCATCTCGGCGTCAGCGCGCAGAACTTCAATCGCCTTCTTGACGTCCCGTTGCGAGAACGACTGGCCAACATCGGCCAGCATCTTTTCGAGAATGGTCGCCATCTGGGTCAGTTCGCGCGCATCCTGCGGATCGATACGAGCACCGGTGGCCTGGGCGCTGGTCGCGAAGCTCAACAGCAGATCGCCGATGCGCTCCAGCCCGATCATCAGCTTCATGCAGGCCAGCAACTGCCCGGTTTCGGTTTCCGGCACGCGTCGGATGGTCGAGGTCACGCCCGAGTCCACTTCGACGTCGATGGCATCGAGGTCTTTTTCGCACTTGTGAATCGCATCCAGCCGGGACATCGAACCGGTAGCAATTCCCTCGGCCGCGATGGCAGCGGCCTGCCGCGCCAGTTCGCACCCTTCGACCGTCCGCTTAACCAGGTCCGGGTACGACGGCTCGGGCGCTGGCTTCTTCACGCTGGCTGTGCTCATGGGGAAAAATAGCCCTCTTTGGTTTGATGCCGGATCCGCACCGGTAGACGCGAACGGCATCAATCCAGACTGTGGCTCACACCTCCAACAAAAGTGTAATTCCCAGGGTCATCAGGCAGGTTACAACGCGATAAATTTATAGTGACGAATGCAAGAGTCAACCGGCTGCGGCGGGAGATGGGGAACTCCCGCAACCGTTCGGAGCACGAATACCGCCCTTGTCGCGTGGCAAGGAACCGAGGGCACATGGGGAGTATTACCATTGTTATCTCGCCCAAGCCTCCCAAGAGCCGCACAATGTGGCAATGGGATTAGGTGTCCTTTTTCTCGGGTTTCTCCAGCGAGTCGCCGTAGGAGCGGGCACGGTATTGGCTGTGTTCCTGGTCATTCGGCTGGGATTGCGCCGGCGTTCCCCGATTGCCCTCAGTCGCCGAACAATGCGCTAACCGCCACGGCCATAACTATCGCTCCCACAACGAGTTTGGCTGGCTGCGGGGTGATCATTTCCAGATTCCAGATGCGCCGTTTGACTCTCTTCACCGCCGCGTGAGATAGTTGCCTGCTCCGATCACCGCAACTGACTGTAAACACAAATAATATTGGAGTCTGTTGCTCCCAAATGGTTCGCCTTATTCCCAAAGATAACAGCTTCTTCGCCATGTTCTCGGCGATGTCCGACAACCTCATTGCCGGGGCTCGCACGCTGGCCGATCTCTTCGCTAACTACCACGATGTCGGGGAAAAAATCGACGCGATTCACCGCATCGAGCGCGAGGGCGATGAGATGACCCACGCCATCCTGACCAAACTCAACCAGACATTCATCACACCCTTCGACCGGGAAGACATTCACGAGTTGGCCTCTAAGCTCGATGATGTCCTCGATTTCATCAATGCTTCCGGCGCCCGCATCGAGATGTACCGGATCACGACTCCACCGCTGGCTGCGGGAGAACTGGCCGCGATCATCCTGAAGCAATGCCACGAGTTGCAGCAGGCTGTGTCTCTCATGCAGAAAAACGGCAATATCCTGGGGCACTGCGTGGAGATCAACCGTCTGGAAAACGAAGCCGACCAGGTGTCCCAGCAGGCCATCGCCACCCTGTTCGAACACGAAAAGGATCCCATCAACCTCATCAAGATCAAAGAGTTGTTGGAATGTCTCGAGCGCGCAACCGACAAGGCCGAAGATGTTGCCAACGTCCTGGAAACGGTCGTTCTGAAAAGCACGTGAAGCTCAATCATTTACCCAAACAGGAAACCTGGTGAAGCCCGATCTAATTCTGCTGATCATCACAATACTGGTCGCACTGACCTTCGATTTCCTGAACGGATTTCACGACGCCGCCAACAGCATTGCAACGGTCGTATCCACGCGGGTCTTGTCTCCCAAACTCGCTGTCTTGTGGGCCGCATTCTTCAATTTCGTGGCCGCATTTCTTCTCGGCACCGCCGTCGCCAAGATGATCGGCGGAGGCATGATCCACGTCGAATTTGTAACTCAGTATGTCGTGATCACAGGCCTCTTCGGCGCCATCGTCTGGGATTTGCTGACGTGGTGGTGGGGCCTCCCGACTTCCTCGTCGCACGCTTTGATTGGTGGCTACGCCGGCGCGGCCGTCATGCGCTCCGGATGGCACGTGATTATTGCCGAGGGCTGGTACAAAACCCTGATCTTTATTGTGGTGGCGCCAATCATGGGACTCGTCCTCGGCCTCACCTTCATGGTGGCCGTCTACTGGCTTCTGCAAAATAAAGCTCCACGGCGAATCGACGCCTGGTTTCGCAAGCTGCAACTCCTCTCGGCGGCAGCCTACAGCCTCGGCCACGGCGGCAACGATGCCCAGAAGACCATGGGAATCGTGGCCTCCGCCCTATACGGAGCGCATTACTTAACCTCGTCCGAACTGGCCGGCAGCTGGGGAAAATTTCACTGGCCCATCATTCTGGCGGCGCATCTCTCGATCGCTCTGGGAACGTATTTTGGCGGCTGGCGAATTGTTCACACCATGGGATCGCGCATCACCAAGCTCAGGCCCGTGGGAGGATTCTGCGCCGAAGCGGCGGGAGCAATCACCCTGTTTTCCACCGCGCTCGCCGGAATCCCCGTGAGCACCACCCACACCATCACCGGAGCGATCGTCGGAGTCGGAGCCGTCAATCGGCTCTCAGCCGTGCGCTGGGGAGTAGCGAGGCGCATCGTCTGGGCATGGGTTCTGACCATCCCGGCGGCAGCGCTGGTCGCCGCAGTTGCGTTCTGGCTGGTGCGCTTGATTCATCCCGGAGCCTAGCCGGTTTCGCACCCTGTGACCCGCCGATTCCAGGGTTGTGAGTGCTATCGGGGGTTTTTCGCCAATTGAGACGAATCGTCTGCCAGTCGGAGCCTCGGATTACCTCCTGTTAGTGAGTCGGATACTGCCAACACCTGCCTTATCGAGAGCGAGGATCAGCTAACGGGGTGCTTACCAGACGTGCGGCATAAGGCGGTACCGCACTTTCTCCCGATAGGCCCGGTAGCCTTCAAGGTCGCGTGCCAACAGCTTCTCCTCGCCAAAGATGCGCACAACGAGCAGCCCGACCATGGCGAGGCCTGCGAGAAGGCCACAAACGGAGCCGAGCAGCAACGCGGCACCAACGAACACTAGGCTTGCCCCAAGATACATGGGGTGGCGAACAAAGCCGTAGACGCCCGTGTCAATGACATGCTGGCCACGCTCGCTCTGAATACGCACCAGCTGCGACGCATACGTGTTATCGGTGAACGCGCGGAAGAACGGGAAACTACCCCCGAGGAGCAGGATACCTCCGCACACTTCGCTCCACAGCGGCAGGCGGGGTGTCCAACCAAAGCGCACATCCAGCGCCGGCAAAACGATCAAAGCCAGGAAGCACACTTTTATCCCGATGAGGATAGCCACATCGGCGCGCGATTCACCACCGCTGCCGGGCATGCGCATGCGCTCGGCCAGCAGCGCCGGGTCCCTGAAGCGAAGCCACAAGAGAAGGGCGAAAGCGAAGGATACCCACCAGACACCGAAGACCCAGCCCTCCAGCCAGCGCCAATCGCCCGACAGCCATACCAGCAGGGCCGCTAACCCGAGAATGCCAACGGGAACAGCCACCACCGCGAACCCGGTGATGATCGGCGTGGGGCGCATCGGAAGCCGAAAACATCATACTGCCGAAACGTGCTTGCCTTCTACTGCCGGAGCGGATTGGCGCGGGGGTTTGACAGGACGGCAAGACTCCTTCGGCGGATCCCGGAAAATAGCGGAACCCGGATGGAACGAAACTGCGTTCTTGTCGTATAAACAATTGAGGACAGGCCATGAAGACTCTGAAAGTCTCTTTGATCGCTTCTTTGATTGGAACTGCGGTTGGGTTGGGGTCATGGGTGTTCGGCCTCGGGCGAATCATATGGCCCGCCCACCCTCAGGTGGCTAGCTTTCTGCTGACCCTCGTAACGACCATCGCGATTCAGATTACCTGGCCTGCGCTTACCGAGACGAATTCACACTAGTTTACCGACCACCGCCAAAAGAACACGGGAGTCGCGCAAAGCGGAACCCCCGCGACACTGGCAAAACACGGTCAGCATAAGTGTTAATCGCATGTTAAAAGTTGGCTCCGTGCTCGTATTTTCATGGGGTTTTGTGCCAGACTCCCCCCAATGAAGGTTGATCCAAAGTTTGTGATCCTCAAGCACATGGGCAAGACGCCTTCAATGGCAACCTGCGAACGTTGCCACATCAAGTTCTTCACCCCGCTTGATCTGCTCAAGAGTCCTCAAGAGGCCGTAGAAAACCTGCACGAGCAATTCAGCCGACATAAGTGCGTACTGAATAAACATCAGTGACGTAATCAGTTAGCGCTCAGAACCCAGACCGCCCCGTTCGGATTCCGCTCGAATGACAGCCAACTCGGAAACGTCTCCGTTATTAGCGCCTACGCGGACTCTGCCTCAGAAGCGGGCAGCGTAAACAAAAACGCCGACCCGTGATTCAGTTCGCTCTCGGCCCGGATCGTCCCGCCGTGGGCGAGGACAATGTGCTTGGCGATGGCGAGACCAAGTCCCGTTCCCCCGGACTCGCGGGAGCGCGCTTTGTCGACGCGGTAAAAACGCTCGAACAGTCGAGGCAAATGCTCGGAAGAAATGCCCGGCCCAAGGTCACGGACAGAAAATTCGACGCCATTCTCAGCCGGCC
>Ga0074045_10005631_pt1 | contig 10887 bp, 7 predicted proteins | sample BogForMeECP23OM2_FD_94442 | JGI IMG/M metagenome (GOLD analysis project Ga0074045, IMG submission 94442) | Bog forest soil microbial communities from Calvert Island, British Columbia, Canada - Bog Forest MetaG ECP23OM2 | ecosystem: Environmental > Terrestrial > Soil > Wetlands ... | reverse complement strand
CGGGCGTGGTGCAGGAGGGGAGCAGGCGGTTGACGCCGGCCACCTCCACGGCGCACAGCCGGCAGGCGCCCACCGGCGAGAGGCCTTTCATCTGGCACAGGCCGGGGATGGGCTTGCCCGACGACTCGGCCGCCTCGAAGATGGTGTGTCCCTCATCAACGCGCACCAGTTCGCCGTCGATGCGCAGCGAGATCATATTTGCCATGGCGTTGTCTCCGTGATCCTCATCGCTCGCCTCCGGGCCTAATCGCCGTTGCGGACGTCGCAGCGCAGGCAGCGGCAGGTCTCCTCCATCGCCTCCACGGGGGTCAATCCGAGGGTGGCCTCGTCGAACGTCCGCCGGCGGCGGGCCGCATCCATTTCGCGGACGTGGTGGCGGGGGCTTTCACTGGGATGGGCCGGCGGGACCTGGGTGTAGTCGAACTCCGGCCAGAGCTGCTGCCAGCGGCGCTCGCCGGTAAGGCGCTGATCGATGTTGCGCGCGGCCTTCTTGCCGTAGCCCATGGCGTTGGAGACGTTGGAGGCGCCGGTGATCAGGTCGCCACCGGCGTAAAAGTTCTTGCGGCTGGTCTCGAGGGAATAGCGGTCGACCTCGAGCATGGTCCCACTCTCCTGCAGCTTGAGGCCGCTGGCCTTGACGAAATCCAGATCGACCGATTCGCCGACCGCCAGGACGACGGTGTCGCACTCGAAACGCTGGACCTCCTCGGTCGGCACGGGGCGCCGGCGGCCGGTGGCGTCGTACTCGCCCAAGCGGGTCTTGACGGTCTCGATGGCCTTGACCCGGCCGTCGGCGTTGCCAATGATGCGGTGCGGCGCGGCCAGGAAGACGATCTTCGCGCCTTCGGCCTCGGCGGCTTCGGTTTCCTCGGGGATGGCCGGCATATCCTTGCGCTCGCGGCGATAGAGGATGGTGACATCGGCGCCCAGGCGGAGCGCCGTGCGGGCCGAATCGATGGCCGCGTTGCCGCCGCCGATCACGGTCACCTTGCGGCCGATGGCGACCTCGTGTTTCTTGGACACGGCCTCCAGGAATGTGAGGGCCGGCAGGACACCAGTCAGTTCCGTGCCGGGCAGGTACACCCAGGACTCCTTCCAGGTGCCGATGGAGAGGAACACGGCGTCATAATCGCCGGCCAGGTCATTCAGTGTGACGTCCTTACCGACCACGGTATTGAAGACGAACTTCACGCCGGCGGCTTCAATGATGCCGATCTCCCGGTCGAGCGCGGCCTTGGGCAGCCGGTAGTCGGGCAGGGCATAGCGCAACATGCCGCCGGCCAGGGCGTTGGATTCGTACACCACCGCCTCATGGCCCAGCAGGGCCAGGTAGTAGGCGCAGGCCAGACCGGTCGGCCCGGCGCCGATGATGGCGACGCGTTTGCCCGTGGGCGGCTTGCGGCAGGCCAGCAGGCGGCCGATGGCGCGCTGATAGAGGGCGTTGTCGGCGAAGGCCGAATCGGCGATGAAGCGGTGCACGTCGCGCATGTTCACCGCCGCATCGATCCCCACCCGGCGGCAGCGGTTGTCGCAGGGGTGCTGGCAGACGCGGCCGGTGGACGCGGGCAGCGGATTGTCGAGGATCACGCTGAGGAAGGCGTCCTCGAGCCTGTCTTCCTTGAGCAACTCGAGGAAGCGCGGGATGTTCATGTGCAGCGGGCAGGAGTTTTCGCACGGGCTGAGGGCCAGCTCCTCGCAGATGCCGGCGCGGCAGCGGTGGGCGCGCAGATGGTCCTCGAACTCACTGCGGAAGTGGCGCAGAGTGGTCAGCACCGGGTTGGGCGCGGTCTGGCCCAGGCCGCACAGCGACATATCGCGGATCATGCGGCTGAGCTCGTCGAGCGTGGCCAGGTCGCCTTCAGTGGCGTGGCCGGTGGTGAACTTATTGAGGATGGTGAGGGCCTGGTCGAGGCCGGCGCGGCAGGGGACGCACTTGCCGCACGATTCGGAATGGGTGAATTCGACGAAGTAGCGGGCCACGTCGACCATGCAGTTGTCTTCGTCCATCACCACCATGCCGCCGGAGCCCATGATGGAGCCGAGCTGCGCCAGGGTCTCGTAGTCCACGGGCGTGTCGAACATCTCCTGCGGGATGCAGCCGCCGGAGGGGCCGCCGGTCTGGACGGAGCGCACGGTGCGGCCGTTGGCGACGCCGCCGCCGACGTCGTAGACGAAGGTCTTGAGCGGCGTGCCGAGCGGCATTTCGACGAGGCCGGTGCGCTGCACCTTGCCGACCAATGAGAACACCTTGGTGCCGGGGCTCTTGGGGCTGCCGGTTTCCTGGAACCAGTTCGCGCCGCGAATCACGATCGGGGCGATGTTGTACCAGGTCTCGACGTTGTTGATGTTGGTCGGCTTGCCGTAGAGGCCCTTCTGGGCCGGGTAGGGCGGCCGGGGCGTGGGCCGTCCGGCCTTGCCTTCGAGGGAATGGATGAGCGCCGTCTCCTCGCCGCAGACGAAGGCGCCGGCGCCTTCCACCAGGCTCAGGCGGAAGCTGAAATTGCGGCCCAGGATCTTGTCGCCGAGCAGGCCGCAGGATTCGGCCTCTTCGATGGCCCGCTGCAGCCGGTGCACGGCCAGCGGGTATTCGGCGCGGACGTACAGGATGCCTTCCGTGGCGCCGGTGACGAAACCGCCGATGAGCATGCCCTCAATCAGGCTGTGGGGGTCGCTTTCGATCTCATTGCGGTTCATGTAAGCGCCGGGGTCGCCCTCGTCGGCGTTGCAGATGAGGTACTTCTGCCCCGCGGGCGCCTTGCGCAGCATTTCCCACTTGAGCCCGGTCTGGTAGCCGGCGCCGCCGCGGCCGCGCAGCTTGGCGAGCTTGACCTGGTCGTTGACCTTTTCCGGATCGCCGTCGATGAGGACCTTATAAAGGCCTTCGTAACCGCCGACGGCGATGTACTCCTCGATGTCCTGGGGACTGATGAGGCCGCAGTGGCGCAGGACCAGCTTCTTCTGGCCGTGGAAGAAGGGCACTTCGTTCCACAACGGGATGTCGCGGTAATCGCAGCCGTAGTTGATGTGCGCGGTGATGTGGTCCCAATCCTCGATTTTGCACAGGGCCAGTTCGGCCGGCACGCGGCCGGCGGCCAGGTCGTCGAGGATGGCCGTGACGTCGCTGGCCTGGACGCGGTGCAGCATCACCAGCGGCTTGCCGGGCAGGCGGACATTCACCAGCGGCTCTTCCGAGCAGGCGCCGAAGCAGCCGGTGCGGACCAGCCGGTAGCCCAGTCCGCGGCCCGAAATCTGGTCCGAAAAAGCGTGATAGACAGCCTCGGCGCCGTTGCCCGTGCCGCAGGTGCCCATACCGACGGCGATGCGCGGCACAGGCGGCAGCAGTTTGGCCAGCCCGGCCTCGCGGGCGGCGTGGAAGCTGCTCAGGTCGTCAATTCGCCTCATTGCGGTTCTCCCTCAAGGCATCGATTTCACGATGCAACGCGCGCTCGTTGACGTGGCCCAGGATGTTGTGGTCCACCTCGACCACCGGCGCCAGGGCGCACTGGCCGAAGCAGGCCACGGTGCGCAGCGTGAACTTGCGGTCGGCGGTGGTGGCGGTGACTTTGTCGGCGCTGCCCTCGTCGTCCCCGTCGCGCAGCCCGAGCTGCAGCTTGACGCGCTCCAGCAGCGTGCGGGAGCCGCGCGTATGGCAGGCCGTGCCGCGGCAGATGCACACCGAGTGTTCGCCCTGCGGGCGCAGGTTGAAGAGCGCATAGAAGGTCGCCACGCTGCAAATCTGCGAGCCCGGGATCCCGGTGCGCGCGGCCAGGTATTCGAGCACCTCCGGCGGAAGGTAGTGGTTGGGGTGCTTCTCCTGAACCGCCTCCAGGATGGCCAGCAGCATGCCCGGGCGTCCGTGGTGCTTACGGATCAGGCCATCGAGGAAATCCTGCTCGTTGGGCTTGAGGAGAGTGTGGGCCGGTGCGGGCGCAGTCATCAATCGCCTCCGATTTGCGCTCTAAGCTAACAAGATAATCATATCTGAATGTCGCAGGGCGTGTCCTCGGCCAGCGGCGCATTCCGACCCCGATGCGGGGCTTCTCCCCAGGTGGATGCAACCCCTTTGAACCATTCAGAAAGATCGTCCAATCGCAGACAGGCGCGAACTCAATATATGGTCGGCAGTTAGGCCCAGGATTCTCATTTGTTGCGGCCGATGCCGAAATTGGGCTCCTGCGCCAAAATGATGTAAAATTCAGCAATTTTAACATTAGGCTGATTTTCAGCAGCAGATGGGCGGTGAGCGACAAAACGGCATCGGAGCCGATCCGAAGGAGAATCGGCAAATCGCGCCTGAGCAAGCTGAGAAACCGGGGCTGCCGCAGCTGATGGCTCCGCAAAGCCAGACTGACGCCGCGAGCCAGAACGTGTGGACCCGCTACGCGCGGACGCAACAGGCCGCCCGGACTTACGGTGGCGGCAGGAAGGGGCGTCGGTTCAGAGCAGGTCGTGCAGGGTCTCTCGCGCGCGTTGGAGAGCCTCAGGGATAGCGCGCTCGACGGCGGGGGAAAGCGCGGCGCCAGTGCGGACGAGCTGCGGCTCGATCCCCACGACGGCGATCCGGGGGAGGGCCCCGTTCAAGAGCAGCATCGCCTCCAGCAATTCGAGGGCGTTGCCGGCATGAGCAGTCGCGGCGCGCTGCGCTCGCATTGCAGCCAATTCGGGCTCGCGGAGCACGTGGACGGTCCCCGGAGCCGCACCCAGGCCGATGGCGTCGAGGATCAGAATGGACGAGCGTTCCTCCAGGCGCCCCAGCAGCGACAGCCCCATGGTGCCGCCGTCGAGGAATTCCACGCGCGGGTCCGGGGTTTCGCCGGAGAGCGCCTCCAGGAGCCGCAGGCCGCAGGCGTCGTCGCCGAGCAGCAGGTTGCCCAGCCCGAGCACCAGGATCGGCGCCCGGGCCGGACATAGCTCAGGAGAGCCACTTGTCATGGTCGAGATCACCGCGCTCGTAGAATTTGTATCCCGAGATGATGGACGTGATCAGACCGTTCTTAAACTGCGCCGAATCGTACAGGACGATGTACAGATGCAGGATCAGGAAAACGACGAAGCCCCAGGCACAGGTGTGGTGCCAGATGCGCGTCTGGTAGGCTCCGCCGAGCAGGGGGATCACCCAGCCGAGGAGCTTGTCCCAGAATCCGCCGGGGTTGTTCTCCGAGTAGATGGCCAGGCCGGTGATGATCTGCACCCATCCCAGGAAAATGACGAAAAAGGTGTAGGACGCCCCGGCCAGGGCATTGTGCCCCAGGTGGACGTGGCCGCGGTCGAGGCGCAGGTACTGCAGCGCCTGCGCCCGCAGGTCGGCCCACCAGGCCTTGCGCCAGACGAAAGGGAAGCCGGAGCGGGCGTAGTTGTTGCCCACATAGAACCAGTAAACGCGCAGGATGAAGCTGAACAGCAGCAGGTAGCCGGCCAGGAAGTGGATTTCCCTGGCTCGCCCCATGAAGTAGTGCTTGTAGGCTTCTCCATTCGGCGAAAGCTGCGGGTTGGCGATGTAGAGGCCGGTGGCGAACAGCGTGGGGATACAAAGGACGTTCACCCAGTGGGTGATGCGCACCGGCAATTGCCACACGTAGCGCCGCCCGAATTTGGCTTCGGAAGGCTTGAGATCGAGTGGCTCGTAGGTCGTTGCCATGGGGCCTCCTAGCGCACCACCACCTCGGCGAGCTTCTCGCCGTCGGGCCCGAAGACGTGCGAAGCGCAGGCCAGGCAGGGGTCGAAGGAGTGGATCGTGCGGAGAATCTCCAAGGGGCGCTGCGGGTCGGCCAGCGGGGTGCCGAGCAAGGCAGATTCATAGGCTCCGTGCTGGCCCTTGGCGTCGCGCGGCGAGGCGTTCCAGGTGGAGGGGACGATGCACTGGTAATTGGCGATCTTGCCGTCCTGAATGTGGATCCAATGGGCCAGCGCGCCGCGCGGGGCTTCGGTGAAACCGTAGCCCTTGCAGTCCTTCGGCCATGTGGACGGATCCCAGTGACTGGTGTCGGCCGTGATGCTATCGCCGGCCTTCAGGTTGGCGATCAGATGGTCGTATTCCTGGCCCAGCCAGTGGACGGCGAGCTTCGTTTCCAGGCCGCGCGCGGCGGTCCGGCCGAGGGTCGAGAAGAGCGCGGCGGGCGGGGCCTTCAAACGGCCGAGCGCCTCGCCGACCACTTCCTTGAATTCCGGCTTGCCGCTGGCGTAGCCGACCAGGACGCGGGCCAGCGGGCCGACCTCCATGGCGTTGCCCTTCCAGCGCGGGGCTTTCAGCCAGGAGTAGGCCTTGTTCTCGTCGAGCTCCTTGTAGGGCGGCTTGGGGCCGGTGTAGTTCGGTTCGGTGACTCCATCCCAGGGATGCAGGGAAGACTCGCCCGCGGGATAGGAATACCAGGAGTGGGAGATCTCTTCCTGGATCTGGCCGGCGTCGGTATGGTCGATGGGCAGGACCTCGGCCAGGTTCTTGTTCAAGATCACGCCGCGGGGGAAGCGGAAGGCGCTGACGTCGGCGATGCCGTTCTGCGGCAGGTCGCCGTAAGTCATGTAGTTGCCGAGACCGCCGCCGATCGCCGCCCAATCCAGATAGAAGGATGCCACGGCCATCAGGTCGGGGATGTATAACTGCTCCACGATCTCCTGCGCCCGGTCGATCTGCTGCTTGACCAGGTTGAGACGCTCCATGTTGATGGCGCTGTCGCTTTGCAGCGAGATGGCCGAAGCCATGCCACCGACCAGGTAGTTGGGGTGCGGATTCTTGCCCCCGAAGACCGTGTGGATCTTGATGATCTCCTTTTGCCAGGCCAGCGCCTCGAGGTAATGCGCCACCGCCATGAGGTTGGCCTCGGGCGGGAGCTTGTAGGCGGGGTGGCCCCAATAGGCGTTCTGGAACAGTCCGAGCTGGCCGGAATCGACGAACTTCTTGAGGCGCGCCTGGACGTCACGGAAGTAGCCTTCGGTGGACTTGGGCCAGGAGGGCGAGACCTTTTGCGCCAGGGCGGCGGTTGCGGCGGGGCTGGCCTTCAGGGTGGAGACGATATCCACCCAATCCAAGGCGTGCAGATGGTAGAAGTGGATCACGTGGTCCTGCACCATCTGGGTGAGGAACATGATGTTGCGGATGATGTCGGCATTCTGGGGTACTTTGACGCCGATGGCGTTTTCCACCGCGCGGACGCTGGCCAGGGCGTGGACCGTGGTGCAGACGCCGCAGATGCGCTCGCAGAAGGCCCAGGCGTCGCGTGGGTCGCGGCCCTTGAGGATGACTTCGATGCCGCGCCACATGGTGCCCGACGACATGGCGTCCTTGACCTTGCGCTGATCGTCGAGCATGGCCTCGACTCTCAGGTGGCCTTCAATGCGCGTAACCGGATCGACAACGACTCGAGTGGCCATGGCTTACTTGCCTCCTTCCTTGGGAGTGGCCTCTGCGGCAGGCGGGGCCTTGTCCGCGCCGAACGATTTGGCCGCTCGCCAGGCCCAGTGCGACACCAGGTGCGCGCCGACGCCGGCGGCGGTGAGGAGGGTCAACGTCTTGCCGAGCTGATCCGGCGTGGCATCGATGCCCGGGACCAGGACCGACGAGAGCCGCTGATAGAACGGCCCATTGTCCCAGAAGCCGGACTCGCTGCAACCGATGCAGCCGTGGCCGGAGCCGATCGGGAACGAGACGCCGTTGTTCCACTTGAAGGTTGAACAGGAGTTGTAGGTCGTCGGGCCGCGGCACCCCATCTTATAGAGGCACCAACCTTTGCGCGCTCCGTCGTCATCCCAGCTTTCGACGAACTGGCCGGCGTCGAAGAAGGCCCGGCGGTAGCACTTGTCGTGGATACGTTGCCCGTAGAACATCTTCGGGCGGCCCATGCGGTCGAGTTCGGGCAAGGCATCGAATGTCAGAATGTAAGTCAGGACGCCGGTCATCACCTCGGCGATGGGCGGACAGCCCGGCACATTGATCACCGGCTTGTTGCGGATGATCTCATGCACGGGCTTGGCGCCGGTGGGGTTGGGTTTGGCGGCCTGGACGCAGCCGTTGGAGGCGCAGGAACCCCAGGCGACGACGGCCTTGGCCTGCTCGGCGGTTTCCTTGAGGATGTTGAGGAAAGTGTCGCCGCCGACGGTGCAATAGACGCCGCCGTCCTTGGTCGGCGCGTTGCCTTCCACGGCCAGCACGTATTTGCCGGGATACTCCTTCATGATGCGCTTGCGGATCTCCTCGACCTGGAAGCCGGCCGCCGCCTGCAGCGTGTCGTCGTAGTCGAGGGAGATCATGTTGAGCACGATGTCCTCGGCGATGGGGTGCGAGGAGCGGATGAACGACTCGCTGCAGCAGGTGCACTCCAGCCCGTGGAGCCAGATGACCGGAATGCGGGGTTTGTTCTCCATGGCCGAGACCACCTGGGGCACCAGGGACGCGTCCAGTCCCAGGGCCGCCGCGGTGGCTGTGCAGAATTTCAGGAAGGATCGACGATCAACGCCGTGCGCGCGGAGGAGATCGTAGGTCGAAGCAGGGCGCGAGGCCAAGGTGGCACCTCCCACTTCGCTCCCGGGCTGGGTCCAGCGCCAGTCCGGGGCAGCACGATTTGGATACTCCTCGCGCCATTGCAACTCGCCTGCCAGCGCAGCGCGGCTACGGCGGGCACCGCAGCGGCTTCAAGGCTTGCCAATCCAGGAGGGCCGAACAGGGAATAACTGTAGATTTTTGCTGTGGTTGCGGGTGAGCGGGGGCGCTGCAGCGGAGTACCTGTTGGAAACTTCCACAAAACGTCCAGACACCCAATCCTGGGTGTTTTGCCGCACCTAATCGTCCATTTTCACGCTATTGCAGCGGGGCTTTGATCCGTTCCGCTGGCCTGACGGCAGCCGCGACCGGAGGCCGAATCGCGCGAGCCTGCGTCCAAAGTTGCTAGCTGATTTGAGAGATGGTCAGGACCGACCGGCCGCGCTCCGGCGCCTGCGGCTGCGTCAGATGCACCCGCCACACCCGGTTGCCCCACGACCTGCGCAACGTCTCATCGGTGACATCAATGGGCTCGATCACGGCCTGCCAGGCGGGATCGTGCGCGACCCGGACGCGGCCCTCGATGGAGACCCCGCCGGAGGACGCCGCCGGCTGGGCAGCGGTCATCAGAATCAGTTCAATGCGGCCTGCAGCGCTTAACACCCACTGGTCTTCCAGCGTGATCGTGTTGCTGCCGCGATCCAGTCGCCAGCGCCGCTCCCATTTCCGAACGCGCGCCTGGGGCGGATAGGCCGCCGCGATGTCCATGCGCAGCTCCGGACCCGCCGGCGTCGGCCGGTAGGCCACGTCGCGCGCCGTGTACCGGCGGCCAGGCGCCTGTTCAACGCCGTTGATGAGCGGGCAGTTGTGGTACGCCGAGCGCATGGTCCAGATTTCGTAGCGCTGCGGGCTGAAGGTCTTGGCGCTATAGGTTTCCGGTCCCAGGTCGATGATGGCCGGCCGGCCATCGGCGTACACGATGAAGTTGCCGACGTCGTTGTGGTTGTGGCTCTTGCCGTTATGCCCGCCGGCGGCGGCGAGGTACAGCCCTTGCAGCGTGCCCTCCTGCCGCCGGGCCGCCAGCACCTGGATGCCGTCGAGCCACGCTTCGCCCACCAGCGGCGGCCGGCTGTCGGAGCGGCGCATCTGGTCGGCCACGAACAGCGTCCGCAGATCCCGTCCCATGCTCTCCTCGACGTCCGACCGATCCTCCAGCGCACGCGCAAAAGCGCCCTGCGCCGTCAGCTTCGGGTCGCCGATGCGCTGTCCGTAAACGTAAGTCGTGGCCGCCGCCAGGCTGACCTTGGCCGGCGCGTCGGAGAAGTTGATGTACCACTCGCCGGCGATATGTACGCGATAGATGTAGCGCCCGATATCCTGCACCAGCGGATTCGCGTAGACGTCGATCCGCCCGCCCGTGGCCGCCCTCAGCAGCTCCAGGCAATCCAGGAGCGAAGCCCCGGCGCGGTTCCAGTAGCCCGGCCCTTCATCGCACCCACCGTCACCGTGGTAGGAGTCCAGGAAGCGGTCCAGGCTGCGGAGGATCTTGTGCACCACGCCGGCGCGCCGCTCCTCCTGCTCGAGCAGCAGCGCGCAGGTGAGCCAGTTGGAGTTGATCCATGGATTCCAGTTATTCACCTCGCGCGATTGCCGCGGGTCGAGGCCCATCCACCAGAAGTCATTGCGCTCGCGGCACGGTGCCAGAATCCGGCGCTCGATTTCGACTTGCATCCGCCGCGGCGCCAGCGGCGAGAGCTGGCCCAATTGTTCTCCCAGCAGCCACCACGTCCACGCCATCAGGCTGCCGGTCTCGGCCGCGAACAGGTCCACTACCGGCTCCTCCACATCCGGGAGGCCCGGGCCGGCCTTCTGCAGATTCAAGTGCGCCGGGACGCCCCACCACGTCTCCTCCGAGATCAGCCACACGCCATTCAGAATCTCGTCCAGAAACCGGCCCTGGCCCTCGATGCACTCCGCCAGCACCAGGTCGCGCAGCCTCTTGCGCCGCCCAAACGACTGGGCCTCATAGTGTGAGCGATCTCCGGTCCGCTGGTACTCGAGCGTCAGCGTGGCGGGGAGTGAATTCCAGGGTATACCGATCGACCGCTGGGCGATGCGGGTAACCGTCTCGCGCAGGTCGTCCGGCAACGCCTGCCAGCGCCCGCGATCCGCGTACCGTGGGAAAGGGGACCATTGCCGGGCCGGCTTCAGAACCGAGGCGATGCGGCGCTCGTCCCACTCGCCGGCCAGGATCCGGCGGTCGGCCAGTTCAGGTCCGTTTTGGGCGGCCGCGGCAGACCCGGCGATTGCGGGACCGGCAGCGGAAGCGAGACCCGTAGAAGCGAGAAATGTCCGGCGTGTCAAATTCGCCATACGTCCATTTCATATCACGGATCGCACGCCGAGATTTCCTT
>Ga0074045_10005629_pt1 | contig 10890 bp, 5 predicted proteins | sample BogForMeECP23OM2_FD_94442 | JGI IMG/M metagenome (GOLD analysis project Ga0074045, IMG submission 94442) | Bog forest soil microbial communities from Calvert Island, British Columbia, Canada - Bog Forest MetaG ECP23OM2 | ecosystem: Environmental > Terrestrial > Soil > Wetlands ... | reverse complement strand
TGCCGGCGCGGTCCCAGAAGTTCGCGCACTTCGCGTAGCACAGGTGTAAGCATTCGAGTCATGGCGGCATTCGCATCGGCGGTGACAACAAACAAGGGATCGCCACGTTGATCGTTGACCCAATAGTCAGTGGTTGCGGGCGCAGCGAGATGCATGCGCGTCACATAGGCCTTCGGGATCGTGTGTTTGCCGTGGTAAGCCCGAACGTGGCCGTCAATATAGAGGAACCCGAGCACCTTTCCACGTTCGGCGATGCGCTGCCGAGCGACCTCACGGCCGAGTCGATAACTGCCTTTTAGAGAAGCGAGACGAGAGAGTTTGCGGCGCAGCGTCTTCACTTCCGGCATGCGATCCAGACCGACAATACGACCCAGTTCCCCGGGCGGATACTCTTTGAGCGTCTCAGGCCGCGGAATCCTCAGAAGCGCCAAGAGAACATAGGCAACCAGAGTCGTTCGCAGTCCGTAGAAAGCAGGGCCGAGGCTGCCGTAAATTTTCTCGGCCGTGGAGAGCAGGCCACTGGCAACGAGCGCAGGAATGGCCAACAAAACACCTGCTCTTGGCAAACTTCTTGTGGGCGCAAACACCGGAAGGGCATCGTCGAGAAGCCCCATGGCCGCAAGAAGACGATCCATGGACCGATCGAGAGGGTTGGCGTCGAGACTTTTTGCAGCCGCATCGCTTGGCAGTTGCTGCATTTTATCTGGAGGCTGTTCCGTAACGGAGATTGGAATTTCGAGCAACGTGCTTGCGGAAACCACGGCCAACTGTACTTGCGAACTGGCTTCCGGCAGAAAGGAGAGGCTTGGTTCAGGACCAGGTTTCCAGCCGAGCCGACGGAGACTCTTGCGCACGGCTTTTTCGCTAAGCCCAAGCCGGCCGGCAATCCAACGATTGCTCATCTCCTTGGCTTTGAGATGGAGAATGGTGCGGTCTCGCTCATGAAGTTTCTTGTGCGCGGGAGAACAAGCGGCAGGCCGTCCCCGCGGGCGCGCGAGTGCGCTCAGTCCACCGGCTTTGAAACGCTCTTGATAACGGCGAAGTGTTCGGACCGAGTAGCCGAAGCAACGTGCGATATCGTTCTGATCCGCGTATCCCGACTCGAAAAGCTGAACCATGGCGTAGGCTTCGGCCGAACGATCTTGAATCGAGTAATGGGAGAAGACGATGCCATGGACGAAGAGCACTCGTTGGCCTTGCTCGGTCTCAACGCAAACGCGATCGTTTACGAAGACGGTACCGGGGGTAGGAGCAGGGTGGGCAAAAAGCTCCTTTTGGGGTGCCGCCGGGCTCATGGTTTCTTAGCATGTTCTATCTCCACGGATTCGAAAAGCGGACAGTTTAAGGTCCGCACCCCACTTTCGAAAAACCCCAATTCTGGCCGCTTTTTAGGGGTATGTCAGGAGCTCTGAAGTTAGGCCTCCAGGCCCAGTCTGGGGTGTTTTGGCACGTCAGGTTCCGGGGCGCGCTGGCGGTTGACTCTCCGGGATGGAAACGCTCATAATCCTGCAACTACGGCGGAGGCATTGTCTGCATGTCGCTCCTGCATCCATCCGCGTTCGTTGCCCTCGTTGCATGTCTCTGCCGTGAGTGTCCCATTCTTCGAGCCAACCTGAAGTATCGTCCAATCTCAACCCGGGAATTCACGCACTAAGGAGAGCAAACATGGCTGTCGACATGGATAAACTCAATTCCTTCCTCGGCCAATTCGTCGGTGATCTTGGCGCGGCTGTTCACACAGGCATGGTGGTGATCGGCGAGAAACTAGGGCTTTATAAAGCGCTTGCCGCTGAACCAATGACCTCGGCTGAACTTGCGGCAAAAACAGGTACCGATGAACGCTACGTCCGCGAATGGCTGTCCTCGCAGGCCGCGGGCGGCTACATTACTTACAATGACAAAGCGGATAAGTTCAGCCTCACAGAGGAACAGGCGTTCACGCTTGCCAACGAAGATTCACCAGCCTATCTGCCGGGCGCTTTCCAGCTCGCGCTCGGATCTCTCAACGCGGTACCCCGTATCGCCGAATCGTTCCGCACCGGAGCCGGCATGGGTTGGCACGAACACGACGACGGCGTTTTCCATGGCTGCGAAAAGTTCTTTCGGCCGGGCTATGCCGCCAATCTCGTCAGCACGTGGATTCCCGCGCTGCATGACGTGAAAGCAAAGCTCGAATCCGGCGCGCGCGTGGCCGACGTGGGCTGCGGAAAGGGCGCGTCCACTTTGCTCCTGGCAAAAGCCTTCCCGAAATCAGAATTCTTCGGTTTTGACTACCACGACAAATCCATTGAAGGGGCGCGAGAAACCGCCCAGCGCGAAGGGCTGGCGGATCGTGTGACATTTGAATTGGCCAAGGCCAAGGAATTTCCGGGGAAGGACTACGACTTCGTAGCCGTGTTTGACTGCCTGCACGACATGGGCGATCCAATCGGGGCTGCGAAGCACGTTCGTGACTCCTTGAGCAAAGACGGCACGTGGATGATCGTCGAACCTTTCGCAAACGATGAACTGAAGGACAATCTGAACCCTGTCGGCCGGGTGTACTACTCTTTCTCGACGCTGCTCTGCACGCCCTGCTCGCGTTCTCAGGAAGTGGCGCTGTGCCTAGGGGCGCAATCCGGGGAAAAGCGTATCCGGGAGGTAGTTTCGTCGGCGGGCTTCAGCCGTTTTCGGCGGGCCACGGAAACTCCGTTCAATATTGTGTATGAGGCCCGGCCCTGAGCGGCCGCCGATAACGCCGGGTGCAGAACTCCGGGAAGGCTCGTAGCCCAAGTGAAGATCATCAAAAATAGTGATGGGTGCGATTAATCTGCTGCCTACTCACGCAAGGAATTTCAATAACTTACCGCCGGGTCTAGCGGTATCACAAAACGGCGGCTAGGGTGTCCCCGGTCCGCCCCGTCCACGTACCCAAATACCCCCCTTTCTGAGTCTAATGAAAGGACATATAGTCATTACCCATTAGAAGCTGAGTTTTTGCACCGTCGTGGCTACGGCTGCGGCCTAAAAGGTCATCGTCTCTTTCTATGTGGATTGTACGTTTAGCGCTCGCCAGGCCATACACATTCATCGTCATGGCCCTTGTTATCGTGCTGCTGACACCGGTCGTGCTGCTGCGCACGCCGACGGACATTTTCCCGGACATCAATATCCCGGTGATCAGCCTGGTTTGGACCTATACCGGGCTGCAGCCGCAGGAAATGGAGCAGCGCATCACGTCGAACGTGGAGCGCGGCATTACCACGCTGGTGAACGACGTCGAGCACATTGAGTCGCAATCACTTAACGGCATCGCGGTCATCAAAGTATTCTTCCAGCCCGGAGCCAATATTCAGACCGCCCTGGCACAAAGCGCCGCCATCTCGCAGACCTTCTTGCGCTCCCTTCCTCCGGGCACGACGCCCCCGCTGGTGATCATCTACTCCGCGTCCACGGTTCCGGTGCTGCAGATCGGTCTGACCAGCGACCGCATGAGCGAGCAGCAAATCTTCGACTTCGGTAACAATTTCATCCGCGTGCAACTGGCCACCATTCAGGGAGCGGCCACTCCGTTTCCGTATGGGGGCAAGCAACGCCTGATTTCCGTGGACATCGATTCCGCGGCGTTGCAATCCAAGGGGCTCTCCCCCGTCGACGTCGTGAATGCGGTTAGCGCACAGAACCTGATTTTGCCCACGGGAACAGCCAAGATCGGCTCACTCGAATACAACGTCGAAATGAATGGCTCGCCCCGGTCGGTCTCCGAACTGAACGATCTGCCGGTGAAGACCGTGAACGGTTCGACGATCTACATGCGAGAGGTGGCGCACGTCCGAGACGGCTTCTCGCCGCAGACCAACGTGGTAGTGGCCAATGGGCAGCGCGGCGTGCTGATGAGCATCTACAAAACGGGAAATGCGTCGACGCTGACGATCGTCGATCGCGTGAAGCAGATGCTCGACGACTATCGCTCCAACCTACCTGAGGGCCTCAACCTCACGACTTTCTTCGATCAATCCCTGTTCGTGCGCGCCGCCATTCAGGGTGTCCTTCGCGAAGCTCTGATCGCAGCGTGCCTCACTGCCGTCATGATTCTTCTGTTCCTTGGCAACTGGAAGAGCACGCTGATCATCGCCATTTCCATTCCTCTGTCCATCCTAGTCAGCATTCTTTGCCTCAGCGCACTCGGTGAAACCATAAACATCATGACGCTGGGCGGACTGGCGCTCGCCGTGGGCATCCTGGTGGACGACGCCACCGTGGAAATTGAGAACATCAACCGCAACCTGGCCATGGGCAAGGAAACCATTCAGGCCATCCTCGATGGCGCGCAGCAAATTGCCGTCCCGGCGTTTGTTTCTACTCTGTGCATCTGTATCGTGTTCATCCCCATGTTCTTTCTGTCGGGCGTGGCAAAATTCCTGTTTGTTCCCCTGGCTGAGGCGGTCATCTTCGCGATGCTGGCGTCGTACATGTGGTCGCGGACCATCGTTCCCACCATGGCGATGTACCTGTTGAGCGCGGAAGACGAATATCACGCCGACCAGCACTCCGGCGAGAGGATGGGTCTCTTCCGCCGCTACCAGCAGGGGTTCGAGCGCGCCTTTGAGCGTTTCCGCGGGGGCTATCGACGGGCTCTTTCAACAGCCCTAACTCATTCCGTGCTGTTTGCTTCACTTTTCCTGTGTTTCTGCGTGCTCTCGACAGGGCTGATTTTTCTCCTGGGCCGGGACTTTTTCCCCAGTGTCGATGCCGGCCAGATTCGTCTGCACTATCGCGCGCGAACCGGTCTGCGCATCGAGGAATCCGCGAAGCTCGCCGATCAGATTAATGCAGAGATTCACCGCACCATCCCGGAAAAGGAACTCGTCACGGTTCTGGACAATATTGGCTTGCCCTATTCGGGCATCAATCTTACCTATAGCAACGCAGGAACCATCGGCACCTCCGATGGAGAGATCCTTGTGCAGTTGAAGCCGGAGCGCGGGAAGCCTACCCGGGACTACATCAACGATCTTCGCAAGCGGCTCCCTGACGACTTTCCCGGTGTGCAGTTTTTCTTCCAGCCCGCCGATATCGTGACGCAGATCCTTAACTTCGGCACGCCCGCGCCGATTGACGTCCAGATTACCGGTATGAATCAACAGGGGAATTACGCAGCCGCGGTCAAGCTCGCGAATGAAATCCGGCACATTCCCGGCGCAGTCGACGTCCATGTGCAGCAGGCTTTCGATGGCCCCACCTTGTACATGGACATCGACCGTACGCGCGCCCAGTACGTTGGACTGCAGACCCGCGATATCGCGCAGAATGTTCTGGTTTCGCTGTCTTCCAGCTTTCAGACCACTCCGAGTTTCTGGCTCGATCCGAAGAACGGAGTCAGCTACAGCGTCGCGGTGCAGACCCCGCAATACAAAGTCGACAGTCTTCAGGCCCTCGACAATACCCCGGTCACGAGCGCGCAATCCGGCGTGACTCCGCAAATTCTTGGCAATCTGGTCTCCACTTCTACTGTCGCCCGACCCGCTTCAATCTCTCATTACAATGTGCAGCCCATGATTAACATCTACGCTTCCGTCGACGGACAGGATTTGGGTTCAGTCTCGAACCAGGTCATCCGGCTCGCTTCGCAAACCGAAAAAGGACTTCCGCGCGGCAGCCATCTGGTGATTCGCGGCCAGGTGCAGACCATGAAGAGTTCATTCCTCGGGCTTGGGGTCGGCCTGGTTGGCGCGATCGTTCTCGCCTACCTTTTGATCGTGGTGAATTTCCAGTCTTGGCTTGATCCGTTCATCATCATCACCGCGCTTCCGGGAGCGCTCGCCGGCATCTGCTGGATGCTGCTGTTCACGCACACGACGTTGAGCGTTCCATCACTAACCGGCGCAATCATGTGCATGGGCGTAGCAACGGCGAACAGCATTTTGATGGTTTCGTTCGCGCGCGAGCAGATGAGCGAGGGTAAGAATCCTGTGGACGCGGCGCTGGAAGCGGGTTTCGTGCGCATTCGTCCCGTGATCATGACGGCGCTAGCCATGATCATTGGCATGGTCCCGATGGCGATTGGGCTGGGAGAAGGCGGCGAGCAGAACGCGCCGCTCGGACGCGCGGTGATTGGCGGACTTCTCTTTGCCACGGTGGCAACGCTTTTCTTTGTGCCCTGCGTGTTCTCGATCATTCACGGGTATCTCGCGGGGCGGCGGCATCGCAGCACCTCCGCCCAAAGGGCGAGGTCATGAGCAGGATTTCCGCAACGCGGTTGTTGCGGCCCTATTTTTGCCCAAACGGTAGAAAGAGGTGCCATACTGAAGTTAGCGCTGCTCTTCCACCCGGGGGAGTTCCTTCGGTTCGGGTCGGTTTGATTTCCGCGGGAAATACTTCCTCACTTTTTTGGAGCATGCCATTATGACTGCCGTTCCAACTCATAGCGAACCGGGCTCTACTGACTCTTCGCGAAACAAGAGTCCTATCTTCCCGGTCTTTTTCATCGCCATCGCGGCGCTGGTGATTATCGGCGCATTCATGATGTTTCAGCGGCGCGCGCAATACCAGACTTTGGCGAAGGAAACGGAGATTTCCACGATTCCCACGGTTGCTGTGATTCGGCCCACCACCGAGCCCGGCGATGAAAGTCTGGTGCTGCCCGGAACCCTTCAGGCGTACGTGGAATCTCCGATTTACGCGCGGACCAACGGCTATCTGAAAAAGTGGTATTTCGATATCGGGTCGCGCGTGAGCAAAGGCGCCCTTCTGGCGGAAATTGATGCTCCGGAACTCGATCAGCAACTCTCCCAAGCCAAAGCCGATCTCGGGACGGCACAAGCTAACGAGAATCTTTCGCAGATCACCGCAACACGTTACACCGACCTGCTTAAAACCGATGGCGTCTCGCGCCAGGAAGTGGACAATGCCACCGGCGACCTGGCCGCCAAGCGCGCCACGGTGCAATCTTCCGCGGCGAATGTTCGACGCCTGGAGGAACTCGAGTCTTTCAAGCGGGTGTTCGCCCCGTTCAGCGGGGTCGTCACGCGGCGCAACGTCGATATCGGGACGCTGATCAACGCCGGCAATGGCGGCGCTTCTCAACAGCTCTTTTATCTTGCACAGACCGATCCCATGCGCGTTTTCATCAATGTCCCTGAAACCTATTCTTCGCATATTCGTCCGGGCCTGGGCGCGTATCTGGAACTGACGCAATACCCGGGACGGAAATTCCAGGGCCAAGTGGTTCGTACCGCCGAAGCGATTGATCAGAGTTCGCGCTCCCTTCTGACGGAAGTGGATGTTCCGAACAAATCGGGCGAGCTGCTGCCGGGCGGGTACGCACAGGTGGTTCTGCAGGTGAAGACCCCAGGGGAGCGCGTGCTGGTTCCCGTGAACTCGCTGCTGTTCCGTTCCGAAGGACTGCGCGCCGTGGTGGTTGGCCCCGATGATCGCGCGCATCTCCAACCGCTGGTGATTGGGCGAGACTACGGCACCACCCTGGAGGTTCTGAGCGGGCTGAAGCCCGATCAGTGGATCGTGCTGAATCCTCCCGACTCGTTGGAAGATGGCCAGGTGGTGCATGTGAAGCAGGTAGCGAACCCCACCGCGCCGCCGCCGGCAAACGCGCCCGCCAACAACCCTCAGAAGTCCGCCAGCTCAGCGGTTCCGCCGGAGAAAAAGCCCTGATGCGCTTTCTCTCGGACGCCCAGGGTCGCCTCATCCCGCGGTTTGCTGTGCTGATGGCGTGCTGCGGGCTGGCTGGCTGCACGGTCGGCCCCAACTACAAACGCCCCACTGCGCCGGTACCCGCGCAGTGGCAAGTGACTGAGCCCTTCCGCGAAGCCGCACCCAAGGACGCCATTCCGAAAACTTCGTGGTGGACGGTTTTTCACGACGACGAGCTCAACTCTCTCGAGGACGACCTGCTGGCCGCCAATCAAACGCTGAAAGTCTCCATCGCACACTACGATCAGGCTCGCGCCTCCGCGGCGGTGCAGAACGCCACACTGTTCCCGACGGTTGGAGTGAATCCTACCATCGGCGCGGAGCGCTACTCCGGGACGAGGCCAACAGGCTCTACCATTCCGCTTAGCGGAGCGGTTACGCAGAACAATTACGCCTTGCCCTTCAGCATCAGCTACGAGGTCGATCTGTTCGGCAGGCGTCGCCGCACCATTGAAGCCGCGCAAGCTTCCTTCCAGGCTTCTGCCGCCGACCTGGAAAATGTTCGCCTGGTGCTGACCGCCGAACTTGCCGCGGATTACTTCACACTGCGCCAGATCGATACGCAACTGGCTCTTTACGCGCGCACCGTCGACACACTGCAAAAAGGTCTAGATTTGGTGAATTCCCGCCACAATGGCGGCGTGGCGTCCGGACTTGATGTGGCTCAGGAAGAAACGCTTCTGAACACCACGCAGACGCAGGCAATCCTGTTGCAGCAAGAGCGCAAACAATTTGAGGATGCTGTCGCGGTGCTGGTCGGCAAGCCCGCTCCCGATTTCCGTCTTCCATCGCGCACACTTTCTGCCGAGCCGCCTGACATCGACACTTCACTCCCGTCTGATCTACTTGAGCGCCGCCCTGACATCGCTGAGGCGGAGCGCCAGATGGCCGTTACCAACGCGCAAATCGGAATCGCCAAAGCCGCTTATTATCCTTCGCTGGTGTTGTTCGGGCAGGGCGGCTGGAATTCCGCGAACATCTCCCAATTATTCAATGCCGAGTCGGCCTTGTGGGCCGTCGGCGCCAATGTCGCGCAAACCATCTTCACTGGCGGCGCGCGCCGGGCCCAGGTGCAATTCTCGCAGGCTGGTTACGATGCCACGGTCGCCAGCTATCGCGACACCGTGCTGAATTCTTTCCGCGAAGTTCAGGATAATATTTCCGGGCTGCAGATTCTGGACACGGCGCGCAAATCTCAGGCCGAAGCAGTCGCCTCTTCCCGACGCCAACTGGACATCGCGACCTCGCGCTATGTCGGAGGGCTCGTAAGTTATCTCGATGTTGTCAGCGCGCAGCAGAATCTCCTGATTAACGAACAGGAAGCCGCGGTGATTCAGGGGCAGCGGCTCATTACGTCTGTGCTTCTCGTGAAGGCACTCGGGGGCGGTTGGGACGCCACGAGCCTCGCCGCTGTGCAGGTCAAGCCGAAACTCAGCGACATCGTGGCACCTTAGTTGCGAGGGTGTAGGGGCTTGCTAGGATTTTCCCGAACTACGAAGATTTTCGTTGACACTACGAACATCTTCGTAGTAGCCTCTGCGCATGGTTACTCATCCAACGCAGAAACCCACTACCTCCGAACTGGAAATCCTGCAAATACTCTGGGAGCACGGGCCTTCGACGGTCCGCGACGTTCACCAAGCGCTGAATGAAAAGAGACCTCTTGGCTACACCACCGTCTTAAAGCTCATGCAGATCATGACCGCCAAGGGCACCGTGCGCCGCAACGAGGAACAGCGCGCGCACGTCTACGAAGCCGTGCAGCCCGCGGAAAAGACCAAGCGCCAACTGGCCCTCGACGTCCTGCAACGCGTATTTGACGGTTCGGCCAGCGAGCTCATGATGCATGCCCTCGCGGGCCACAAAGGTTCCAAAGCAGAAGTGGAAGAATTGCGCCGCCTGCTGAACGAATACGAAAGGAAGCTCCGATGAATCTCCTTGCGCAATTGCTTTCGCCCGAAACCATGCGGATCGTCTCGCTGACCCTTCTGCACTTTCTGTGGCAAGGCGCGGCCCTGGCCGCTGCGGCTTATGTCAGCCTATCGCTGCTGCGAAGCTCCGCGGCGCGCTACGCCTTTTTGGTTGGCGTGCTCGTGTTGATGCTTGCCGCCCCCGTGGCTACTCTTCTTGTCCTCAATTCCCAAGCCGCCATCGCGGTCTCGCCAAGCTCCGTGAATTCTGCTTTGGCTTCGGAGACTTCTGCCGGTGCGGTCGCAACGAAACAGCAATCGGAGGCTTCGTCGAGGACCGCGCCTGATTATTTCTTCCTGCTGGTTGAATTGTGGTTCGCCGGTGTGGTGCTCTTCAGCCTGCGCTCCGCCGGCGGTTTTTTTCTTGTGGTGCGCCTGCGCCGCAAGGAGTCGACGCCGCTTTCGCAGGACCTTCAGGATCTCTGCCAAGCGCTACAACAGAAGATGGGTATCACCAGGATGGTGCGCTACTGCGAATCGCTGCAATTGGACACTCCGGTTGTGGTCGGCTGGATTCGCCCGGTGGTGCTGCTACCCGTAACCGCGCTGACGGGTCTTGACGAGATGCAATTGCAGGCCGTGATAGCGCACGAACTGGCGCACATCCAGCGGCTGGACGCATTCGTCAACCTGTTCCAGATAGCCGTGGAGTCGCTGCTGTTCTATCACCCGGCAGTCTGGTGGCTTGGCAAGCGCATCCGCGAAGAGCGCGAGAATTGTTGCGATGATGCGGCCGTCGCGGTCTGCGGAAGCCCGGTCACTTACGCGCGTGCTCTGGCGCACATGGCCGAATCGCGTGTCGCGCCACACTTGGTGATGGCCGCCAATCGCGGACCCTTGGCCGCTCGTGTAGCTCGCCTTCTGGGAATCGACAATTCCAGCGGCGCGCAGCGCGGCACGAATCTTTCCGTCGGCGTGCTTTGCCTCTCCGCGGCGCTTGTTGCGGGCAGCGCCCTGATCGGTGCCGCGCATATTGTGCGTGCGCAAACACCGACGCGTGCCGAAGCTCCGGTAGCTCCCGCCGCTCCAGTGCCGGCTCCAGGAACGGTTGCAGCGCCGCGCACGCCGATGTCTCCTGTATCCGTCAACGTTCCGGTCAGCGTTCACCTCACCGGAATGCTTGCTGCGGCTCCGACGCCTGCGGCTGCGCCGATTCCGGCGGTGACACCAACTCCGGCGCCGGCACCGCGTCTATTCGTGCGGGTCACTCCCTACTTGTCACTCGCGCCAC
>Ga0074045_10005628_pt1 | contig 10890 bp, 8 predicted proteins | sample BogForMeECP23OM2_FD_94442 | JGI IMG/M metagenome (GOLD analysis project Ga0074045, IMG submission 94442) | Bog forest soil microbial communities from Calvert Island, British Columbia, Canada - Bog Forest MetaG ECP23OM2 | ecosystem: Environmental > Terrestrial > Soil > Wetlands ... | reverse complement strand
TTGCGCGCCATCTCCGTCGCGCGTTCGATGTCATTGCCCGCGCCGGTGGTGATGTGCTTCATGAAAATCTCTTCGGCGATGCGGCCGCCCATCAGAATGGCGAGCTGCGCTTCGAGATAGTCCTTATTATAGGAATGCTTGTCGTCAACCGGAAGCTGCATCGTGACGCCCAGCGCCATGCCGCGCGGGATGATGGTAACCTTGTGCAGCGGATCGGCGTCGGGCAGCACGCACGCCACCAGTGCGTGGCCGGCTTCGTGATACGCCGTGTTGCGCTTTTCGGCGTCGGAGAGGATCATCGATTTCCGCTCGGCGCCCATCAGAATCTTGTCCTTGGCCAGTTCGAAATCGATCATCATCACAACCTTGCGATTCTGCCGCGCGGCGTTCAGCGCGGCTTCGTTCACCAGGTTGGCCAAGTCGGCGCCGGCCAGGCCCGGCGTGCCGCGCCCCAGCACGGAAAGATCGACGTTGTCGCCCAGCGGAATCTTTTTGGTGTGTACCCGCAGGATGGCTTCGCGCCCCTGCACGTCGGGACGGCCCACCACCACGCGGCGGTCGAAACGGCCGGGCCGCAGCAGCGCCGGGTCCAGCACGTCGGGCCGGTTGGTGGCCGCCACCAGGATCACGCCTTCGTTCGATTCGAAGCCGTCCATCTCCACCAGCAATTGGTTCAGCGTCTGTTCGCGCTCGTCGTGGCCGCCGCCCAGTCCCGCGCCGCGATGCCGGCCCACGGCGTCGATCTCGTCGATGAAGATGATGCAGGGCGCGTTCTTCTTGCCCTGCTCGAACAGGTCGCGCACGCGGCTGGCGCCCACGCCCACGAACATCTCGACGAAGTCCGAGCCGGAAATCGAAAAGAATGGCACGCTGGCTTCGCCGGCGATGGCGCGCGCCAGCAGGGTCTTGCCGGTGCCGGGAGGCCCTACCAGCAACACACCCTTGGGAATCCGCCCGCCCAGCTTTTGGAATTTTTGCGGCTCGCGCAGAAATTCGATAATCTCCTGGAGTTCTTCCTTGGCCTCTTCCACCCCAGCCACATCCTTGAAGGTGACCTTCTTCTGCTGCGTGGAATGCAGCCGTGCGCGGCTCTTGCCGAAGCTCAACGCCTTGTTGCCGCCGCTCTGCATCTGCCGCATCATGAAGATCCAGAAGGCAATCACCACGATGAAGGGCGAAGCGTTGATCAGGATGGAAACCCACCCGGAGGAACTGGTGTCCTTGATATCCACATTGACACCGTGTTCCTGCATCTGTTTGATGATGTCGGGGTAATTGACGGGGATGAAAGTGTGCAGACCGGCGCCAGGGTTGGATTTGTAAGTTCCGTGCACTTCGTTGCCGTTGATGGTGACCTTATCCACGCTGCCGGCTTCGACCTTTTGCACGAATTCGCTGAAGGTCAACGACTGTTCGTGCGGCCCCTGCGTGTTACGGACTACCACAAACAGCATAGCCACCACGAGGAATATAACCACCCAAAACAGAACTTGCTTGATGTTAGAACTCACTTATCCTCCCTGCGAGCCGGACTACACTCCTGCTTAATAGACGCCGCCCCGCGCGTCTGCGATTCCACGTTCTCATTTCGGCCTACTTCGCGGATTTGGAGAATCCGAGTACTAGCCGGACCCGCAACCGCGCCATGGGCGGGTCCAAACTGCCGCGTCCAGACGATGGAGTCGCCGGAGGCCAGTACCGGCCAGTGGGCACGCTCCCAAACCGGGACACGGGCCTGATGGAAGAGCGTCTTGATCTTGGCCTCGTTGGAGTGTCCGTTGGGCCGATAGCGGTCGCCGGGGCGCCAGTTACGGAACACCAGGCCCCCGGACACTAAGTGCCCGTCCACACAGCCCTCGTCACTATTATATACGCATCCCGAGGCGGGGTCCGTTCCGCGTCTTTCCACCAGTTCCAGTTGGATTTCGATACCCGCGCCGGGCACGCGGACGCGACCGGGAATGGCGGCCGGCTCCTGCCAGGCCTGCGGCGGCGGCTGGGGCGGCGCAAAGCGAATCCAATCGAAGGAGCGTGTGATGCCAATCCCCGGCGCCTGCACGCGGCCGTGACCTTTGGCGGCGCGGGCCATCTCGATGGCACGGTCCACGTGATCCAGGCCGATCCCACGCAAATTGCCCTTAGCGCGCTCGATGGCGTGGCGTGCCAGGCGGCGGGCGGCGGCCAGCGGCAGGCGAGCGAGCGCCTCGGCGGGCGCCAGCACGCCACCGCCATCCTCACGCAGGCAGACCAGCGCCAGCCCCGCGATTTCTTCTTTCCAATACGCCTCCTCGGCCAGCGCCCAGTCGGCGGTCTTGGCCAGAGTTTCCTCGATGGCGGGATTCCAATCCCGGGCAAGCTGCGGCAAAAGGCTGCGGCGGATGCGGTTGCGCGCGAAGCAGGCGCTCCGATTGGTCGAATCCTCGCGCCACGAGACGCCGCGCGCGCGGAGGAACGCCTCGGTTTCGACGCGGGTGATATCGAGCAGCGGACGCACGATGCCGTCTCCGGTCAGCGGGCGAATGCCGGCCAATCCGGCCGTGCCCGCGCCGCGCAGAAAACGGAACAGCACAGTTTCCGCCTGGTCGCTGCGGGTGTGGCCCACCGCTACCGAGTCCACCGTACCGGCCGCAATCCGCTCGCGAAAGAACCGCAAGCGCGCCTCCCTCGCCACCTCTTCCAGGTTGCCGGCCGCCGGCCGCAGATCGGCTCGCTCCAGGACGAAGGGCAGGTTCCTCGCGCCGGCGAGCGCGCGGACGAATTCCGCATCCTGTCGCGATTCTTCGCCTCGCAGCCCATGATCGAGGTGCAACACGGCGAGACGCAAATCCCAGCGCGCAGCAAGTTCCCGCAATACCTCCAGCAGACAGACCGAATCCGCGCCGCCCGAGACAGCCACGCCAACGCGCTGGTGGGGACGAAACATGCCATGCCGTTCGATGGTGAGTGCTACGCGCTGGAGCACGATTGCGGTACCCGCACTTCATTGTGGCACGGGCAACTTAGGGGATGCCTTACCCATGGCCTACGGTGGGGCATGACTTTCGCTTGGCTAGGCACGAACCCCACCTGCGGCCGGCGTGACCTTTCGGGCGGCGGAGCGTCTTCGGTAATGAGGCCACTTGCGAGGTGCACTTACCGGCAAGCGGCGCACATCAGACAGACATTCTGGAGGCTACATGAGTTTCAAAGGTATTTGGACCCGTCCGCGCGCGGCGGCATTGGCGGCGATGATTTCAGCGGGGTTGGGCGCCCTGGCCGTGGGCGCTGCGGAGCACTCTATCAACGCCAACCTGCCGGCTACGTTCCGCTACGCCAGCCCGGACGAATCGGCGAGCCGCAACACCTTCGCTCCAGTGGTGAAGAAAGTGCTGCCGGCGGTGGTCAGCGTTTCATCGTCCAAGATGGTGAAGAGCCCCGCGGGCATGGTGCCGGGCAATATGGACCCGTTCTTCCGCCAGTTCTTCGGCGACGACGGCGGCATGTTCTTCGGCTTCAACAACCGCGGCGAGCGCGGCCAGACGGCGCCGCGGCAGCGGGAGCAAGGGATGGGATCGGGCGTGATCGTCAGTCCGGAAGGCTACATCCTCACCAACAATCACGTCGTGGATGGCGCGACCGACGTGCGCGTCACGCTCTCCGATAAGCGCGAGTTCAAGGCGCGCATCGTCGGCACCGATCCGAAAACGGACCTGGCCGTGCTGAAGATCGATGCGGCCAATCTACCCACGGTGGTGATCGGCGATTCCGACAGGATTCAGGTGGGCGATTACGCCCTGGCCATCGGGAACCCGTTCGGGCTGGGTAGCACGGTGACGATGGGCATCATCAGCGCCACCGGCCGCGGCAATCTCGGCATTGAGGACTATGAAGACTTCATCCAGACCGACGCGCCCATCAACCCCGGCAACTCGGGAGGCGCGCTGGTGAACGACCACGGCGACCTGATCGGCATCAACACGGCGATCCTGTCGCACTCGGAAGGCAACCAGGGAATCGGTTTCGCCATTCCGGTGGCCGTGGCGCGCAACGTGACAGACCAGATTCTGCGCAACGGCAAAGTGACGCGCGCCTATCTGGGAGTGATGTCGGAAGCGGTGACTCCGTCGCTGGCCAAGGCGTTCCACGAGAAGAAACCGGGTGGCGCGCTGGTCTCCGAGGTGAAGCACGATAGCCCGGCCTCCCGAGCCGGCATCGAGAAGGGCGATATCATTCTCGCCGTGAATGGCAAGCCGATCAGCGACAGCGCGCAACTGGCGATGACCATTTCGCTGCTGCAACCCGGCACGGCGGTGAACCTGAACGTGTTGCGCGACGGTGCGGAGCGCGAAGTTTCGGCGCACCTGGAAGAGATGCCCGCCGATACCGCCAAGGCCGCCAATGAGCCGGACGATTCGCAAAATGGCATGGACGGCGTTTCCGTCGAGGACGTGAGCGCGCGTAACGCCCGCCAGTTTGGCCTTTCACCGGATGCCCCCGGCGTGGTCGTCACCTCGGTCGATCCAGCCAGCCAGGCCGCCGTCAACGGCCTGCGGCCCGGCGACGTCATCCAGGAGGTCAACCGCCAGCCGGTTCACAACACCGCCGAGTTCGAGAATGCTCTCAAGCACTCCACGTCCGGCACCCTGCTGCTCGTCGAACGCCAAGGCAGCACGCTGTACCTGGCAGTGTAGACGCGTTGAGGTAACAAATGGATGGGCTACCGTTCCCTCACAGGCACGACTTCGATCGGAGCCGCGACCGTGAGGGAGCGGTTGTTTTCTGGCCGATCCAATCGGTGTTCACGCGTGGCAATGGTTTCTCCGCTTTGGCCCAGGTTGCTTTTCACTCCCCAAATATGAGTAGATGGGCCTGAGATGACAGCCCCGTCACCAACCGAGAGCCACCAGCCACTGGCGCAAGCCGATCTCGAAGCGGAAATCTTGCGGCTGAAGCGCGAGATGAATGCCGTCATCCTGGCGCACTTCTACCAGGAGCCGCGCATTCAGGACATCGCCGATTTTGTCGGCGACAGCCTGCAACTGTCGCAGAAAGCCGCAGCCACCTCCGCCGATGTGATCGTCTTCTGCGGCGTGCTGTTCATGGCCGAAACGGCCAAAATCCTCAACCCCAACCGGCTGGTGCTGCTGCCGGATCTGGCCGCAGGCTGTTCGCTGGCGGATGGCTGCGCGGCCGATGAGTTCCAGGCGTTTCGCGCACGCTACCCCGATCACGTGTCGATCACGTACATCAATTGCAGCGCCGAAGTGAAAGCGCTCAGCGATATCATCTGCACCTCGAGCAACGCGGAGAAGATCATCCGGCAGATTCCGCCCGAGCAGCCGATCCTGTTCGCGCCCGACCAGCATCTGGGCCGCTTCCTGATGCGGAAGACGGGACGCGAAATGCGGCTTTGGACGGGGAGCTGCATGGTCCACGAACAATTCTCCGAGCGCAAGCTGCTTGAATTGAAAGAACAGCACCCACAAGCCAAGCTGCTGGCGCACCCCGAGTGCCGCGAAGCCTTGCTGCGCCACGCCGATTACATCGGCTCGACCACCGGTATTCTGAAGACCGCGCGCGAGAGCGCCGGGACCGAATTCATCGTCGCCACCGAAAGCGGCATCCTGCACCAGATGCAGAAGGAGTGCCCGGAGAAGACGTTTATTCCGGCTCCAACCGATGGCGGCTGCCAGTGGGGCGAGGGCGGCGCGTGCAGCGAATGCCCGCACATGAAGCTCAACACGCTTGAGAAACTCTACGTCGCCATGCGGGACCGCCGGCCGGAAATCACTCTGGACGAAGAGCTGCGCCAAAGCGCCCTGCGCCCCATCCAGCGCATGTTGGAGATGAGCTAGAGTGGTGGGGCAGGCGCTTCCGCCTGCCAACTGCCACCAACAGAACCGCAGCCTCGGCAGCAGTTGGGGTTGGCCGGCGGAAGCGCCTGCCCCACATTCTATGTCCGAATCTCTCGACGCCTCCGCTTACCGCGAACTTTTGCGCGGATTCCTCAACGAAGATCTCGGGGCCGGGGATATTACGACTGGCACGCTCGTCGGCGCCGGTGGACGCGCGTGCGGGGAACTGATCGCGAAGGCCCCGCTGGTGCTGGCCGGGGTCGATGTGTTTCTCGAAGTCTTCCGTCTGCTGGAACCTTCGGCGGTGGCTGAGGTCTCACGCAAGGACGGCGACGAACTTGCAAGTGGCGAGATTCCCGTTCGCGTGCGTGCCACGGCGCGCACGCTGCTTTCGGGGGAACGCGTGGCGCTGAACCTGTTGCAGCGGCTCTCAGGAGTCTCCACCCTTACGCGCCGCTTTGTGCGCGAGGTGGCCGGTACGGGCGCGCAAATCCTGGATACACGGAAGACCACACCGGGACTGCGCGCGCTGGAAAAATACGCGGTGCGCATCGGCGGAGGCCGCAACCACCGCAAGGATCTGGCGGAAGCCGTGCTGATCAAGGAGAATCATATCCGGCTGGCGGGAGGGGTTTCCGCTGCGCTCCGGGCGGCGCAAGCGGCGAAGGGCCGCGTCAGGTGGATCGAAATCGAAGTGACGAATTTCGACGAGTTGCGCGACGCGCTCGTTCACGGCCCGGATGTCATTCTGCTCGATAACATGAATCCCGCGCAAGTGCGCCAGGCGGTCGAACAGGTGCGCCGCGCGGAAGTGTCACGGAAGATTACCATCGAAGCCTCGGGCGGAATTACGCTCGCCAACGTAAGGGAATTCGCCACAGCGGGTGTAGACTGGGTATCGGTCGGGGCGCTGACGCACTCCGCACCGGCAGCGGATCTGAGTTTCGAGATTGAGCCGGCTTGATGCAGGACACGATACAGACCGACGTTCTCGTCATCGGCAGCGGTCTGGCAGGGCTCGCGGCAGCTTGGGCAGCCGCCAACCGGGGCTGCCAGGTCACGTTGCTGACGCGCGCCGCAAACGCCGCGGAGAGTAATACGGATCGGGCACAGGGCGGAATCATCTATCGCGCGCCAGGGGAAACCCCGGAGCAACTTGTGGCCGACATTCTCTCGGTCGGCGGCGGATTGAGTTCGCCCGACGCCGCCCGTCTGCTAAGCCGCGAAGGCCCGCGCCTGGTCAAGGAGCTGCTGATTGACGAGTTCGGCGTTCCCTTCGATCGCTCGGCCGATAATCCCGAACAGCTCGATCTGACGCGCGAGGCGGGCCATTCCCTGCCGCGCATCGTTCATCACAAGGATCAAACCGGCTCGGCGATTGAGCGGGCGTTTCTGGAGCGGGTGCGCGCACACCCGAACGTGAAGGTGATGGCGAACGCGACCGCGGTGGATCTGCTCACCGTCTCGCACCACTCGCTCGAACCCACCGACGTCTATCGCCTGCTGACCTGCGTTGGGGCTTACGTGCTCGACCGGACCACGGAGAAGATCTTCTCGCTGCTGGCCAAGGAAACCATTTTGGCCACCGGCGGGTTGGGCAGCGTATTTCTGCACACTACGAATCCGCCCGGAGCGCGCGGCGATGGCATCGCGATGGCCTACCGCGCCGGCGCACGCTGCATCAACATGCAGTACATCCAGTTTCACCCCACCGCGCTGCTGGCGCCGGACGGCTGCTTCCTGATTTCCGAGACGGTGCGCGGGGAAGGTGGCCGGCTGGTGGATCGCCACGGGAGGGAATTCATGCAGAAATTCCATCCCGACGGGTCGCTGGCGCCGCGCGACATCGCCGCGCGCGCCATCTATCAGACCATGCTCGAATCGGGCGAACCGTGCGTCTACCTGGACATCACGCACAAGCCCGCCGATCATCTTCGCGAACGTTTCCCGGGCATCTACGCCGTGTGCATCGAGCGCGGCATCGACCTCACACGCGAACCGATTCCGGTGGTCCCGGCGGCGCATTATAGTTGCGGCGGCATTGCCACCGACTATTGCGGCCGCACCACGGTCAACCGGCTGCGTGCGGCGGGTGAGGTGGCTTGCACCGGATTGCAGGGCGCCAACCGCCTGGCCAGCACGTCGCTGCTCGAGTGCCTGGTTTGGGGAACGCGCGCCGCAGCGGACGCCGCCGAAGGCATCCGGCGCGGCGACGATTTCTACTTTCCCAAAGTGGCCGATTGGCGATACGAGCGCGAGCCGGCGGACCCCGCCCTCATCAGCCAGGATTGGCTGACCATTCAGCACACCATGTGGAATTACGTCGGCCTGATTCGCAGCGAGCGGCGGCTGAACCGGGCCATGCGAATTCTGCGCGAGTTGGATCTGGAGATCGCGCGCTTCTACGAAAAGTGCGAAGTGAGCGATTCCATCATCGGCCTGCGCAACGGCATCCTCACCGCCTTTCTGATCCTGGAAGCCGCCGAACAAGCCCGCGAAAGCCGCGGCTGCCATTACCGCATCAACTGAGGCCTTTTCTTTGGTGGGGCAAGCTTTAGCTTGCCCATTTTGTCTTCAATGCTACTATCTCCTTGACGTGCAGATACGCGTAGCAAGCGACAGGTCTCTGCTGGTCACCTTTGGCGAAGAGATTTCTCCGCAGGCGCACCGCGCGGTACGGCGGTTGACTGAGGCACTGGCTGGCGCGCGCGGCATCTTGAACGTCCATCCGGCGTTCGCTTCGGTGCTGGTGGAATTCGACCCACGGCGGCATGCTCACGCGGAAATCGAAGAGCTGGTTCGGTTGTCTCTCGAACTTGGGCCGGAGCTGGAACTGCCTGCACCACGGCTGGTGGAGATTCCGCTGCGCTATGGCGGCTAGTTCGGGCCCGATCTCGAAGACGTGGCGCGATATCACGGCCTGACGCCACAGCGCGTAGTGGAACTGCACGCGAGCGCTGAATACGAAGTGTCGTTCGTCGGATTCGCGACCTGTTTCCCGTACCTGGCCGGCCTGCCTGCGGAATTGGCGACACCGCGATTGGAGGCGCCGCGCAAGCACGTCGCAGCGGGTAGCGTGGCCATTGCGGGCAGCCAGACGGGCGTGTATCCGCTGGCCTCGCCCGGCGGGTGGAGGGTGATCGGCCGCACGCCGCTGCGGCTTTTCGATCCGGCCGGCGAGCCACCGCCCGTGTTGCGCATGGGCGACCGTGTCCGCTTCTTGCCCGTCGCGGGGGTTGCATGCTGAACCGGATCCGCGTGCTCGAAGGCGGCGCGCAAACCACCGTGCAGGATCTGGGGCGGTTCGGTTGGGCGCACTTCGGCGTGTCGGCCTCGGGCGCGGCCGACGCGCTGGCGCTACGCGCGGGCAACCTGCTGGTGGGCAACGCGGAAGGCGCGGCGGGCTTGGAAATGACCTTGCTGGGCGGCGCGTTCGAATTCGAAAACGATGCGGTGATTGCGCTGGCCGGATCGGATTTCGGCGCGGGGCTGCCGCTGTGGACGCCGGTCGCGTTGAAAGCCGGCGGCGCCATCCGCTGCGGGCCGACGCACTCCGGAGCGCGCTGCTACCTGTGCGTTCGCGGCGGCCTCGCGGTGCCGCGCACGATGGGCAGCGCCTCGACGCACCTGGCGACCGGCGTGGGCGGGCGCGCGTTGCGCCAGGGCGACCTGCTACAGATCGGCGATGCCGCGGTGCGGCAGCCGCGCCGCGCGGCCGGGCCACCGCCCTTTTCGTGCGCTGGAGCGTTGCGCGTCACGCGCGGGCCGCAGGCGGAATGGTTCGGCGAGGAACTTTACGGCGGCACGTGGACGGTGAGCGAAGAATCCAGCCGCATGGGATTGCGGCTCCGCGGCGAGCCAATTCCCAGCCCGGCCGGCCACATGCTGACGGAGGGCGTGGCGCTGGGCGCGGTCCAGGTGCCGCCCGGCGGCCAGCCCATCATTCTCTTCGTCGACCACCAGACCACCGGCGGCTATCCCAAACCGGCGAACGTGATTTCGGCCGATTTCTGGCGTCTCGGGCAATTGCGCCCGCGCGCGCCGGTCGCCTTCGAATCCGTTACCATCGAACAGGCGCTCGCCGCGCTGCGCGCGACCGAGGAATGGCTGTATTCGCTGTGAACTTCGATCTCAACTGCGACCTTGGGGAACTGGACGACGCGGCGCTCCAAGCAAGCCTGATGGAGCACATCACTTCGGCCAACATCGCCTGTGGCGGCCACGCCGGCGACGAAGCTACGATGGAACGCACGATCCGGCTGGCGCTGGAGCGCGGCGTGAACATCGGCGCGCATCCCGGCTATCCCGACCGCGCCAATTTCGGCCGCGTCGCACTGGCCATGAGCGAAGCCGAAATCGAGGAGACGGTGGCGCGGCAGATTGGCCGGCTGGAGGCGGTGGCCGCAAGGCTGGGAGCCAAGATCGTCCACGTCAAACCGCACGGCGCGCTGTACAACGTGGCGGCGCGCGACCACGCGGTGGCGCGCGCAGTTGGCGCGGCGGTGCGGCAATGGAATCCGCGGGCGCTACTGTTCGGGTTGGCCGGCTCGCCGATGCTTGAGGAGTGGCGCGGCATGGGACTGCACGTGGCGGCGGAAGGGTTTGCCGACCGATGTTATGAAGCTGACGGAACGCTGCGCTCGCGCCGGCTGCCCGGCGCATTGATCGCCGATCCGGCGGCGGCAGCGGCGCAGGCGGTTCGTCTCGCGCGCGAGGGCGGAGTCGAAACGATCTGCGTGCACGGCGATACGCCGGGCGCGGCGAATATCCTGCAAGCCTGCCGGAGGGCGCTACAATCGTTACCATGAGGCCGTTACTGCTGTTGGCGGTGCTGGCCGCTCCGCTGGCCGCGCAGCAATGCGCCTGGCTGTTCTCGCCGAACCCGATCCCGGCGCTCACGGCCGCAGGGGCCAGCGGCACACTGACGGTGACGTCCACGCCTGATGTGTGTCCGTTCACTTTCGGCACGGATTCTCCCTCCTGGATAACGGTTACGGCCGGACCCGGAGCGACGGGGACTCAGCAAACCAGCCTGCTCTGGACCGCGGCGCCGAAT
>Ga0074045_10005625_pt1 | contig 10893 bp, 8 predicted proteins | sample BogForMeECP23OM2_FD_94442 | JGI IMG/M metagenome (GOLD analysis project Ga0074045, IMG submission 94442) | Bog forest soil microbial communities from Calvert Island, British Columbia, Canada - Bog Forest MetaG ECP23OM2 | ecosystem: Environmental > Terrestrial > Soil > Wetlands ... | reverse complement strand
TCTCCAAACCCGCAACCTTCAACGCACTTCGACTCATAGTGATTTTTGAAGGAATCTATTGGGCTCTAGCGTTCCTTCCAACAGCATATTTTGAAAACAAAGACCTGTTCTTCACCGGAACTTTTGGCCATCTTTCCACAACCGCTTTCCTTAACACTTTTGCGATAAATGCTCTACCTCTTTTGGTTGAATCCATAGTCACCCCAATCCTTCTTTTCATTCTTGCCTACAAACTCAACCCAAACAAGCCTTTGAAGGGCGCGATACGTTGGGGAATGATTACGGGAACGTTTTATGTTTTCTTGTTTTGGCTACTTAACACAGCCATCTGGATCTCAGTGATAGACGAGCCTGGAAAGGGAACAGTTTACTTAACCTCAACCCCTCAATACCTTGTCAGTTTTGTTTTAAGCGCGTTCGCACTTCTGCTTCTGGGAATTTACGCTGCGGGCTTTACTGCAAAATCGAGAAGGGCGCAAACTCTGCAAGAACTAAGTCTCAAAACAGTAGGCGTCATTATCCTAGCTCTTGGTATATATTTCCTCTGGAACTATTTAACGTGGATTTTCTTCGGAGGATGGAGCAACTGGTTCGCATGGTTCCTTGGACACAACGAGGACCTCTGGGCTCTGGCGCTTCCGCTGCTTGGATTGCCGCTGCTTTTCGCAGATAAACCTCAAAAAGAAAGCGCTGCCGTTTAGGCCCGTGTTGGGCAACTTTTTTTAAACAGTTCGGCAGCATACACCTTGATTTGCTATGCTCAGATGTGCTTTACTCGCGGTTGCCATAGCTCTGTTGGTATTCAGCCCGATTCTTGCCGTAGCTTTCGCCCAGAGCAGTGTGGTTGGTGTCAAAGCAGGCGTTTGGATACGCTACTCAGTGAAGGAGACAGGTATCCCGATCTCAGAGTACAACATTACGTGGGCGACAATGAACATTACAGCAGTCAATGGGGAAGTCATAACAGTTAATGTTTTAACTCAATACGGCAACGGAACCCTGCTTTCGGAACCCGGAATAAACCTTAACGTGGCAACAGGCGCAATCGGAGACGGCTTTTTCGTGCCTACTGATTTGAAGCCAGGTGACCGGTACTCTACTGAGTACGAGGGCATCATAAACATAACCAGCCTCAAGCAGACTCAAGCTGGAGGTGCTTTGCGGTCTGTACTTGTGGGTGTTACAAGCCAGAGTGTTTACAACTGGGATAAGCAAACCGGCATCATGGTAGCGGCCACGTCAAACCTGCCCGGCTGTGTGATGCACACTACAACAAGCTCAACTAACCTTTGGGCACCCTCACCTCAAATCCTCGGCTTAAGCCAAATTGTAGTCTACGCGCTTGTGCTTTCGATTGTTGGAGTCGCGGCGGTTTTGGCAGGATCTGTTTTGCTTCTTGTTCGGCACAGGAAGAAGGTTTCGTCTGCTCCAACTTCATGAACAGTTGGCATCGCTAGCGCATTAATGTTCGGCTGGACCTTCTTGCTAATATGGGCAGACAGAAAACCCCTCGAAAGAAAAGGCGTCCCGCTTTTAACCGTAGCCCCCGTAATTTTAGGACTTGCGCTAAACAATGTCTCAGCAGTTTCCTCTGGATTAAGACCGCTTCAATCCACGCTTCCCGAGCTGGGCCTCCAAGCACGACTCGTGGTCTTATTCGTGTTCAGATACCTTAACGTGCGGCTCTTAACTGAGTAATGCCAAAGCTTATAGGTAGCTTTCTGAATACCCGAGAATAGAAGAAACTTGCTGAAACATAAGGGAAAAGTTCTTCGGATTTCAATCTTAATCCTATTTTGTGCACTGCTTTTCATGCTTGCTGCAGGCTGCTTCCAAAGTTCCACGGCAACCGCATCTGCCCAGCTTATTTCCTCACCGAAAGGACCTGTCATCATAGCCAACTTCAATGTGCCAGTTGACCCAGGTGCATCTACATTTATAGCGCGTGTTGTCTCAACCGCGCAGGGTGACCATGCAGCCGCCATAGTTATCGAAATGAATACTCCTGGTGGACTTGTCAGTGACATGCAATCGATTGTTAACTCCATAAAGGCGGCAAATTCAACTGGCATTCCAACTTACACTTTCGTTGTGCCCGACGGCTTTGGGGCTTCCGCCGGCAGCTACATAGCCATGGCTTGTAACAGGATTCTTATGGCTCCCGGCTCAGCTATAGGGCCTAGCACACCTATAGTCGTAGGTGGCACAGCCTTAGAGCAAAACCACACGCAAGCTTTTTTCCTCAGCTACATGCAAGCCTTGGCAGCGGAGTGGGGACGCAACACCACCGCCGTCTATTACATGGTGCAATCTGACGAGGCATTTTCAGCGACTCAAGCAGTAGAGTACCACGTAGCCGACGGAACAGCAAACTCTCTGCCTGACGCGATTAATCAGCTTGGATTATCTGGTAACCCGCAGACCACGCTTGGTGAAAACTTTTACGAGCAGCTACTAAGTGCTCTAAGCAACACCCTTCTGGACGGCATCCTCTTCCTTATAGGAATCGTTGCAATCGTACTTGACTTCTTCCACCCCACAATCGTGCTCACCATTTTGGGCGTTATCGCAATCGTTGCAGGCTTAGTCGGGGCAGAAGTGGTGGGCGCCTCGCTACTTGGAATAATCATATTAATCGTGGCGGCTGCGCTTATCGTTTTGGAACTCAAGCTTGGCCACGGCTTCGCACTTATGGCCGGAGTCCTTCTCGGCGCTATCGGAATCTACTTCCTCTCATTTAACCTTCAATACTCTCCCTCCCCAATTGGCGACTTAGCAATTCTTGAGCTCAGCCTGATTGTTATATTCGGGGTGCTCGCGGGACTATACATCCGATGGGTTATCGGGCCAATCAGGCGACGCACTAAACTCACAGGCGCCGAAGCCTTGATAGGCAAAACAGGTCTCGCCATCACGGAATTGAAACCCAAGGGCGAAGTCAGGGTCGAAGGGGTCATCTGGCGTGCCCAAGCGTTGTCAGACGAAATCGAAAAAGGCGAGCGGGTCACAGTTAAAGCAATGAAGGGTCTTGTACTGACGGTTGAAAAATCTCAAGAAGCCGAGAGTCGAACAGCGACAAATAGCCAAACAGGAATGAAATAGCCAAACCGTCGGCTTTCCACGCTTTCGGATAATCTAATATACCTTGCTATCAGGTATAATTTTCATTGCTGATGCTCTGATGAACAAGCGCGTTTGGTTGTTGTTTGTTCTTGTTTCCATTGTTCTGTTCCTATCTTGTTTCTCGCCGGCAATGTCAGCTGCACCAGCCAATCCAAGTATTGATTCTTGGACGATGTTGCTTCATGATTCAAGTCATACTGGCACAGCAGATGACGAAGCATCCGCGAATTCCGCTCAGCTTCTATGGAATGCTACAGTCATGAATTCTGTTGTGTCTTCTCCAGCGGTAGCGGATGGCAACGTCTTTGTAGGCTGCAACGACGGAGCCATTTACTGTCACAGCGCCTCCACCGGCAAACTAGTATGGTTCTTCTACCAAAACAAAACCGAAATGATGTCTTCCCCAGCCGTAAACGATGGGTACGTCTACGTGGGTTGCAACAACGGGAACCTCTACGCGTTAAACGAAAGCAACGGCGACAAACTTTGGAATTTCACTACGGGCGGATGGGTTGGTTCGTCTCCAGCTGTTGCCGACGGCGCGGTCTATTTTGGGTCCCGCGACGGGAACATCTACGCTTTGAATGCGGAATCGGGTGCTTTGCTTTGGAGTTTCCAGACGGGCAGCGAAGTTGAATCGTCTCCAGCAATCTCGGACGGTGTGGTCTACTGTGGGTCGGACAACTTTTTTGTTTACGCCCTCAACGAATCCACCGGAAAAGAGCTGTGGACGGCGCCAACTGGAACAACCATTTCTTCTCCCAGCCTGAGCAATGGGTATGTATACGTAGGCTCTTATGACGGCTATGTCTGCTGCCTAAATGCATCTACGGGCGCAAAAATCTGGAAATATCAAACTGCTGACTCCGTAGTTTCTTCGCCAACCCTCGGATACGGTTTCGTCTTTTTCGGCTCTGAAGACAATAGCGTTTATTGCCTTAACGCTTCGACGGGTAGCAGGGTTTGGAGTTGCCCAACTGGGTACTGGGTCACCTCTTCTCCGGCGGTTGCAGGCGGCAACGTTTACGTGGGCTCTGAAGACGATAACGTCTACTGCTTTAACGCCACGACAGGAGCTGTAGAATGGGTTTTCCAAACAGGGAGCTACGTGGAATCTTCTCCAGCCATAGTAAACAATACTCTTTACGTTGGATCCGATGACGCCCACATCTACGCTCTAACTCTATTGAACTCAAGCTCTAGAACACTCCCAGTGCAATCCACCTCCTCTTTGCATTCAGCTACGATTATCCTTGATGCTGCAGCGTGTGTGGTCGGCGTTTTGATTGTCTTCTCCTGCTTCCTGTTTGTACGCTCAAATAGACGCGCCAAACGTACCGCTCAACCCGAAGATGCTTCAGGTGAGAAATTGTCTTGGATAGCAAGGCATGTTGACGCGGTTTGTGTCCTATTAATTCTGGCTTTTTCAACGCTTTTCTTCGTTAATTTAGGCAGCGGGCATCTCATCGCTGCCGATGAGCAAACGTATTCCCAATGGACTTTTCACATGATTAAGACAGGTGACTACTTCACACCCTGGGCTTACGGCAGTCTCTTCTGGATAGGCAAACCGCCGCTTGTCATGTGGCTCATGTCCCTTTCATATCAGGTCTTCGGGGTAACCAATTTCGCCGCAAGAATCTGGAGCGCAATATTCGGCGCCCTATCCCTGATAGTCATCTACTATTTGGGAAAGAAACTCTACAACCCCTACGTTGGGTTCCTGTCAGCGCTTGTATTAGGCTCATTCGCAACTTTCTACGCGTTTGCAAGACTCGCGATGACCGACATTCCCCTGGTCTTCTTTATCCTGGGCAGCATATACTTCTTTGTTTCAAGCGAAAAAACGGAAAATCACAACTACCGAAACGCAGCCCTAAGCGGATTATTCTTCGGGTTAGCGTTGATGACAAAACAGGTGGAAGCTCTGTTAGTCCCCATAATTTTGTTCTTTTATCTTTTGGCGACAAGGAAAAGCTTTCGGTTTGTCTTCACGAAAAGCTTTACTCTTTTCTGGGGAGTTGGGCTTCTGCTTTTTTCTCCATGGCTAATCTACATGGCTATTCGGTTCGGGTCACAATTCTGGCAATGGTACTTTGTCTACAACGGCATTTCAAGGTCCGTCGGAACAGTAGAAAACCACGTCGGAAACTACCTCTTCTACTTCAACTACATAGCCCACACCGAAAGCCCATATTTAGTAGCCATTTTGCCTTTCGCAGCTATCCTCTGCCTCTTCAACAGCGTTTGGAAGCGCATCAAAGAGGACACATTGATTTTCTTATGGATCGCAATCGTGCTGTCAATTTTCACTGTGGCCCAAACGAAACTTGAATGGTACATAATCCCCGTTTTTCCAGCTTTCGCAATCGCCATTAGCAGCCTCATTTATCAAGTAGGAAAGAAAGTCTACAATTTGGCAAGGAAAGTGGCTTCCCAGTTACCGTAAGGTTGCTAAAGTAGCTAAAATTTTCTAGTTTGGCGATTGTATAGCACAGTTGCCAGTTCAAGAATTGACAATGCTGCAATCGAGTATAGTGGAATCCAATCGTACAAGAACATCTGCGAGACAACGGAGGCATTTAGCTCCGTTGACAAAAACGAGAAGCCCACGCCATTGTAGAGGAAGAATGGCAGATTTGTAGCAGCAAGAAAAGCAGCTGTCCCACCTATGAATTTCCAAAGCGAGCCCCTATTGTACCACAGCAGAAGAGGCACCGCAAACAGGGCCACTCTTGGGTCGAACGCTCCGAAAGCGAATAGCAAAGCTGATAGCCACGGTTTTTTTACATACCCAAAGTAGATGGCGCCAACCAGAAGGAATGTTTGGAGTATGTGGGCATTTACCAGTAGGTACCCGCAGTAGTAGCTTGGCGAGAAGGTTTGAACATGCAGGCTAAGCATGCGGTAATGGAAGAAACCCGCGATGGAGTAGCTTGCAGAAGGCGCAACGAGGATGGGGTCAACCAAAACAATCACGGAAGCAGCGATCCCCGCAAAGAGGTTTTTGCCTTTTATTAACATAAAGACAAAGAAAGCCAAAGGCAGCATTAAGAGGAATTGTACTGTGTCAAAAGCGTTAAGTGCGTTCTGGTAGCTTAAGGCGAGGAACGGCGAGAAAATTATCAGAAAAGAAGGCGTGTACTTGAATGGTTGCGCCTGCCCCTGAATCTGGTAATCGCCTGGTTGGACGCTTGCGGAGTAAACTTGGGTTGGATTATGAAGAAGCCGCCATCCACCCATGTAATAGGCTGAAAAATCTCGCGCCAACGTGGCTGATTCAGGCTTAAAAGTTTGAGGATAAGCATAGGCGAATATGCTGAAGTTCAGGAAAACCAATAAGGCAATAACGGAAATGATCGCCGTCTTCTTGGATAACACGAGCTTCATTTGCTTCCCAAGGGAGGAGCGACGACTCTGTTTATCTCACGATTTATCCTTTGCGGTAAACTCCCCAAACCCCCAGAAACCCAAAGAGAAAGGATGTTTTACCAAAAACGTTCAATTTTTCTGTTAAGCTCCAAAAAAGCCCTCCGTTAACGCGGGGTCGGCTTCACAGAAAACCTTTAATCGCAGAAAATTTCTGTTCCCTCTAAACATTCAAGGAGAGAAATTTGAAATGTCAACTTCCCAAGAAACAAACACTATCCCAAACACCGCCAGCAGCGAGCAGATTGCACGATTGGAAAAAGCATTGAGGAGGTCTGAACTGCTAACCTACGCAGCGGCAGGTCTCGGAATAATCCTTCTCGCTGTCATAATTTTGATCTCCCTACTGTAGATTGGGCGAAAGAACAAAATAAATTCGTTGGAAGGTGAAAGTAATGGACGACGCTATTGAACGGACAATTAAGAGAGTGGAGCGGTTAAACAGAATCCTAACGGTTGCCGTTATTGTGGAACTTATAGTTCTGATACTTTTCATCTAATTTCACAATTCGAGTTTTCCTTGGTAAGGGTAGACTCTATTGACTTCAATGTGGGCAAAACATATAGGCAACAAACGAAGATGCAATTAATGAGCTTTCTGGACTTAGCTGAAAAGTGATTAGAGGATGTTGAAAAATGGTCTTTGAAAAAGTCGCTGAAACAGGGGAAATATCTCCTGGACAAATGAAAACCGTCAAGTTTGGAGCAGAGGAAGTTTTGGTTGCAAATGTGGACGGCATGTTTTACGCACTCGGAAATGTTTGCACCCATGAAGGCGGAAAACTTTCGCAGGGAACCCTGAAGAAAACAATAGTCACCTGCCCCAAGCACAAAGCCCAATTTGACATAACAACAGGCAAAGTAGTGTCTCCTCCCAAAATCCTTTTTATGCATCCCAAAATCAACAGCGGGATCCCTTACACTGTCAAAGTTGAAGGAACAGCTATTCTGATAGAGCAAAAATAATTCTCTTTTGCGTTGAAAGTGGAAACGCTAAATCAAAGCAGGAAAAACTGCAAGTTTTCTCTAACAAGTGAATTGGTAGCCCGGGATAGGTTCAAACACTCGTTCAAACTTTTTCGAGCTACTATCAATTTGCTACTTTTAGTTTAGCTTAATGCTATTAAAATGCTATTATTATTGCTATTTTTTGATAGCTTACCCGATAGTTCGACAATTCTCTGAGGTCATGTTGTGTGCATGTTATGACGTCTCCGAAAACCTGAATCCCGCAAGCCCTGTTTTCAAAAATGCGGCTTAATGCAATGTCTATCTAAAAAAAATGGTCTCGTGGTAGCGCTGTGCCTTTCTGCTGAAAGCGCTTTTTTGCTATCAGTAAGTTAGACCCATGCGTTTCATAAATTCAATGACTTTTTCATATTCCATAATGTATTGTTTGCCTTTTTTGGTAAGATTAAGTGTCTCATCTTCAATCAAGTCAAGTTCTCTAAGTTCAGTTATGTAATTCTTAAGCCTATCAAAAGGCACATTAATTTGCACCTGAACACGCGTTAAAATGACCCTTTCCCCTTCATTACCTTCACTCTTCAGTACAGACAAAAGGTCCCCGTAAATCTTCAGCTTGTCTCTACGAGGAATTTTCTTCATTTCAACCCCTTTTTTTCGTCTGAACGGTAAAAAGTTCGGTAGGAGACAAAAAGAAAGATAGCTAAACCTACAAAACGAGTTACCAAGGATCCTATGAATGCAGAAAAACTTGAGTCAATATACCAAAAGAGCAGCGAATACTGGCTTATTGCAAGAAAAATGAAGCCGAAAGGAATCCAAATCGTTGTTGGGTCGGGGTTCCTCACGTGACTTCGGAGGGTATAGATAGCGATGTAGGAGAGGCAGATTAAATTTACAAATCTCAAGTATACGTTAGCGTTCGAGTACCCGTTGAAAGCAAATTCTGGAGCAACAAATGCAATTAGAAGTAAAATGGCGAGACCAATAACTAACAGGCTGATCGTTAACTCTCCAAGTAGCTGGCCATTTTTTGATTTTCTGTTTGAAAACAAGTATGTAGTTGCAAGAAATACAAAAGCGAATGATCTTGTTAGAAATGGGAGCCATATGAATTCTTGAGGAAAACCCAGCGGGGAATATGATATGGCTGCCAGAGCATATGATATTCCCAGAAAAGCAAATCCAAGGGGTAAACCCAGAAGAGTTCCTTCTCTAGTAAGCTTATACGGTTTTATCATGAACTTGACAAGGATAAGGCAAAGAATTGTCGCAACAATCTCTACTATCATCCGCTCTGTAGGATACATGCTGGTAGCAAACATGTGGCTAATCTTGTACATTCTATCTTTATTTGTTTTTTCATTAATAGTCCAAAATTAAGAGTTTGGACGCAATTGCAAAAGAAAGCTTGTATTTTTTTGTACTCACGATAAGTGAGTGTGTCTTATTAGAAACTTGCTAACAAATGACTGTTCCAGCGCATTATTGCGCGCAAAAAAATTAAAGGAAGAAAGAAACAAAATGAAAATATTGAAAAACAAAATTGCAGCAATAACGATCGTTATATTCTTCGTGCTTTCAACGATAGCTTCAATAGCACTGATACCAAACGTAAACGCGCATTCGCCCCCTTGGGATATTCCAACCTACGCTTTCATTAACGTTGCACCTAACCCCGCAGGTGTAGGTCAATCAGTTAACGTTGGCTTCTGGCTAGGTCAACCACCTCCAGATGCAAGCACCATTTACGGTGACCGTTGGACGGGAATGACAATTAAAGTTACATTACCCGATAAAACAACTACAACACTTGGACCATTTACGTCTGATGATACTGGCGGAACACATGCAGAATACACGCCAAGCCAACTTGGCAACTACACTTTTCAAATGAGCTATGCAGGTCAAACCCTAGCTGGAATTAATCCTCCACCCACGGGCTTTTCTGCCGCAACAAAACCATACATCGGCGATTACTATGAACCCAGCACCAGCAATATAGCAACCCTAGTCGTGCAAGAAGTGCCGACCCCTGCGACTCCGCAAACTCCACTTCCAACAAGCTACTGGACGCACCCAATAGAATCAGTCAATGACCAATGGTACAGCATCAGCGGCAACTGGCTTGGACTTGGAACATTATTCAGCGCTACCACCGGAATGTACAATGCAACAGGAAACTATAATCCTTACACAACTGCACCTACAACGGCTCATATCATGTGGACAAAGCCTGAATCGTTTGGAGGTCAAATCGGCGGAGAATTCGGCGGTTCAGATACAAGCAATTACTACTCAACCAGACAGTACGAGAGAATGTTCCAACCAATAATCATTCAAGGCATCCTCTACTACGAACAGTTCACTGGAAGCATAAATAACCCAACAGGCTGGCTTGCAGTGAACTTGCTAACCGGTGAAACAATCTGGACTGACAATTCAGCTAACCTCGGCGGTGGTTCCCCAGCGCAAAGCGCCCTAACACCAGCCGGAATAGTAACCTCTCTACGATGCGGCCAAACACTCGACTACACAACCCCGAACCAATTTGGAGCTACAGCATATCTCTGGAGCACAGGAACGCCACTCGGAATCGTTGCACCTGCTGGAACAACAACATGGAACATGTTTGACGCCGTGACAGGTCAATACATTCTCAGCGTTGTCGGGGGCGCCTCAATGAACACGCTCATTGAAGATAACGGAGGAGACCTAGTCGGCTACTTTGTTAACAGTACAGTAGGCACACAAATAATTCAAGGCGTACCTGTAACTAATCCTTCTGGCGGAGCATTATTAGAATGCTGGAACTCAACACAATGCATCGTTGACGGAACCAATGGTCCTGCAGCGTGGATGTGGAGACCGACACAAAACGGCCAAATACCCTTCGTCGACGGAATAATGTGGGCCCAACCATTAGCCACTAACATTAATGGTGTCCCTCTACCGCTTTCTACCGTCGCGGCTTTGCCTTCTAGCGCAACTCTTTCACTAAACAGCGGAACCTACACCACAGGCGGCGCTTCAGCGAATAGTGGAGTACTATTTTTAAGCTCTATAGCAAGTGCTGGCGGCTCAAGCTATAACGCAGGATTCATCATTGAAGCTGGCTACAGTTCAACCACCGGTCAACAATTATGGATAGTTAACAGGACAGAAACACCATACACCAGAGTTGACTTTTCACAGACTTCAAACGGCATCTTCGTAGAAATCAACCAAGACACGGCTGCATACACAGGTTACAGCATCATAACAGGCAATAAACTCTGGGGACCATTCACACTTCCCAACCCAGACCCATACAACAGCATCGGCAGTTACTACGGACAAGTCGTCAACGGCATGATGTACCTGAGCAGCTTTGGC
>Ga0074045_10005624_pt1 | contig 10894 bp, 7 predicted proteins | sample BogForMeECP23OM2_FD_94442 | JGI IMG/M metagenome (GOLD analysis project Ga0074045, IMG submission 94442) | Bog forest soil microbial communities from Calvert Island, British Columbia, Canada - Bog Forest MetaG ECP23OM2 | ecosystem: Environmental > Terrestrial > Soil > Wetlands ... | reverse complement strand
CTCGCCATGTCCCGCTTCGCGTCTCCACCCGCCCGCACTCCCCGCCCCCACGCCTGCGCCGACACCCGGCGCCCCGGCGCCGGCTCAACCGTGATCGCCGAAAATGGCCGCCTACCGTTTCGCCACGACGCGCCTCAGAGGCCTTCATTCGGCGGGACGCGCTGCCGATCTCCAGCACGCGCTCATCTCGGCGCTGCTCACGCGCTATCTCGGCCAGGAATACGCGGGTCTGTTCGCGGACTTCGAAGTGCGAGACAGCGACACGCGCGACTGGTTCGTCGATGCAGCCCCCGCGCCGGTTCCGGTCGCGCGTCTTCCTGAAGATGACCAACGCGCTGTCCGCGCCCGCGCCGCAGACATGATCGCAGCCGTACGCGGCCTCGCCGACCGGATCGAATCCCAGGGAGCGGAGGGCCGGAATGTCGCGCGTGTCCTGCGTGACGCCACGGTCTTTCCGCCGGACGACCTGTGGTTTTATCGAGGCGCTCCGCTGATCGTGAACTGGGGCTACAGCCGGGACGAAACAGTCTCGCGAGGCGCCCCCGAAATTTCGGCGCCAATTCGTCTTGCGCCTTCCGTGGAGCCAGTTGTCCCGGTAAATTCGACTAAGGTGCCGGCCGCCCCACCTCCCGAGGTCGTCCGACAGCCATCGGTTTCTCTCGCGGCCGCAACGCTGCTGTGGCTTCTTTTCGCGCTGACAATCGGCCGCCTCTATTCCGATCTCCTGCCGGCCTGCGGTATCAAATCGCCCTTCGGTCCCGGCGCGGCCATCGGCGACTGTCCGACCGTCGTCGCGGATTATCCGGTCTTACGGGAATCGGTCCGTCTGCAGCGCGCGGTGGAGCAGGCCGAACTGTCCGTCGCCGAAGAGGCTCAAGCCTGTTCGGCGCCGCTGCGGCATGCGTCGCTCGCGCCGCCGATCGCGATCGAGACGCGTTTGGCCATCGTCCCCGCCGCAACACGCGAACGAGCCTTGCGTCTCGGCGCACGCGCAGATCAAGACTGAGCAGGGCCATGGTGAACGCAGAAACGAAGCCCATCACGCTAGTGCCGCATAGCGGCGTCCAGTTCCTGACATTCGGCTTCGACATCGAGGCCGGCCCGAAATTCTCCCGCCGGTTTCTCGAACGGCCACAGTTCGGCAAGCAACGCCCGGACGGGACGACGCCGCTTCTGCTTTTGCCCGCTTATAACGAGATCAATCCCGAGGGCGAGCCGCCGTTCGTTACCCAGGCCGGTGACGACGAGTACGACATCAACAAGCTCCGCGCGCTGGAACCTTTCATCGATCGCTGGGTGCCCGCGCCGTTGCTCGCGGTTCGGCCGGGGGCGACCGCGGACGGCCTGCCGATCCTCGCCCAGGGACCGAGCAACTGGGCGCGCCTGCGGATCTCGTCGACGAACAGGGACGACACCGGCTTTACGCATGTGGCGGTTTTCGCCTTCGACACGCAGCTTCTGCCGCGCGACAACCTCGACGAGTATTTCGGCCCTTCCGAGGAGGACGCCCGCAACGAGCAGGAATTTACCCTCGCTCATCGCTTCCGCGATCTGGGATGGTTCTTCTCCAGCGACGTCACGGATCCCCAGACGGGCCAGGTGTCCAACATCCAGCAATGGACCGTCGACTGGATCAAGGGTGTCTTCCTCGACATGAAGAAGCGGCAGACGCGCGGCCGAATTTTCCGGGAAGAGGATCTGGACCACAAGCTCGAGCACCTGGCGCGCTACATCGCGCTTCTGAATTTTCTGGCGGCGACGATCGGAATGGACCGGATTAAACTGATCGACACGGTCTCGGAGGAGCCGTTCGCGAAGCCCGTGCAGGTCGATCTCATCCTCGACGTCGGCAACTCGCGCACCTGCGGCGTCCTGATCGAATCCTTTGCGACCGACAGCAGCGTAGAGCCCAGCAACTCGATGGTGCTCGAGCTGCGCGACCTGACCCGGCCCGAGATCGTCTACCGCGATCCTTTCGACAGCCACGTCGTGCTCGCGCAAGCCGACTTCGGCCCCGAGCGTCTGTCGAAGACGTCGGGACGCGTGAAGGCGTTCTTCTGGCCGAGCATGGTCCGGATCGGCCCGGAAGCCTCGCGATACCAGGAAGACGCTGAGGGCGGGGAGGAGGCCTCGGGCATGTCGAGCCCAAAGCGCTACCTGTGGGACACGGGGCCGGTCCTTCAGCCCTGGCGTTATCAGCGCAAGGACTACGACGAACTGAACCTCGGACCCATGATCGACCGCGCCTCGCGGCTCCTGATCAACGGCCGGGGCGACGTCCTGACGGAAGTGAAGGCCGAGCGGGCACTTTACGAGAGCCTCGTGCGCCGGTCCGACCTCGGCTCGCTCACCGACTTCGGCTTGCGCCTGACCGCGTCCCGGTCATCGTTCTTCACCTTCATGGTCGCCGAGATCATCGCGCAGGCGCTTTCGATGATCAACAACTACCAGGTCCGGCAGAATCGAAAGCTTACGAACTCGCCGCGCCGTCTGAACCGGCTGATTCTCACGATGCCGACCGCGATGCCGGTCAGAGAGCAGCGGATCATGCGCAGCCGCGTCAACGGTGCGGTCAGCCTAGTCTGGGACCTGATGGGATGGGGCGACGTCCAGCGTAGCACGATCCTGCGGAGACCCGAAACGATTGTGCGCTGGGACGAGGCGAGCTGCGTACAGTTCGTCTACCTGTACACCGAGATCGTCAAAAAGCTCGGCCGGGACGTTCCCGCCTTCTTCAACCTCGCCGGCCGCAAGCGGCCTTTCGCCGAGGCGGATGCCCGACCGCAGGCCGGCGCCGAGAACGTCCCGTCGATTCGCGTCGCCAGCGTCGACATCGGCGGCGGCACGACGGATCTGATGATTACCACCTACTACGCCGACGGGAAGTACGCGATCCGTCCGGTCCAGTCGTTCCGCGAGAGCTTCCGGATCGCCGGCGACGACGTGCTCAGGGCAGTCATCGAACGAGCGATCCTACCGCGGATCGAGGCGGAGCTAAAGAACTGCGGCGTGCGCGAGCCGCACGAATTCCTCGTCGCGAAATTCGGCGGTAATCGCGCCAATATGTCGGAGCCGGACAAGCACCTGCGTCAGCAGTTCGTTTCGCGCATTCTGCGCCCGATCGGTCTCGACCTCCTTAACGCTTTCGAAGTCGCCGACCTGGCACGGCAGGAAACCACAATCACGAAGACCATCGCCACGCTCGTCTCCGAGAAGGACATTCCCGTCGCCTCGCCGCGGATCGAAGGCTATCTGAGCGAGGACGCCACGGCCGCCGGCCAGAAGCAGTTCGACATCGGCGCGGTCGAAATCATTTACGACTATGTGCGGATCAAGGACGCGGTCACGGCCGTCCTCGACAGCATCTTCAGCAACGCGGCCGAGGCGCTGAACCACTTCGACTGCGACGTGGTGCTTCTTTCGGGCCGCCCCTCGCGGCTGCCGGCGACTGTGGATCTGCTCGTCAACAAGCTCGCAGTCGCACCCGACCGCGTCCTGCCGCTGCATGAGTACCGCATCGGCGCCTGGTATCCTTTCAAGACGAAGGACAACGTCCGGATCTCCGATCCGAAGACAGCGACCGTCGTGGGCGGCCTGCTTTGCGCCCTCGCCGAGCGCAACATAATGAATCTCACGATCGACACGACCCGGCTCACGATGAAATCGACCGCGCGCTTCATCGGCCAACTCGAGAACGACGGCACGCTTCCGGACGAAAACGTCTTGTTCGTCGGCAACGGGGCGGACCTCAAAGAGTCCGAGAAGGACGTCCGCTACGATACGTTGATGCGGATCGGCTACCGCCAGTTGCCTTTCAAACGCTGGACCGCGAACCCCCTCTACAAGCTTTCATTGCCGGCGGGCGAGCGCGCGCAGCTACCGGTGACGGTCACGCTCCGTCGCGGCGCGCCCGACGACGACGTCGCCTTCGAGGAGATCAATAAGTTCCAGAAGGCCGAAGCGCAGAAAGAGGAGATCCAGATCGCCGGAGCGTGGGACGCGAACGGCGCCTCGCTGGCGAGGTTGATGCAGCTTTCGTTCGACACGATGGGTGCCGACGAAGGCTATTGGCTCGACACCGGAATTTTGGGCATCGAGTAAAGGAGGCGCTGGAATGATGGACGCACAGACCCTCGCTCGAGCATTCCGGACGACAGTCGCCGCGATTCGCGACGCGACGGACTGGGCGGCCGACCCACGCAACGCCGGCAAACTGGCGCAGGACCGCGGTCGCATCGAACGCATTCTGCGCCGCAGCGCCATGGAAGTCCGACGCCTTGAACAAACGTTCAGGAGGCCGACCTGCGTCGGCGTATTCGGGCCGAGCCAGGCCGGCAAGAGCTACCTGATCTCGATTCTCGCCCGCAAGGAGGGCGAGGAGTCGATGATCGCGAAGTTCGACGGCCCGGACCCGGAAGTCGACTTCATCAAAGAGATCAATCCACTCGGCGGGAAGGAAGCGACTGGCCTGGTCACGCGCTTCACGATGCAGGCCGAACCAACGCCGCCGGGCTATCCCGTTGTCCTGCGGCTACTTTCGCAATCGGACATCGTCAAGATCATCGTCAACTCCTACTTCCAGGATGGCGATCAGGAATACGAGTCGCCGCTCGACGAACAGGCGCTCGAAGATCACCTGTCGCGTTACGAGAAGAGTTGCACGCCTCAGCCTGTCGACGTGCTCTGCGAAGACGACCTGTGGGACATCCGTGAGTACGTGACCAAGAATTCCGGCGGTGCCGTCACTGCCAAGGCGATTGAGGCCGCCTGGGACAGGATCGCCCGGGTAGCACCGCGCCTGTCGGTCGCCGATCGCGCGGATTTCCTGTCGATTTTATGGGGGCGGCACAAGGTCTATACGGAACTCTTCGCAAAGCTCGTGGCAGCGCTTCAGCGGTTGGACTTCGCCAGCGACGCGTTCTGCGCGATGGACAGCCTGATCCCGTCCACCGACGGTATCCTCAACGTCAGCACCCTGGACGGACTTCTGAACCCCGAGGGGTCCGCGTTGCAGGTGCGCACCCACAAGGGCGGTCCGGTCGCCCTGCCGCGACCGATCGTCACTGCCCTCGCCATGGAGTTGCGGATCGTCTGCCGCGACGAGCCGAAACCCTTCTTCGCTTTCACCGACCTTCTCGACTTTCCCGGCTACCGCAGCCGCAAGAGGGAGCACCTCCAGCGGTCGTTCCGTGACGCGACCAATGCGCCAGCGGAGTACTTTCTGCGCGGTAAAGTCGACTATCTGTTCCAGAGTTACACGGCCGATCTCGAGCTGACGAGCCTAGTGCTTTGCCTTCCGGATTCGAACCTCGAGGTTGCGACGCTGCCTAAGGCTATCGAGAACTGGATCGACGTCACGCACGGGACGACGCCCGACCGTCGTATGGGCAAGCCGACGCTACTGTTCTTCGCGCTGACGAAGTTCGACCGGCATCTCATGGAATCGGTCGGCGAGGAGGGCAACCCGCTGGCGTTGCGGTTCGAGACCCGCCTTGAAGCCTCCCTCCTCGGGCCGTTCGCTAAATCGGACACATCCTGGCCGAAACAATGGATGCCGGGTGCTGCGTTCCAGAACCTCTTCTGGATCCGCAATCCAAATTTCAGGTCGGAGCACGTCATCCGCTATGAGGGCCGGCAGGAGGTCGAAGTCCTTCCCGAGCGCAGGGAGCGGATCGCGAAGTTGCGGGACGCCTTTATCTTGTCGCCACTGGCGAGGACCTATTTTCGGGATCCGACGCGCGCCTGGGACGAGGTCATGCGCCTCAACGACGGCGGGATCGGCTATCTCGCGGAAGCACTCGGCGTGGTCTCGACGCCCGACCTCAAGTTGCGCCAAGTCGGATCGCGCCTCCTGGAAGTTAGGCGGGAGGTCGCCGAGGCGCTGAAGCCCTATTACGTCGACGATGACTACGCCAAAAGGCGCGCGCAGCGACTGGAAGTCGTGGACACGAAGATTTTCGGCGGCCTGAATGGCTGCGCGGAGCGAATGGCGTTCGGGAGCGCCCTTCGGGGCATGATGGTCGATGCGTCGGACCTCTACGCCGCCGTGTCCGAATCGCTGAACCGGCCGTCGGACACGGGACCCACCGGCCCGTTCGGGCGCCGGGGACAGGATCCCCAGGTCGACAAGTGGACGCGCGTGGCCAACGCGGCGCTCGACCGATGGACGAATATGATGTTCGAGCGCTCGGAGGACGCCGCTTTTTCTCGTCGCATCGGCGTCGGCAGCGACGTCCTCAAAGAGTTGGTCGTGGAGTTCACTGCTGCATCGCGGCGCGCGGATCTTGCCGAACGCATCGCCTCCTTCATTCGCCAGAACAATTCGCCGAACGAACAGATCGACGCGATCGCGCGCAAAATCAGTCTGGTGGCCGAACGCCGCATCAATCGTTTCGTCGCCCAACTCGATTTCGATTCCCTCGACGCGTCTGAGCAACGCCGGATATTTGGCGACGACCTGCGCGAGCAGGCGTTCGTTCCGCGAAAGATCGAGTTCGATACGCTCGACATGCCGCGCAAGGCGCGCGACTTCACGGGCGAATTCATGTCGGATTGGGGCGAGGCGTTCCGCACCACCGTTGCGCGCAATGCGATGTCTGCGACGGCGGGCGTCGACGATCCGGGCCAGAACGCGAAGCTCGGCGAGATTTTGAAAGCGATCGCGGCCTGAGGCCAGTGGCCGACGAGGTGCAGGATGCGTTGGGGCGTAGCGGGGCTATGGGTGACGTTCGCTCTCCTCCTGGCGATCGGCGGGAGAGACTTCCTCTATGCGTGCGGGCTCACGCTCGGCCCGTATGGGTGGAGCTATTGTCCGACGCCGGTCGACCGCAGCCCCTCGATTGCCGAGGCGGAGAGAGGCGAACGCCTTCAAAGGCTCATCCATGTTGCGGAAATGTCGCTCGCGGAAAAACCGCCTTGCGCGGCGCTCCTGACGCCAGTTCCTCCGAATCCACGCGCGTTCAATCCCGACGAACATCCTAGCCTGAAGATCGGCGCGCAGCAGGGAAAGGTCGAGATCTACTTGAGTTGGAAGACGCTGGATGACCTCGATCTTCAGATCTACTGCCCCGGGGGCGGCCAAATCGGAGGCCGGGAGGGCCGACCGGGGAGTTGCGACGAAGGGGCACTCGATCACGACGCGAACAGGAATCTAGAGTTCAACGTTTCGGATACGCCCGAGGAGCATGCGGTCTGGCCGACGACGACGCCGGCCGGACAACTCAAAGTCGAGGCGTTCATTTTCAGGGCGGTGAGTTCGAATACTCGTCAATCGATACCCTTCGAGATGACATTCAAGATCGATGAAATGCAGAAGAAATGCCGTGGGGAAGTGCAGGTGTTTCCGCTGTCTGACGGTTTGAAGACGAGTTACGGAAAACCCCTAAGCAGCAGGAATCCATACATATATTGGACACCAAGCCAGGGGTTACCCGAATCCTGCGACTGGAATCTCGACGAGGGCTATTATTGTGTGCCGGGCGCGTGCGAAAAACATTGATCTGTGGCCTCCTGAAACTCGACTCCGGAGCGTTTTTGCTGCAGTCCGTCCACGGACCGAGCCGCGCCGCTCCGAGAGAGGATAGTCATGCGCCGGTGGTCTGTAGCGCTTGGGGCTGTCTTCGCTCTGCTGATCGGGTTTGGCGCCGTCGAGTTCCTTTACGCCTGCGGCCTGAGTGTCGGCTCTAGCTCTTGGAGTTCTTGTCCGGTCCCGATCGACCGGTCTGCATCGATCGCCGAGGCCGAGCGGGGTGAGCGTCTGTTGCGCCTGATTCACGTGGCCCAGATGGCGCTTGCGGAGAAGCCGCTCTGCGAGGGCGAACCGGTGCGCGACGCCGCAGCTGTTCAAACGATGCAAAGAACCTACGCCCGTGGCGGCGAACGCGGCATGCTGGAGGTCTTCCTTGCCTGGAAGACGTATGACGATCTCGATCTCGTCGTCCATTGCCCGGGCGGCGGATCGATCGGTGGCGGCGTCAATCACCCCGGAAGTTGCGGAGACGGCGCAATCGACCTGGACGCCAACCAGAGTCTAGCGACGAACATTTCGTCAACGCCGATCGAGCACGCCGTCTGGGGACTTTCCATTCCGGACGGCGTCTTTCGGATCGGCGCATATGTCTACGAGGTCACCGATCCCAGCCGCGGAAGGAAGATCCCCTTCACGATGATGTTCAAGCTCGGCGAGGAAGAACGCTCTTGCGACGGTGCCGTCGAGTACTTCCCCAAGTCCGCCGGCAAGCTCACGCAAGACGGCAAGCACATGATCGCACGCGATCTAATCATTGAATGGAAGCGCGGCAACGAACTGCCCGCCTGTTCGTGGCGCGAACACGAAGATCCGTATTGCGGCGACCACGCGTGCCAAGACCCATGATCGCCGTTTTGCGCGTGTCGTGGCGGCGTTATTGTCCCTTCCCAACTCGCGACTTGTTCGCTGAGCGGCGGGGCACTGAACGTCGAAACGCGACTCCTTGCAGGGGTATGACATGGGCTTGAGCGTGCGCGGCGACCCCTCCCATCCGGGCGGCGGCTACGCCATCCTGACATCCGACGGCACTACGCCGCCGGCGGAACTGGCGATCGGGGATCGCGCCTCGGAGCTGTTCCTCAACGAGGCCGGGCAATGGACGCGACGGCGCGCCCTGCTGACGGTATCGCCGATCGATTCCGCCAGCGTTCGCCTCGGACCGCTGATCGTCAACGCCATTGCGTCCGACTTGGCGATCGCCTTTTACAGCGCCGACGGCGCGGCGCTCGGAGCGCTCGTCTGGCCGGCGACCGTGCGCCCGGGCGCGGGAGCCGGAGGCGACAGCGCGCTACCCGATCTGGAGGAACTCGGGCTCGGTAGGAGGCCGGTCGAGACGCCGATCTGGTCTCCACCCCGGCCCGCGCCCCCGCCATTGGAAGCCCCAATCCCGCCCAGACCCGCAGACGCGGCGCCCTACCCGATAGCGACCCCGAAGCAGGGGCCGCCGCCTCCGAAGCCGGCGCCGCCACCTCCGGCAGGAAGCTGGAAACCCCTTGCGACCATCCTCGCCACGCTTCTAATCGCGGGCGCTGCGATCCTGTTCCTCCGGGACAGCGACCTCGAGCAAAAACTCGTCTGCGATCCCGCAGGTCCGCTGTACGGCAAGACTGTCTACGGGCTGCTTGCGCCCTGCCACACGCATGCGACGCCGCGCATCGAACCCCCGCCTCAATCCCCGGCCCCGCCTCGCCCCGACCCGGAAGACGAGGCCTACGGCGATTTCCTGCGTTGCGCGGCGGGCAAGAGCGGCTGCCCCGCCAGAGACTGCGCGAACGCATTCGTCAATCTCTTTCCGCACGGCAAGCATGTGTCGGAGGTCGACGGAATTCGCCGCGCCGCGGATCAGCAGTGCGCGGTCAAGGAGAGGGAAACGCGCGAGGCGCAGATCGACGCGGATCTCCAGGCCTGCCTCGCTGGGAAGAGCGATTGCGAAAAATACGCCTGCTTCGATCAGTATCAGGGGAGCCTGACGCTCGAGCCCTTCGTCTCTTCAATGCGTCGGTCGCGTCAGGAAGCGGCGGCGAACTGCGAAGCGCAAAGGCAGACCGAGCGCGCCTACGCCTGGTTCAGCGACTGCGTCACCCAGAGCGGCCCATGCCGCGCGGGAGAATGCGACCAGAGATTCGGCTCCTCGCTGCACGTCGGCCAGCATGCCGCGGACGTCCAGCGGATGCTCGACGAAGCGAGAGCCGCCTGCGTTCCGACCCCGCCGCCGCCACCGCCCCCGCCCGCGCCGCCGCCGTCTGTCGGCCCCACGCCAGAGACCGCGGCGAGGGACTTTCTCGAAAAGTACTACAGAATCCACGCAGGCATGGGCCGATCCTACGATGGATCATTCGACGACCTGTACGCCGGGACGGTCAACTGGTACGGCGCAGCGACGAGCCACGGCGAAGTGGTGGCGAAGAAAATGGATTTCTTTCGTCAGTACTCCGATCCTCACTTCAGAATACGGCCGGGTACGCTTCAAATCATGTGCGACAACAGCGGCGACACGTGTCGGGTTACGGCGCTGGTCGACAGCAGCTTCAGAAAAAACAGCACCGGCACCGAGATCGGAGGAGCTGCCCAGGTCGACTTCACATTCGCCGATGTGTTGACGAATCCACGAGTTGTTTCGGAATGGGCCAAGAAATATCCATGACAAGGCCAATGGTCCATTGCTCAACCGGGTTGCGATCCGTCGACGCCGATCGGCTCCGAATGGCCTCGTGGACGCGACCGTCCGCTCGTGAGCCGTCGTCGCGGCGGCCCCGTGAAAATGACGTTCCGCCTTCCGGGCGTTCTTTAGCGGCCTCGTCGCGGGGACGGGCACGCCGGTTCGCTTGAGGCCGATGGAGGCCATGATGCAATTCATGCGCAGTTGGGCCGCCGTGATCGGGATGGCTGCGGGACTCATTTCCGCGTCCGCGCGAGCCGATGAAGCCAGCGATTACGCAAGATACGGCGAGTGTGCGCGCGCTGCCGCCCCGTGCGATATCCCGACCTGCATCGACCGCTTCGGAAGCGCGCTCGGCTCGGCACATGCCGCGGAGCTCACCAGGACCCGCGATCTCGGGTCGAGGGCCTGCGCGCTGCTGCACGAGGAGCAGGCGCTCGCCGTTTTCGCCCAATGCCTAGCGAGCAGCGGCCCGTGCGCCTGCGGCGACATTCCTCGGGGAGAGGCGCACACGCCGGACATGCTGCGCATGCTGGCGGAAGCCCGGCACGCCTGCCAGGCCGGGGCGGCGCCCACCAACGAACAAACCGACCGCGCTTTTCTCAATAGGTTCTAGCTCGAAGTAGGCGCCGCAGCCAAACCGGATAAGGACCAGAACGCCGCCCTTTCCGCCCACAGTACCGCCATCGAAGCCGCGGCCCCGACCG
>Ga0074045_10005621_pt1 | contig 10902 bp, 7 predicted proteins | sample BogForMeECP23OM2_FD_94442 | JGI IMG/M metagenome (GOLD analysis project Ga0074045, IMG submission 94442) | Bog forest soil microbial communities from Calvert Island, British Columbia, Canada - Bog Forest MetaG ECP23OM2 | ecosystem: Environmental > Terrestrial > Soil > Wetlands ... | reverse complement strand
GGACTGGCCGGACTGTCCTTTTGCATCTGCTGATAGAGAGCACGAGCCTGGTCGGGCTGGTGGCTCTCCTCGTACAACGATGCCAGCAGGAATTGCGCCGTGCTCTTGCCTACGGAAGCGGTGGGATGATCTGCGAGCGCCTTGTAGAGCGCGATGGCCTGAGGATCGCGGTTGGTATCGTGATAGATGGCGGCAAGCGCCAGCTTCGCCAGGCTGGCAATCTCCTTGTAGCGACTGTCAGCAACGTCCTTCAAATCCTTCTCCGCCGCCGCGTTGTCGCCCATTTCGTGGAAGGTCACGCCAGCGAAGTAGCGGGCCACACGTCCCGACTGGGTAAAAGAGTACTTATTGGCAATGCGGCTGAACTCGGCATTGGTGACCGTGGCGCGCTCCTGCGCCGAGGCAAAACTCAGCATTTCAGGGGTAGCAGGCGTGCCAGCCGGACGGATGGGTGCGCTGTACTTCTCAATCGCTTGGGCCAACTGGCTTTGCGCCTGCTGGTCGCGATAGTCCACGTAAGCCCATCCGCCGATTGCCATAGCCAAGACCACGGCGAACGCGACGCCTGAGGCGACGAGCTTGGAGCGGTGTTCTACCGCCCAGGAAATGGTTTCGGTGGTCGATGTTCTAAACGAATCCTGCTTAAGTTGATGTCGAGTATAACTGCGCACGGCTGGTCCTTATCTGGATCTGGTATGCCACAAGGTGGGAAAGATACAGTTTAACAGGCAGCAGAATTGAGGGTCAAACCCATCGCGAGGAAGGAAGTAGAGACTCTCAAAGTCGCACCCGCTAGTAACTAAGTAGGAATAGGGAAGGGTCCTGGTTGGGCGTGCGGAGTACGAAACGGGGGCGAGCGTCGATCAGGTGAGCGCGCATGGGTTGAGAGAAGCTGCATTGGGCTTGTCGATCCCTCATGGAGGTCGCTGGTCACGGTACTAAGAACTCTGGAGATTCCCGATGCGGTCGAGCGCATGGCTGCGATCGTACCCAGCGAGTGCCGCCAAAGCGTACTCAACAAGGTTTGGCCGGATCCGTTCCGAAGCAGATTTTCAAAATGATTTGACAGTTCATTGCCTTCGTCTGCTACTGTGCCGGATCAACTACAGTCCCGGCTTTTTTGTTTCATGAATTTGCAAGTGTTTACAGAAACCTGACTCGAATCGACTGTTCGATATCAGCCGCTGCGGCCGCGCGCATGGAGTATGTTGGGCTCGCGGACGGTGTTACGGGAAGCGTCCATGAAGTCATCCCCTCCGGCTAATTTGCGTGTGACGAAATACCTCTCCCCACCTCCCGCGATAGCCAGGGGAAGGCGCTGGTGCGCTGCATCCACAGGACGATCAAGTCGGCGCGCCGCTGTACGCCAAATTTGCTCAGCAAGTTGGAGACGTGGAACTTCACCGTTCGCTCTGAGACGAACAACTTGCTGGCGATCTCTTTGTTGGAAAGGTTATCGAGCAACAGGTCGAGCACTTCGCGTTCGCGCCGGCTGATGTCCACCGCGCTGTCGAGCGACTTGCACCCGCGCAGCTCCGGAAGGATGGATTCCACGAAGCGGGTTAGCAACTCACGAGGCACCCAATACATTCCGGCGTCCACCTGGCGTGCTGCGCGCGCCAGTTCGCGCGGCGCCTGTTGATAGCTCAGCAGACCTTTCACACCCAGCCGCAAGAGTGGAGACGTGACCGAATCATCCAACTTGGGGAGCAGCACCAGCAGATGCACCGAGCGCTGTTCGAGCCGAAGCGCGCGGACAAACGCAAGGGTCGCCATTACATCGCTCGCGTCGACGATCGCAAGGCATGGCTCATCGGCCTCAAAGGCTTCGGCTCCAGCTTCGGGAAGAAGCAATTCGCCGCAGAGCACAATGTCGAAGTCGCTGCGTTTCAGCAGACGCGTGAACTGTTCCTGCGCGACGGGGTGCCTACAGAACAAAAACAATTTGCGTCTGGATCGCCGCGTAGTGTTCCGAGTTCTCGCCGTAGCGTCCATTGACGGGACCGCTGGTCCTGTAGCTATTATCGGCTGAAACGGAAGCCCCTTGACCCGCGGTGGCTCAGAACTTGCTAATGCGGATGCCGCCATCACCGGTGGTGATCTCCAGTAGCGGACCGCCACCGTTGAGCTTGCCACGAATCCGCGAGCGCTCGATGGAGCCGTTCACCACTACCGGCATGTCGAGCTGGATATGTCCGTCGGCTGTATGCGCGTAGAGTTCGGCGGCAAAATCCTCCGGCAAACGCGCTTCCACCCGGCCATCACTGGTGTGGATGAGCCACTCCGTGCTCATTTTCGAGCCGGGACGCACGATCAGGTCAATGTGTCCATCGCCGGTGCGCAGATTGACATCACTTAGCACGCCATCAATCGTCATGGAGCCGTCGCCGGTATGGGCATTCAGCGTGCCGTTGAAATTTCGCACCTCAATGTGTCCGTCGCCGGTATCAAGCTTGGCTTGTCCTGAGATGCCGTCCACCCGGATGTGGCCATCGCCGGAGTGCAAGTCCAGCGCTGTGTCCGGCGGGGCCTGTACCTCAATTCGCACTCCGCGATGCGAACTGAAATGAATGCCCCAACTACTCGGGACATGGACTTGCAGGTCCACTTTGTCGTTGTTCTGCCGTTCGGTGACGCGCACACCGCTGCCTCCGATGCTGTATCCATCAGCAATAACCCGAGCCAAGACGGTGCGGCTCACGCCGCGCGAGATCTCCACTGAGGCATCGTTGGTCTCCACGCGCAGGCTGGGTTTGTCGCCGACCTGGTAGGACTTGGTCCATTCCTCGGCCAAGGCGGAGAGGCTGAAGACCGAAAGGCATAGCAGAAGCAGCAGGGGTTTACGCATGGAGCGCCTCCGCGATTGGATACGGAAACGATCGCCCGTTTGTTCAAAAAAAAAAAGACAGGCCTCTCGGCGCTTAGACGCCGGAGGAGGCCTGTCCTCGTTGCGAATCAGGAGAAAAGGAGGTGGTTTCGCGGTGCCCGGGGCATGCACGTCTAGCGGAGTGAAACGAGGTGCATGCCCCACGAGCATCGCTCCCTGCTTGTTGAGATAGACGCGGAAGGGGAAAAAGGGTTAGCCCAGGAAGGCAAGCAATCGTGGGATGGGATCCGGAGTGAATTTATCGGGCGTACCGGTTCTGCCTCTTGTCGGCGTGGCGCTCAAGGCCGAGCTGGACAAGGCGGTCGATCAGCTCGGAGTAAGGAATGCCGGTCGCTGCCCAGAGCTTGGGATACATGCTGATCGAGGTGAAACCCGGAATGGTGTTGATCTCGTTGACGAACATCTTGCGGGTGCTCGGGTCCATGAGGAAGTCCACGCGCGCCAGGCCGGCGCAGTCTATCGCCTGGAATGCGGCAACCGCGAGACGCCGGACTTCGTTCTGCTTGGACTTCGCCAGCTTGGCGGGGATGATCAGCTTCGAGCCTTCCTCAAGATACTTGGCGTTGTAATCGTAGAACTCCTTGATGGGCACGACTTCGCCCGGAACAGACGCGATTGGATAGTCGTTGCCGAGGACAGAACATTCAATTTCTCGCGCCTTGTCTTTTTTGCCGCCGACCCCCTGCTCGACGATGAGTTTGCGGTCGTAGCGCGCTGCGTCGTCCATCGCCGCCGCGAGTTCGCTGGTATGGTGGACTTTGTTGATCCCGACCGACGAGCCCAGGTTCGCGGGCTTCACGAAGACAGGATATTTCAGGGCGCTCTCGACCCTCTGGCGGACTTGCTTCGGCGCTTCGCGCCACGCGCTGCGCAGCACGGTGATGTGCTTGACGATGGGAATTCCTGCTTCGCGAAACAGGCGCTTCATTACATCCTTGTCCATGCCCGCAGCCGAGCCAAGTACGCCTGCGCCGACGTAGGCGATGTCCGCCAGTTCGAGCAGGCCTTGAATCGTACCGTCCTCGCCGAAGGTGCCGTGCAGAACGGGGAATATGATGTCGACGTCGATGGGAGTGTGCGCCGGGTGGAGTTCGCTGGCGCGGGTCTCGAAGGGCAGCAGTGCGGAATGATTCTCGCCCGGCATTGGCGGCACGATAATGCCTTCACCCCTGGCGAGCACGGCTGCGCCGAAAGTTCTTTCGGGATCGCCGGCGCGCAGGTGGCTCGGACGGCGAGCGTCCGACTCGTGGCCTTTGAGTAGGCGCTCAGCGTGCGCAGCCGTGACCCATCGGCCGTTCTTGGTGATGCCAATGGGAACGACATCGTACTTCTTCTTGTCGATTGCCTCGAGGACCGAGGCTGCCGACAGCAGCGAGACCTCGTGTTCGCCGCTGCGCCCGCCGAACAGCACACCTACCCGAAGTTTCTTCATGAGTGCATCTTAAATTGGCTCAGATGACTAACAGAGGCATGGAGGAGTGTAAGTTAAGGTTCCCTAGAGAGAGGCAGCATTGAAGTAACCGCTTGCCTGGGTTCGTGTCTTTGTGCCTCTGCGGCAGGTTCTTCGCTACAGTATCTTCTTCCCAAACGCCGACAGCGCCAGCTCGACGGCCAACTCTGCGGTCTGGTTCCGCTCGTCGAGAACAGGGTTGACTTCGACCATCTCGAAACTCAGCATCCGTCCATGATCGGCGATGATCTCCATGGCCAAGTGTCCCTCGCGGTATGTCGCGCCGCCCCAAACCGGAGTGCCGACACCAGGTGCATCTTCGGGATCGATCCAGTCGAGATCGAGCGAAACGTGATAGCCAATAGTGCCGCGTCCGGCAAGGCGCAAGGCCTCTTCGATCACGGCGCGCATGCCGCGCTCGTCGATGTCGCGCATGGTGAAGACATTCACACCCGACTTCTTGATATTTTCGCGCTCATGGTTGTCCACGTCGCGGATACCGACCAACGCGCAATTCTGCGGCTGCACCTTGGGACTGAACCCGTAGAGATCGGTAAGTGGTGATTCGAACAGGCCCATGATCGCGCCCAGCGGCATACCATGGACGTTGCCACTTGGCGAGCTGGCGGGGGTGTTGATGTCGGTGTGCGCGTCGATCCACAGCAGCCCGATACGCTGGTGTTTGCGGCGATAAAACTCCGCGACGCCCGAAACGGTTCCGGCGGCAATGGAATGGTCACCACCCAGAATCAAGGGGACCGCCCCGCCCTCCAAAGCCTTCACCACCAGGTCAGCCTCTTTGGAGCACGTCTCGGTAATCTCCTTGAGATATTTCGCGTGGGGATCGCCTTCCGCCTTGGTCTCGGCCAAGGCGACGGGAACATTTCCCACATCTTTTACTTCGTAGCCGAGGGCCTCGAGTTTGGCTTCAAGTCCGGCGACTCGCATCGCCGAGGGCCCCATGTCCACGCCGCGCCGCGACTGGCCGAGGTCCAGGGGCACGCCAATGATGCGGATGTGCCTAGTCTCGATGTTCTGCAACGGCTTCGTGATCGCGCTCGTTGCCATAAGAGTTTCCTGTAACGCTACCGAGGGGTGTCACGGTTTGAAGGAGCCCGCCTTTTAGACGCTGAGGGTTCGGTGGGGGCACCGAGCCTTCCCCTTCAAGGTTTCTTACGGATACAACCGGTGCAAAGTCCGGGCAAACGGAATGGTCTCACGCACGTGCTCCAGGCCACAAATCCATGCCACGGCACGCTCAATACCCATGCCGAATCCCGAGTGCGGCACACTACCGTACTTGCGCAGGTCGAGATACCACTGGAAGGCCTCTTCCGGTAGTTCGTGCTCGTGAATGCGCTTCACCAGGAGTTCATAAGACGCCGTACGCTGCGAGCCGCCGATAATTTCGCCGTAACCCTCCGGCGCGAGCACGTCCACGCACAAGGCCAGTTCCGGTCGCTCGGGATCAGGTTCCATGTAAAACGCCTTCACCACCGCGGGATAACGATGCACCATCACCGGCCGCCCGAACTGCGACGAAATGTATGTCTCATCCGGAGAGCCGAAGTCTCCGCCGTACTCAAACTTGTTTTCAACCTGGCCTTTGACATAAGCCTCTTGCAGCATCTTGACCGCCTCGTCATAGGTGATGCGCGGGAAGGGCATGTCAATTTTCTCCAGCTTGCTGATGTCGCGGCCGATCGTTTCCAGTTCAGGACGCCGGCGCTCGAGGCAGCGCTTCACGATGAAGGTGATTAACTCTTCAGCCAGGTTCATGAGGTCGTCGAGAGTTGCGTAGGCGACCTCCGGCTCGACCATCCAGAATTCGGTGAGGTGGCGTCGCGTCTTTGACCTTTCGGCGCGGAAGGTGGGCCCGAAGCTATACACCTTGCCGAGCGCCATCGCGGTGGCTTCAATGTAGAGCTGGCCCGACTGCGTCAGGTAGGCTTGCTCCTCGAAGTAGTCCACCGGAAACAGCGTGGTCGTGCCTTCGCACGCTGCGGGCGTGAGGATCGGCGGATCGGTAAGCGTAAAGCCGTGCTCGTCGAAATAATCGCGCGCCGCCTTGATGATCTCGGCGCGAACCCGCAAGACGGCCGCCTGACGAGGCGAGCGCACCCACAGATGGCGGTGCTCCATCAGGAAATCGACGCCGTGCTCCTTGGGAGAGATCGGATAGGGATCATTAGGGTTCACGCGCTGCAAGACCTGCGCGTCAGTTACGTCGAGCTCGTATCCGCCGGGAGCGCGCTTGTCGGCACGGACTTTGCCGGTGACGATCACGCTCGATTCCTGCGTCAGGCCCTTGATCGAGTCGAACAACTCGGGCGAGACGGCGTTCTTCGCCACCACGCCCTGTATGACTCCGCTGCCGTCGCGAAAGATAGGGAACAGCAGCTTGCCGCTCTCGCGCAGGTTGTAAAGCCATCCGCGAATGGTGACCGTCTGGCCTTCATGCTGGCCGACTTCGCGGATTGTCGTGACCGGTGTTTCCGTCTTTATCTCTGTGTCCATGAGTCCCTGATTTCGAATGAAGCGGGTCTAGGATGCGCCTTCCAGTTTACCGAATGACGCCGTCATCTTCTCCGAGACGTTCTCGCCTCCCACGCCTTCAATTTCCAGCAGCAGCGGAAGCTGCTGCGGCGCGGTCCGCAGCAGTTCCATGGTCTGCTTCCAGTTGATGTTGCCATCGCCAGGCCAGAGATGTGAGTCGCGGTCTTCCTTGTTGTCGTGCACGTGCGTAGATCGGATGCGGTCCTTCAACACCTCAAACGCCAGCGGCACACTCGATGTGAGGTGCGCATGGCCGACATCGAAACACACGCCCATGTCATCGAAGCGACCGGCATGCAGCAGTTCCAGCAGTTTCTCAGGAGTCGAAAGCTCGTTCTCTATGTTCTCCACCAACAACTGGACGCCCAAGGGCTTGGCGAAAGCGTGCAAATGCTCGAGAGAACTGATCGCCGCGTCCTGTTTACGCTCGTCCGCTTCTTCGTTGCTCACCCCAACGTGTTGAACCAAGAACTTGAACGGCAACTGCTCAGCGACCTCAATCGCACGCTTGATTTCATCCATGGCCGCGATACGATGCAGCTTCTCGACGGAAGCTATATTGATGGGCGGCGTGCCGCTGCGTCCCCATTCTTCATCTGGGTGCATGGGAGCGTGCATGGAGTGGAATCGAACCCCGGTGCTGCGGAACCAGTTACCGATTTCGCGAATGTGTTGTTTTTCGGTGTAGTTGAAGTGCCCACGCGCCGCGAACAGCTCAATGGCCTCTGCGCCGCCGGAGACGAGCTGCTCCAGCAACCCGGGATGCAGCCGCTCACTTCTCGCGTACACCAGAGTAGACATTGCACGCTGCATCAGAAGCCGACCGCCTTCCCATTGTTACGCCCGTCGCTGGCGCCCAACCGCTCGCCCGTCTGGTCGTCCACTGCGATGCACTCAGCGTCGCCCCAGAACCGTTCGCTGGCGTCAATCGTATGTCCCATATGCTCGAGCACACGGATGGTGTCAGGAGAGAAACCGATCTTCTCCATTTTGATGTGGTCGGGCATCCACTGGTTATGGAAGCGCGGCGCATTCACCGCCTCCTGCATGTTCAGCCCGTAATCCACAACGCCCATCAAGACATTGGCCACTGTGGTGATGATCGTAGAGCCTCCCGGCGATCCGAGCACGAGAAAGAGCTTGCCCCCTTTCAGCACAATGGTCGGGGTCATCGTCGAGAGTGGACGCTTGTCCGGGCCGATGGCGTTTGCCGGTCCCTGGATCAATCCGTAGAGGTTCGGCACGTCTTGCTTAGCGGCGAAGTCGTCCATCTCATTGTTCAGCAGGAATCCTAGTCCCTCAGCAGTAACGCGTGAGCCAAAACTGTCGTTCAGCGTGGTAGTCACCGACACAGCATTGCCGTCGGGATCGACCACGGAGTAGTGCGTGGTGTGTTCCGGTTCGTGGATGGGTCGCGGCTGTGGGTGAGATCTGGCATAACTATCCAATTGGGAGAAGATCGCGGGACGCCGCAGCTCGTTGCTGGGCGTGGCGCGGCGAAGGTTGATGGTGTCGCGCCAGGCGCTGCCGTATCGTTTGTCGATCAGTTGCGCAACCGGAATCTTCGCGAAATCAGGATCGCCGAGGAACTCTGCGCGATCGAAAAACGCGCGCTGGTAAGCTTCTGCCGTCAAATGAATGCTCTCGGCCGAGCCGTCTCCCGGTTTGGCCAAGTCGTAACCTTCCAGGATGTTGAGGACCTCGATCAGGGCGATGCCACCAGAAGACGGCGGTGGAGCGCTGATGATTTCGTATCCGCGGTAGGTGCCACGAATGGGCTGGCGCTCCTTCACTTGATAATGCGCAAGGTCCTCGGCCGTAACCAGGCCTCCACCCTTCTGAATGGCGGCTGCCAGTTCATGTGCTATCGCGCCGTGGTAGAAATCGTCGGGGTTTTCGGCGATGCGCCCCAGGGTCTTCGCCAGCTCGAGCTGCTTGAAAACCTCACCGGGCTGGTAATAGTTGCCATCGCGCTGGAAAATGCGGTGCGACTCGGGAAACTTCTCCAGATCAGGATCCTGAAGCGATTTGGCCTGGTCGTACTCGAGAATGAAGCCATCGCGAGCCAGCCGGATTGCGGGCTCCATCACCTGCTTAAGCGAGAGCTTGCCCCAATGCTGCTGGGCATAAGCGAGTCCTGCAACCGAGCCGGGCACTGCAATCGATTTGTAGCCGACCGTGCTCATGCCCGGGATAACGTTGCCATGGCTGTCGAGATACATGTTGGCGGTGGCTCTCGCGGGCGCCTTCTCACGGTAATCGAGGAAATGCACCTCGCCATCCGGGCGGCGGAAGAGGAGGAAACCGCCGCCGCCGATGTTGCCCGCCTCGGGATATACCACCTCCAGCGCGAAGGCGATTGCTACGGCTGCGTCCACGGCGTTTCCACCTTGCTGCATGACAGCGACGCCTGCCTTTGAGGCCTCAGGATGTACGGTCGCGACCATGGCTTTGGGTGCATGCGTCGGATGCATGAGGTTGCCGGCAATGGCTTGGGCGCAAAACGCACAGGCAAGCACCAGAGGAAGAAGTTTGCGAGACGATTTCATAGGGTTATTGGCGGAAGGAGCCAAATGTCCGTCCGCTCAAGTCCACAGGGAGAAGGAGCTTACGGAGACGGAAATGCAAGGATTGAGGCTAGCTTAGCAGATAAGAGGGAGTCAAGAATGACGCCGCCACCTAATGCCTCCCCAACTTGTAGCCGGTATGGAGTATCGGCGCAAGACCCTATCGCGGGCGAGTGACGGGCAGGTCGTCACGTCTGGGTCTGGGCCTGGAAGCACAACGCTATTGACCGCACGCCTGCACAGTCGGGTTTGGCATTGCCGCCGACAGAGGCGGCATGCCGTGCTGTGTGAGCTGCGCATTCAGCCCGGGCAAATCCTGCTTCATCAGCTCTGACCATTGCTGCGCCAGCTTGTTGAGGTCCTGACAGTAGTCGTGATACGCGGTGTTCATCGCCACGGTCGGCGCCGCGTCAGCCTGGTTCACGGTTTCCGACAGGGAAGCGAGTTCAGAATTCATTAGCGTGAAGGTGGGCTTGGGCTTGCCCCCGCGGGGATATCCCAGCTGCGCCTCACCTTGTATCTTGGCCGCCTTTGCATCGAAGTCCTTCACCGCATGCAGCGCGTCTTTCGCCTGATCGTTCTTCTCCAGCGCTGTTTGCCGATCGCCAACCTCGGTGAGTAAATTCGCCGCATTCTCATGGAAGTTGTAGCTCAGTGAGATCAGTCTATCGACCTTCTGCGCGAGCTCCAGCTGCTGTTGCAGCGCCACCTCCGTCACCTTTACCCGCGGATCCATTGCGACCACGAGCGGCTGCTTGTAGGTTTTGCCATCAACCGTGAGGCGCACCTCGTACTCACCGGGCAGCACGAATGTCCCCTGCGGCTCGGCGTGCGTGCGTACGTACAACGCCGAGATCGGATAGGTGTGCTGAATCGCGTCCGGGGAGGGATACCGGAGGTCCCATACATAGCGGTTCATGCCCGCATTCGTCGGCAGTGGCGTCGGATGATAGAGCCAGTAGTTGGGAACAGGCGGCGGCGGTTCCTCCCGCACCAGCAACGGCTTGCTCGACAATTGGCGAACGAGCTGTCCGCTGTGGTCGTAGATGGCAATTGTCACGTCGCCTGCCGGAGCCGACTTGAAGTAGTAGTCAAGAATCGCGCCCGTCGGCGGATTGTCGCCCGCCGGCATCTCCGGCGGGAGCGGTGTGTCCTGGTTCATGTCGTTGCGCAGCCGGATCGCAGTTGCGGGCTGGAAGAGATAAACGTTGGACTTGGCGACCTGCTCGTCGATCTGCCGCAGGGGGGTAAGATCGTCGAGTATCCAGAACGCCCGTCCATAGGTCGCAGCCACCAGATCGTTGCCATGCACCACCATGTCGCGCATGGAAACCGTCGGCATGTTGAGTTGCAACGTGCCCCACTGGTCGCCATCATCAAACGAGACAAACGCTCCCTTCTCGGTGCCCGTGTAAAGCAGGCCCTTGCGCTCGGGATCTTCG
>Ga0074045_10005620_pt1 | contig 10905 bp, 10 predicted proteins | sample BogForMeECP23OM2_FD_94442 | JGI IMG/M metagenome (GOLD analysis project Ga0074045, IMG submission 94442) | Bog forest soil microbial communities from Calvert Island, British Columbia, Canada - Bog Forest MetaG ECP23OM2 | ecosystem: Environmental > Terrestrial > Soil > Wetlands ... | reverse complement strand
GCTAGATGGTGCTGTTGAGTGGATTCGAACCACCGACCTACTGATTACGAATCAGTTGCTCTACCAGCTGAGCTACAACAGCCCGGAACGACAAGCCGCAAAAAAACGCGGCAAAGCAAGGCAATAAAAGGTCAAAATTATACCGAATGACGTAAGCGCACGCTAGGCGCTTCTCGCGTGACGCCAGGAGATTCACCGCGCCCGCCGCTGCCATGACCGAAACCCGTCACCTGTTCGGATTCCACGCCGTTATCGCGCGGCTGCGCATGCAGCCAGACAGCGTTCGCACCGTGTACGTGGCGGACACTCGGCATGACCGTCGCGTGCGCGAGTTGGTCGAGCGCGCCGGTATTGCTGGCGTGACAGTACACGCGATCGACGAACAGCGCCTGGTCGCACTCGCGGGAACGACCAAGCACCAGGGCGTGGTGGCACTGGTGGCGGCGAATCTGCCATTCCGCACACTCGACGAAGTGCTCGATGGTCTGCAGGAAGCGGCGCTGCTGCTTGTGCTCGATGGCGTCACCGATCCGCACAATTTGGGCGCGTGCCTGCGCAGTGCTGACGCTTTTGGTGCACAAGCGGTCATCGTGCCTAAGGATCGCGCAGTCGGTGTCAACGCGACCGTGGCCAAAGCGGCGTCCGGCGCTGCAGACACGGTTCCGGTCATCACCGTGACGAACCTGGCGCGAAGCATGCGCGAACTCAAGGACCGCGGCGTGTGGCTGCTCGGCACCGACGCGGAGGGCGAAGAGAGCCTGTATCAGGCCGACTTGTCGGGTCCGGTCGCCTGGGTGCTGGGCGCCGAGGGCACAGGCTTGCGCCGCCTTACCCGCCAATTGTGCGATCGCATCATCAGCATCCCCCTCGTCGGCAGCGTCGAATCGCTCAACGTTTCGGTCGCTGCGAGTGTGTGCCTGTTTGCCACGCGGCAAACAAGAATGGCCGCGCCAAAGGCTTGAGCCAAGGGTTGGTCGGGAGCGAGTTGCTGTAATAAACTGATCGGAGATTGACCTTCGCACCCTGTCTGGCGATCGCGGTGCCTGCTGCTCGGCGCATCGGCCTGTCGCCGCGTCCGGAACGAAGCTGACAACCAACGGGAGATGAACCGCACCTTCGACAGGCTTGCGGAGACGCGCGAGCTGGCGCGGATCTACGAGCAGTGGTTCCTGCGCAAGCTCCCGTACGGCCGAACCCTGGGCGTCGCCATGAGCCGACAGTTGCGGTCGATTTTTGAGTCGATGGGACAGCCGACCGAATAGGCGCTAGCCGCCGGGGGCCGTTCGCAGCACAGCCGCAAAGGACACTCCATGGCGACAGACAGCTATCGCGTCGAACACGACCTGCTAGGAGAGCGGCAGGTTCCCGCCGGCGCATATTTCGGCGTGCACACGTTGCGCGCTTTCGAGAATTTTCCGATAACCGGCAACCCGATCTCCATCTATCCCGACTTGATCCGCGCGCTGGCGTGCATCAAGCAGGCGGCCGCGCTTGCCAACCAGGAGCTCGGCCTGCTCGACCAGGAGCGGACCGAGGCGATCGTCAAGGCCTGTGAGGAAATCCGCGCCGGCGAGCTGCACGAGCATTTCGTGGTCGACGTGATCCAGGGCGGCGCGGGAACTTCGACCAACATGAACGCCAACGAGGTGATTGCCAACCGCGCGCTCGAGTTCCTCGGCCGCGAGCGCGGCCAATACGCCCACCTGCACCCCAACGAGCACGTCAACTTGAGCCAGAGCACCAACGATGTCTACCCGACGTCGCTCAAGCTTGCCGCCTGGTTCGGGATCGAAAGGCTCGTCGACGCGATGGGGGTGCTGCGGCGCGCGTTCGAGACCAAGGCCGACGAGTTCAACGACGTGCTGAAGATGGGCCGCACGCAATTGCAGGACGCGGTGCCCATGACGCTGGGTCAGGAGTTCTCGACCTATGCGGTCATGCTGGGCGAGGACGAGGAACGGTTGAAGGAGGCCGCACTGCTCATTTGCGAGATCAACCTCGGCGCAACGGCGATCGGCACCGGCATCAACGCCCATCCCGAATACGCGCGCCTGGTGTGCTGGAGGCTGGGCGAGATCACCGGCATCCCGCTGGTCACCGCGCCCAATCTGATCGAGGCGACCCAGGATTGCGGCGGCTTCGTGCAGCTTTCAGGCGTGCTCAAGCGGGTTGCGGTCAAGCTGTCCAAGACCTGCAACGACCTGCGGCTGCTGTCCAGCGGGCCTCGTACGGGGCTCGGCGAGATCAACCTTCCGCCCATGCAGGCGGGATCTTCGATCATGCCCGGCAAGGTCAACCCGGTGATTCCGGAAGTGGTCAATCAGATTGCCTTCGAGGTCATCGGCAACGACGTCACGGTGAGCTTCGCGGCGGAGGCGGGCCAGCTGCAGTTGAACGCGTTCGAGCCGATCATCGCCCACAGCCTGTTCAAGAGCATCACCCATCTGCGCAACGGCTGCCTGACGCTGGCCGAGCGCTGCGTCAAGGGCATCACGGCCAACCGCGAGCGCATGCGCGCCTCGGTCGAGCACTCGATCGGCGTCGTCACCGCGCTCAACCCCTACATCGGCTATGCCAACGCCACCGAAATCGCGCAACAGGCGCTGGCGACCGGCAAGAGCGTGTACAACCTGGTGCTGGAAAGGAAACTGCTGTCCAAAGAGGAACTCGACGCCATCCTGCAACCCGAGATCCTGACCCGGCCGCGAACGCTGCACGCCACACGCGAATAGTCGCGCGCGTTGCCCGCGTATCGAGACGCAGCGCGCAGCCAAGCGCGCGCTCGCGCCGGTTGACGCTCCGAAGCGCTTTGGGCATCATCGCAGTGCCACACCTCACCCTCGCCCGGGTCGCTTTGTCAGTCGGAGCAGGTACCACGCTTTGCTCGCATTCATCCTTCGTCGCATCCTGCAGTCCGTCGTCGTCATGGCGGTCGTTGCCCTCATCGCCTTCGGCCTGTTCAACTTCACCGGCGATCCCGTGACCTTCATGGTTGGCCAGGATGCGACGCAGGAGCAGCGCGCGCAGCTGCGCACCGATCTTGGCCTCGACCAGCCCTTCTACGTGCAGTTCGCTCGCTTTGTTGGACGCGCGCTACAAGGCAATTTCGGCCTTTCGCTGCGCCAGGGCCGGCCCGTCGCCACGCTGCTCAAGGAGCGCCTGCCGGCGACGCTCGAACTCGCGACCATCGCCGCGCTGCTCGCCCTGTTGCTGGGAATTCCGGCGGGCGTCTATACCGCGTTGAAGCGTCATTCCTGGTTCGCTCAGGTGCTGCTCACCGTGTCGCTGATCGGTGTTTCGCTGCCGACGTTTCTGATCGGCATCCTGCTCATTCTGGTTTTCGCCGTCATGCTGGGATGGCTGCCGTCGTTCGGCCGCGGCGAAACGGTGGCGCTTGGCTGGTGGACGACCGGTCTTCTGACCTGGAGCGGCCTCAAGGCGCTGATTCTGCCGGCGATCACGCTGTCGCTGTTTCAGATGACGCTCATCATGCGCCTGGTGCGCAGCGAGATGCTCGAGGTGTTGCGCACCGATTACATCAAGTTCGCGCGCGCCCGCGGGCTTACCGATCGCGCAATCCACTTCGGGCATGCGCTGAAGAACACGCTTGTGCCGGTGATCACGATCACCGGGCTCCAGCTTGGCGCCATCATCGCGTTCGCGATCATCACCGAGACCGTATTCCAGTGGCCGGGCATGGGACTGCTCTTCATCCAGGCGGTAAGCTTCGCCGACGTACCCGTCATGGCGGCCTACCTGTGTTTCATCGCGCTCGTTTTTGTGCTCATCAATCTCGTCGTTGACCTGCTCTACTATGCGGTCGACCCGCGCCTGCGCGTCGAGCGGCTGGCGCCGGCGCACTGAGCGGAAGACCCGATGGGCCCGATCGAATTCCTGCGCCACCAGCACGTGGAGCTCATCGCCCTGCGCCGCGATCTGCACGCCCATCCGGAGCTTGGCTTCGAGGAACACCGCACCGCCCGGGTGGTGACCGGCGAGCTCGACAAGCTGCGCGTCGAATATCATACCGGCATCGGCAGGACGGGCGTCGTCGCCGTCGTGCGCGGCGAACGCCAGGAAAGCGGTCGCGCCATCGGCCTGCGCGCCGACATGGACGCGCTGCCAATGCACGAGGAAAATGAATTCGCCCACGCCTCCCGTTTCAAGGGCCGCATGCATGGGTGCGGGCACGACGGGCACACCACCATGCTCCTCGGTGCGGCGCGCTATCTCGCCACTACCCGCCGTTTTGACGGCACGGTGTACCTCATCTTCCAGCCTGGCGAGGAAGGTTTTGCCGGCGGCAAGGCAATGGTCGACGACGGTTTGTTCGAGCGCTTCCCGGCCGACGCCATCTACGCGTTGCATAACTGGCCGGCGCTGGCGCCGGGCAAGATCGGAGTGCGCCCCGGGCCGATGATGGCCGCTGCCGACCGCATCGAGATTCACATCGAAGGCCGCGGCGGCCACGGTGCCCATCCGCATCTCACAGTCGATCCGGTGCTCGTCGCCGGGCATATCATCACCGCGGCGCAATCGATCGTCGCACGCAATGTGAGCCCGCTCGACACCGCCGTAGTGAGCCTGTGCGCGATGCACGCGGGCAATCTGGCCGCGATGAGCGTGATCCCGCGCGAGGCGCGCCTGGTCGGAACGGTGCGAAGCTTCCGCCCCGAGACGGCGGACGCGATCGAACGTCGTCTCGGCGAGCTGGTGCATTCCATCGCCGCGGCCTTCGGCGCTTCGGCCACGCTCCGCTACGAACGTCTCTACCCGGCAACGGTCAACAGCGGACGTGAGGCGGCATTCGCCGCCGACGTCGCGGCCGACCTGATCGGTGAGCACAACGTCGTGCGCGATCTGGAACCGAGCATGGGCTCCGAGGATTTTTCGTTCATGCTGCAGCGCTGCCCGGGCGCTTACGCGCGCCTCGGACAGGGTGGCGCGGAGGGCGGCTGCTTCCTGCACAACAGTCGCTACGACTTCAATGACGACGTGATCCCGCTCGGCGCGGGCTACCTGGCCGCGTTAGCGGAATACGCGCTGCCGCTCAGTCCCTAGCCGCCGCCATGAACGCCGCCCCGCATTTTGCGCAGACCTATGGCGAGGCGCGCGATAAGTTCCTCGCCGCCGCGCGCGCAACCGGGGCGCGCATATTCCGCGACGTGCACCCGAGCGAACGCGGCGCGGAAGGGGAGGAATTGTCGATCGATTGGGCCGAGCTCGGTGAGGAGGGCGCTGCCTGCGTTCTGCTCCTGAGCTCGGGCACGCACGGCGTCGAGGGCTTTTGCGGCTCGGGCTGCCAGGTCGCGCTGCTGCACGATGAACCGTTCCTGTCGACCATCGCCCGCGCCGGAGTGAGCGTGCTCATGCTGCACGCGCTCAACCCCTACGGTTTCTCGCATCTGCGCCGCGCCAACGAGGACAACGCCGACCTCAATCGCAACTTCGTCGATTTTGGTGGTCCGCTACCGACGAGCGAAGGGTACGCAGCGCTCCGCTCGCTCCTGCTTCCGGCAAGCTGGCCGCCGCCATCGGACAATGAGGAGAAGCTTACGGCTTGGGTCGCCAAGCACGGCGCGCGGGCGTTCCAAGCGGCAGTCACCGGCGGCCAATACATTTTTGCCGACGGCATGTTCTACGGCGGCAGCCGGCCGTCGTGGAGCAACGCCTGTCTGCGCACCGTGTTGCGCGCCCAGGCGTCGGCGTGCAAGCGCCTGGGCTGGATCGATCTGCATACCGGGCTCGGACCGCGTGCTCATGGCGAGAAGATCTGGTCCGGTCGCGACGATTCGCAAGGCGTCGCCCGGGCGAGGGCATGGTGGGGCGCCGAGGTCACCTCGGCCTTCGAGGGTTCGGCCAGCGCAGCGCGCGTCACCGGACTCGTCGCCAGCGCGGCCTATGGCGAATGCCCGCGCACCGAGGTCACACCGATAACGCTCGAGTACGGCACCTATTCGCTCGAGCACACGCTGCAGGCGTTGCGCGCCGAGCACTGGCTGCAGCAGCATGCGGAGGCGTCCCCGGCACAGCGCCGCGACATCAAGCGCGACCTGCGCGACGCCTTCTACGTCGATGCCGACGACTGGAAGACACGAGTGGTCGAGCAGGCGCGCGCGGCGTGCCTGCAGGCGATTGCCGCCCTTGCGCCGGCGCCTGCGCGCAGCTGACCTAAGAGCAGTCAACATCGAGGAGACTTGCGACCATGAACCGTATGAAGGCCGTCCTGGCTGCCGCAATCGTCGCCGGCGCATTGTCCGCGCAGGCCGCAACGTTCCGCTTCGCCGACCAGGGCGACGCCATTTCGATGGATCCGTACGCACTCAACGAGTCGCTGCAACTGACTCTCATGGCCAATGTCTACGAGCCTCTGGTCGGACGCGGCAAGCAGCTCGAACTCATTCCCATACTGGCGACGTCCTGGAAGCAGACGGCACCCACCGTCTGGCGCTTCAACCTGCGCAAGGATGTCAAGTTTCACGACGGAACACCGTTCACCGCCGACGACGTGATCTTCAGCTATGAGCGCGCCAAGAGCGATGGCTCCGACATGAAGACCTACGTGGGACCGATCAAGGAGATCAAGAAGATCGACGAGCTGACCGTCGACATAATCACCTCCGAGCCGTTTCCGATCCTGCCCGACACGATCAACGTCTGGTTCATGATGAGCAAGGCCTGGTGCGAAAAGAACAACGCCATGGCCCCGGTCGACGTGCGCAAGGGCAAGGAGAACGCGGCCACGCTCAAGGCTAACGGCACCGGGCCGTTCATGATCAAGTCGCGCGAGCCGGGCGTGCGAACCGTATTCGTCGCCAACCCGGGCTACTGGACCAAGGTCGAGAGCAACGTGACCGAAGCGGTGTTCACGCCGATCGGCAACGCCGCAACGCGCGTGGCGGCGCTCATCTCGGGTGACATCGACATGATGGAGCCTGCGCCGCTGCAGGATCTTGAAAGGCTGAGCGCAAACCCAGGTCTCAAGGTGCTGCAGGGACCGGAGCTGCGCACCATCTTCCTCGGCATGGATCAATCGCGCGACGAGCTCCTGTATTCGAACGTGAAGGGCAAGAATCCGTTCAAGGACCGGCGCGTGCGGCAAGCGATCTATCAGGCGATCGACGAAAACGCGATCGCGCACACGGTTATGCGCGGCGCGGCCACCCCGTCCGGCGTCATGATCGCGCCCGGCATTCGCGGCTTTCCCAAGGACCTCAACACGCGGCTGCCGTTCGATCCCGCGGCGGCGAAGAAGCTCTTGGCCGAGGCGGGCTATCCCAACGGGTTCGAGGTCGGCATGAATTGCCCCAACGATCGCTACGTGAACGACGCGGCGATCTGCCAGGCGGTGGCGGCGATGCTGGCGAAGATCGACGTCAAGGTCAACCTGATGGTCGAGACCAAGGTGACGTATTTCCCCAAGATCCTGTCGCGCGACACTTCGTTCTATCTGCTGGGCTGGACGCCGGCCTCGTACGATGCGCACAACCAGATTTTCGCCATCCTCATGTCGCCCGGCCCCTCCGGTCGCGGCCAGTTCAACCTCGGCAGCTATGTCAACAAGCGCATCGACGAACTGGGGCCGCAGATCGCGAGCGAGCTCGAGCAGCAGAAGCGCGAGGCGATGATCCACGAGCTCTACAAGATCCATGCCGACGACATCGGTCACATACCGCTGCACCAGCAGGCGCTGGCGTGGGCGATGAAGAAGAACATCGACCTGGTGCAGCTGCCCGACAACTTCGACTTCCTGAAGTGGGTCGTGGTGCGGTGAGATCGCGGCGGCTCGCTTCGCGCGCTCGGCGGTACGGACCGTGACGACTGCGGCCCTGCCGGGTCGGTTGGCACGTTGGTGGGATGGCGACCTCGCGTACGCGTTTCGCCATTCGCCTGTCGCCGTCGTGTCCGGCTTGGTGCTCTTCATCTGCCTCGCCGCGGCGCTGCTCGCGCCATGGATCGCACCGCATAACCCTTTCGACCTGGCGACGCTGAACCTAAGCGACGCGCTGACGCCACCGCGGGGACTTCCCGGCTCGAAGCCGGGCTATCTGCTCGGCACCGACGACCAGGGCCGCGACGTGTTGTCGGCGATCATGTTCGGCGCTCGCATCTCGCTGCTGGTCGGCGTGGCGGCGGTGGCGTTGGCGGTGGGCATCGGCGTGAGCCTCGGGCTGGTCGCCGGCTATGCCGGCGGCCGCCTCGACGCGGTCATCATGCGTGCTGCCGACGTGCAGCTGTCCTTTCCGGCCATCCTCATCGCACTGCTCATCGATGGCATCGCGCGCGCCGTGCTGCCGCGCGAAGCGCACGGCGAGGTGGCGCTCCTGGTGCTGGTCATCGCCATCGGCGTTTCCAATTGGCCGCAGTACGCGCGCACGGTGCGCGGCTCAACCCTGGTGGAGAAGAACAAGGAGTACGTGCAGGCGGCACGCGTGATCGGCGTCACCCCCGGAGCCATCGTGTTCCGGCACCTGTTGCCCAATGTTCTCGGTCCGGTGCTGGTACTCGCCACCATTAACATCGCCACCGCCATCGTGCTCGAGGCGACGCTGTCGTTTCTCGGCGTCGGCGTGCCGCCGACACGGCCTTCGCTCGGCACGCTGATTCGGGTGGGGAACGATTTTCTCTTCTCCGGGGAATGGTGGATCACGATTTTTCCCGGCGCCGCGCTGGTGATTCTGGTGCTGGCGATCAATCTGCTCGGCGACTGGCTGCGCGACGCGCTCAATCCACGGCTGCAATGAACGTGGCGACGCCGGCCGTTGCATTGGAGGTGACACGCGTTCGCCGCGCCAGCGTCCGGCGCGCGCGTCGCCTCGCGCTCTTGGCGGGCGCGGCGTGAGCGCGGAGCCTCTGCTCGCTGTCAAGGGGCTTCGGGTCGAGTTCCCGACGCGGCGCGGAACGCTGGTCGCCGTCGACGACGTGTCGCTGACGATCGCGCCCGGCGAGGTGCTGGGGGTGGTCGGCGAATCCGGCGCCGGCAAGTCGCTCACCGGCGCCGCGGTGATCGGGCTCATCGATCCGCCGGGGCGCATCGGCGCGGGCGAAATCGTTCTCACCGGTCGGCGCATCGACAACCTGCCGGCCGAGGCGCTACGCCGCATCCGCGGGCGCGAGATCGGCGCCGTGTTCCAGGATCCGCTGACTTCCCTTAACCCGCTCTATACCGTCGGGCGGCAGCTGGTCGAGACCATCACCACGCACCTCGAGTTAGACGGCGCCGCGGCGCGGGCGCGGGCGCTGTCGCTGCTCGCCGAGGTCGGAATCCCGGCGCCCGAGCGGCGTTTCGATCACTACCCCCATCAGTTCTCCGGTGGCATGCGCCAGCGCGTTGTCATCGCCCTGGCGCTGGCGGCGAACCCCAAGCTCATCGTCGCCGACGAGCCCACTACCGCGCTCGACGTGTCGATCCAGGCGCAGATCATCGCCTTGCTCAAACGCCTTTGCCGCGACCACGGTACGGCGGTGATGCTCATCACCCACGACATGGGCGTGATCGCCGAAACCGCCGACCGGGTGGCCGTGATGTACGCCGGCCGCATCGTCGAGGTCGGTCCGGTCGCCGACGTCATCCATCGTCCACAGCATCCGTACACGCGGGGACTCATGGGCTCGATTCCGTCGATCGTCGCCGAATGTGAAGAGTTGGCGCAGATTGACGGGACCATGCCGCGCCTGACGGCGATTCCCGCCGGCTGCGCGTTTCATCCGCGCTGCCCGCGGGCCTTCGACCGCTGCCGGCGCGAGCGGCCGGAACTCATGCCCGCAGGCAGCACGCAGGCCGCGTGCTGGCTGGTGTGCGCGTGAGCGCGACACCGCCGCCGCTGGTCGAACTCGTCGATGTGGCGCGCCATTTCGACGTGTCGCCGCCGTGGCTCAACCGCGTGCTCGAGCGCCAGCCGCGCGCCCTGCTCAAGGCCGTCGACGGAGTAAGCTTCGCCATCGCCCGGGGCGAGACCCTCGGTCTCGTGGGCGAATCCGGTTGCGGCAAATCGACCGTCGCGCGCCTCATCGTCGGCCTGTATCGACCGACGCGGGGCGAAATTCGCTACGCCGGGCGCCGTATCGATGCGCAAGGCGCCAACCCTGCCGAGCGGCGCGACATGCAGATGATCTTCCAGGATCCCTACGCGAGCCTCAACCCGCGCTGGCGCGTCGCCGACATCGTCGCCGAGCCGCTGCGCGCGCGGCGAGCCGCCGATGGCACCACGCAGACCATGATCGAGCCACGCGTGGCGGCCCTGCTGGAGCAGGTTGGGCTCGCCCGCGCCGACGGGACGAAATTCCCGCACCAGTTCTCCGGCGGTCAGCGCCAGCGCGTCTCGATCGCGCGGGCACTGGCCGGCAATCCGGCATTCTTGGTCTGCGACGAGCCGACTTCGGCGCTCGACGTGTCCGTGCAGGCCCAGGTGCTCAATCTGATGCGCCGCCTGCAGCGCGAGCTCGGCCTTACGTTCCTGTTCATCTCGCACAACCTCGCGGTCGTGCACCACATCGCCGATCGCGTCGGCGTGATGTATCTTGGCCGCATCGTCGAGCTGGCGCCCACGCAGCGGCTTTTTGCGCAGCCGATGCATCCGTACACCCGCATGCTGCTCGACGCGGTGCCCGATCTGGAACTTACCGGCAAGCCGCGTACCGCGGTTGCCGGCGAGGTGCCCAATCCGCTCGAGCCGCCGTCGGGCTGCGCCTTTCATCCCCGCTGCCCGTTTGCGAACGAGCGTTGCCGGCGCGAAGTGCCGTTGCTCAGGCCGCTCTCCGGCGCCGGAGCGGGCGTGGCCGTCGTCGCCTGCCACGCCGTTGACGAGGCGCGACTGCCGCCTCCGACGGGCGGGGATTGAGATCGCAGGACCTTCAAGCCGGGACGCCTTCGTCTCGGCCGCCGCGTCGGATCGGCTATAATTG
>Ga0074045_10005619_pt1 | contig 10906 bp, 6 predicted proteins | sample BogForMeECP23OM2_FD_94442 | JGI IMG/M metagenome (GOLD analysis project Ga0074045, IMG submission 94442) | Bog forest soil microbial communities from Calvert Island, British Columbia, Canada - Bog Forest MetaG ECP23OM2 | ecosystem: Environmental > Terrestrial > Soil > Wetlands ... | reverse complement strand
GTCGTGTCTAGCGATGCCGTTGGGACGAGCGATAAAGATGTGCCCAGCGCGATCGGCGATCTCTACCGCCTGTTCATAGTCCTGCAGCATTCTGATAAACCCGTTGTGACCGGATCGTTCTCCGCCGCCGGTCTGCAAGGCATGATCGACTTGCTCGTCGCCGACAGCGGCAGTCCCGAGAAGTTGCGCCGGCAACCCCGCGCAGTTTTCGATGTGTGTCCCTCACCGCCCTTGAACTGGTCGGAATTCGGATCGCACAACCTGCTCGATCTGGCCCGCGCCGGCGTGCCAGCGGAAATCGTCGCCATGCCCCTGGCCGGAGGCACCGCTCCCGTGACGCTGGCCGGTTCGGTGACGCAGCATGCTGCCGAAGTGCTGGCGGGCATCTCCCTGCATCAACTGGCGGGACCGGGTTCGCCGATAGTCTGGGGTGGCGCTCCCGCCATCTTCGACATGCGTACCGGAGGCGCGCCCATGGGCGCGATCGAAACCGCCATGCTGAACATGGCGTGCGCCGAAGTCGGCAAGCATCTCGGCCTTCCAACCCACGGCTACCTGGTCGCAACCGATTCGAAGTTGGTGGATGCCCAGGCCGGCGCGGAGAGTGCCCGCTCGGCGATGCTGGGAGCGCTCGCGGGCATCAACATGATCTCGGGAGCGGGCATGCTCGAATCATTAGCCTGTTTCAGCGTCGAAAAGCTGGTCATTGATGCGGAGTCGATTGCTTCCGCGTACCGACTGGCGCGAGGCATTGAAGTTAGCGCCGCCGATGTTCGTAGCCACGACGCTCGTAGCCAAACCCTGGCTACCGCCATGTTCGCGCAAACCGGACTCTCCGGAGAATTTCTCCAGCTCAAGGAAACGCGCACCCTTTTTCGGCAGGAGCAGCATCTCCCCTCCCCGGTCATCGATCGCAGTGCCCGAGGCTCGGAGCCGCCCAGCGACGTCTTTACGCGCGCTCGTACGCGAGTCGACGATCTGCTGAGCAAGTATCGGAAGCCGGCTCTCCCTGAAGAAGTGCTGCGGAAGTTTCAGGCAATCGTTGTTCGCGAAGCAGACAAGCCCGGCGCGACCCCGTAGCTTCCGGAAACTGAGAATCCTGAACCGAGATTGTTCCCCGCCAAGCGTCGACAACCAGCTAGCCGACCTGCACCGTCAGCATCGATATGGATCCTCCGTCGACGCCTTCGATCGGAAAAGTGACGGCTTCCCCCTGCTGTCTGCTGGCAAGCACGTAAAGCATCGGGAGGTAGTGATCGGGCGTTGGAATTGACAGCATAGCTTCCGGTCCGAGGCTCTCGTATTCGATGAGAGCCTTGTATTCGCCGGCAACCATCATCTCCTTCGCTGCTTTCTCGAAGCGGATCGCCCAATCGTAAGGATCGGGCATGTGTCGTCCCCACGCGTAGGCATGAAGATTGTGGACCAGATTCCCGCTCCCCACAATTAGGATTCGTTCCCCTCGCAAAGGCGCGAGTCTCTTGCCGATCTCAAAGTGGAACGACGCCGGTTGTGCTTCGTCGATGCTAAGTTGTACGACCGGAACATCGGCATCAGGATATACATGCCGGAGCACAGCCCACGTCCCATGGTCGAGTCCCCACGAGCTGTCGAATCTCACCGGCAGGGGTTTCAGCATTTCGTGCACCCTATGGGCGAGTTCTGGATCTCCCGGAGCTGGGTATTGCACCTGGTAGAGCTCCGGCGGAAAGCCACCAAAATCGTGAATTGTTCTCGGCGAGGTGCTGATGGTGACGCCAGTTCCAGGAACAAACCAGTGCGCGGAAATCGATAGGATGGCCTTTGGGTTTGGCATCCGCTTTCCAAGTTGCCGCCACCCCGAGGTGTAGTCGTTCTCCCGCACGGCATTCATGGGATTGCCGTGTCCGAAAAATATCGCGGGCAATATCTCAGCCATGCAGAATACTTTCAAATCAACGCATTCTCTCGCAGCCTTCCGAGAATTACTAACTCGCCAACCACCGTGGAAGAGCGGCCCTCCAGGGCCGCGTCAGGCATGCAAAAAGGACCGGGTTTCAGCCTCCGGCTACTGCACCTTACCGTCCGTGTCCATCAGGCGGAACTCGCCAAGGTTCACCTCGCGCACACCAGCTTCGATCTTCGCCCGATCGCCCACTACGATCCAGATCAGGTTGTCCGGAAGCACCACTTCTTTTGCAGCCTGGTTTACATCACTCGTCTTAAGCGCGCGAACTTTGCCGGCGTATGTGTCGTAGTAATCGTCGGGGAGTCCGAATTGCACCAGGTCAACAATTGACTGTCCCAGCGCGTCCAGCGTCTCGCGCGATCCTGGAAGTTTCAGCGTTTCGTTCGCCTGAACCTTCGCCAGCTCGTCGTTGCCGATGGGATTGTCGCCTACGATTCCGCGGAACTCCTTGTTCATCTCTACCAGCGATTCCTTGGTCTTGTCGGTCTGTACCGGCGCGACCGCGTAGAACGGGCGCTGCGCCCGCGCATCTCGAATACGGGTTGCCGCTCCATACGACCAGTGCTTGTCTTCCCGCAGATTCATGTTCAACCGTGCGCCAAAAGTGCCGCCCAGACTGTCGTTCATCGCTTCAATCGCGATTTCCTGTGGATTCGCCCGAGGCGGCGCCACCACTCCGGCTATGATCACCGATTGCAGCGCCCCGGGTTTGTCGATCAAGTACACGGCGGACTTTGCTGCAACCGCAACCGTCTTGACGTTCTTGGCCGGCGCGCTTCCGCTCTTCCATCCCGCAAAAAGCGTTTCCAGCTTGGGAGTAACGTCCTTCAGCGTCGTGTCGCCCACCACGATCAGCGTCGAGTTGTTGGGACTGAGCCAGGTATCGTGGAACTTCACCAGATCCTCTCTCGTTAGTTTCGCCACGCTCTCCTTTGTCCCGGAGCCCGTCAGTGGATTCCCATACGGATGTCCCGCTCCGTACAAAAGCCCTGGCAATACTCGCAACGCCAGCGTCGCGGGAGTGTTTTGTTCGCGCTCAATTCCCGCGATCGCCAGTTTCTGCTCGCGCTTCACTTCAGCTTCCGGATACGACGGATGCAAAATCACATCGGCAAACAAGTCGAGCGACGGGTCGAGCTTCGAGGTGAGCGCCGAAAGGGAAACGAACGATAGATCGAGGTTTGAATATCCGCGCAACGTCGCTCCCAGCAATTCCACTTCGTCGCTGATCTGCAGCGCATTGCGCGTGCGCGTCCCGTCGGTCAGCACCTGCATCGCCAGGTTCGCGGTTCCCGGCGTCGTCAATGCGTCGGACGCGAATCCCGCGTCGCTGGCCAGCGTGAAATTCACCAGCGGAACTTCGTGACGCTCCGCCAGAATTACTTTCAATCCATTCGACAACGTGGCCCGCTGCAGCTTCGGTAATTTCAACTCGGGTGGCGTGCCTGTACCCGGCGCTTTGCTGCGATCCGCTCCTGTCGCCGTGGTTTTGTAGTCGGGGAATGGATCCACCTCGAGAATGTACACGCCGTCCGAAAGCCACCGCTGAGCGGCCGTCCTCAAATCCTCCGCCGTCGCATCTTGGACGCGTTTGAGCGAGATCTTGTAAGCGTCCGGACTCCCTCGAAACACCTGGCTCTGCGCCAGTCGGTCCGATTTTCCTCCGAATCCTCCGATCCGCTCGATCCCACGGATGAACTCCGCCTCGTACTGCGCCTTCACCCGCTGCATCTCCTCGGCCGTCGGTCCATTTTTCAGAAAGAGCGCCAGTTCCTCATCCAGTTCCTTCTCTACCTGCGCAATACTCTGCCCCGGCCGTGCCGTTGCTCGCACGTAGAACTGTCCGCCAATCTCCCGCGAGTCCAGGTAGGCTAATGCTTCGGTCGCGATCTGATCCTGATACACCAGACGTTTGTAAAAGCGCGACGATTTTCCGCTACTCAAACAATCGCTCACCAGATCGAGATAGTCCGCGTCCGCGCTGCCATATTCCGGAATGTTCCACACTTTGTAGATGCGCGCCTGCGGCACGCGGTCCTGCACCACCTGCCGATGCGTGCCGGTCATCTTCGCAATCCACACTTGTTGGTGCGCCACTGGCGGCCCCGACGGAATGTCCCCGTAATACTTTGTGACTTTTTCTCGCGCCGTCTTAACGTCGATGTCGCCCGCTAATACCAGCACCACATTCGACGGCCCGTAGTAGGTCTTGAACCACTCCTGGACGTCTTTCATCGACGCCGCATCCAGGTCTGCCATGTCTCCGATCGTCGTCCACGAATACGGATGCCCTGCGGGATAAGTATTTTGCGTTAGCAGTTGCCGAGTCACCCCGTAAGGCTGATTCTCACCCTGGCGTTTCTCGTTCTGCACCACGCCCCGTTGCAAGTCGAGCGTCTTCTGATCCAGCGACCCCAGAAGGTGTCCCATACGATCCGATTCCATCCACAACGTGAAATCCACCGCCGACGTGGGAACATTCTGGAAATAATTTGTCCGATCCGGATTGGTGGTCCCGTTCAAATCGGTCGCGCCAATTCTTTCCATGGCGTCGATGTACCGCCCCGAAGCGTGCTCGCTGCCGCCGAACATTAAATGTTCGAACAGATGCGCGAACCCGGTCTTCCCCGGCTTTTCATTCTTCGACCCCACGTGGTACCAGGTATTGATCGCCACGATCGGCGCCTTGTGGTCCTCGTGCACGATCACGGTCAAGCCGTTGTCGAGCACAAATCGCTCATACGGAATATCAATCTCTTTTGTTTTCGTCTGTGCTGAGGTCTGTGCCGAGCCGCTCGTCACTACTGCGAGCACCAGAAGCAAAACTACAAATTCCATCCGCATTCTCAAAACCTCCGAGCCCCAACTCTCTAGAGCGCGTTCACAAATGTTTTGTTTGAAGGGGCGCGGCTTCAGTCGCGCCGTTTCGAGCCGCTTAAGATCGGGGGCTTCTTCCTCCCCACAAATCTCAAGCTCTTTGGACTTCGGAAACGCAAAATAGTCTACACCCAGAGTTGACAAACGTCGGATTCCAGCCCTCGAGGGCGAACCAGCTTAGCCCAGGACTTCAGCGCTCGGGAAACTAGACAAATTTTCAAGTCCCGGAGGGACGACCCATGCGTGCCCTCCATAGCGTCTTTCTGAAGACTCCCGTGAAGAAACCACCAGAGCTCCCGCGTCGTCTCAGCCTCCGGATCAACCTCCGCGATGTTATCCTAACCAAGATCACGCCGCAGGGGCTTTACCCTCTTCATGTCCAATCCAATGACCTCCGATTCAAGCTCGCCCGACCCAAAACCATCCCACCCGGCCGCTTCGGAATCGACGCCGCCCGCCGAGCCCGTCGAATCATTCAAAAACATTTTTTCCGAGTACGAGAAGAGCCGTTCCCAAAAGAAGGAAACAGGCACCCAGGGCCGCGAAGGAACGGTGATTGCCCTAACCGCCGATTCCATCATTCTCGATATCGGATTCAAGACGGAAGGCGTTCTGCCGCTCTCTGCATTTCCCGCCGACAAGCCCCCGAAGCCCGGCGACAAAGTCCAGGTCACCGTCAAAGGCCGCGATCCGGAAGGCTACTACGAATTGACCCGCGGCAAGGTCGAGCGCCCAACCGACTGGTCCTCTCTGGAAAAAGCCTTCGCCGAGAAGTCGACCATCATTGGCACCGTGACCGGTGTGGTCAAAGGCGGCTTGAGCGTGGATATCGGAGTGCGGGCCTTCATGCCCGCGTCGCGCAGCGGCACCCACGACGCCGCAGAACTCGAGAAGTTGGTCGAGCAGGAAATCCGCTGCCGCATCATTAAGCTCGACGTGGAAGATGAAGACGTGGTGGTCGATCGCCGCGCCATTGCGGAGGACGAAGAACGCGCCGGCAAGCAGCGTCGTTTCTCCGAACTCAAGGAAGGCGATGCCGTGCAGGGCGAGGTGCGCAGCCTCACGGATTACGGCGCCTTCGTCGATATCGGAGGCGCAGACGCGCTGCTTCACGTCGGCGAAATTTCCTGGCATCGTGTGAACAAGCCATCGGACGTGCTTTCCACCGGTCAGCAGATCGAAGCCAGGATCATCAAGATCGATTCGGACAAGCGTCGCATCGCGATCAGCATGAAGCAACTTCAGCCGCATCCGTGGGATGCCGTCGCGGAAAAATACAAAGCAGGCGAGCGGGTGAGAGGTACGGTTACCCGGCTCATGGATTTCGGCGCATTTGTCGAAATCGAGCCTGGCATCGAAGGCCTGATACATATTTCCGAAATGTCATGGGCCAAGCGCGTGCGGACTCCCAGCGACGTAGTGAAGCCCGGCGAGACCGTCGAAGCCGTGATCCTCGGAGTGAATCCGGCAGAACGCCGCATTTCTCTCGGACTGAAGCAGGCGCTGGGTGACCCCTGGGCGGGGGCGGCACAAAAATTTGCGCCGGGCACGGTGATCGAAGGGCCGGTGACCAGCCTCACGAAATTCGGCGCCTTCGTGCAACTGACCGAGGGCGTCGAGGGCATGATTCACGTCAGCGAAATCAGCGCAGAAAAACGTATCAATCACCCGCAAGAAGTGCTGAGGAGTGGGCAGGTGGTCAAGGCCCAGGTGCTGGCACTCGACACCGAAAAGCGGCTCATACGCCTGAGCATGAGACAACTGGTGCCAACCGGCTTGGATGAATACCTCGCCGAACACAAAGAAGGCGACATCGTCACTGGACGCATGATAGAAGTTTCCGAAGGACGCGCCCGCGCGGAGCTTGGCAAAGGCGTCGTGGCGACATGCCGGATCCCCGAGGAGCGTCCAGCGAAAGAGGACAAGAGCGCAGAAACGGTGGCGTCATCGTCGTCCAGGCCTGATCTATCGTCGCTGGGTTCCATGCTTCAGGCACGCTGGAAAAGTGGTGCTCCCGCCGCCGAGGCGAAGTTGGAAGCCTTGCGGTCCGGGCAGATCCACAAGTTTCGGATCGCAAAGCTTGATCCCGCGACAAAGAAAATTGAATTGGATTTGGAGTAGCCTTCGACAGTAACGCTGGGCTTGCGCCAGAGTGAACAACCTTACATAAAATTGTCATCCTGAGCGAAGCCAAGGACCCGCTGTTCGCCGCAACATGCAGACCGCACACACTTCACCCGGACCGCTATTCGATACTAGAGCTCGAGTTACCAACCACTAACTCCCCGAGTTAGCCATCATAAGCGCGAACAGCGCGGGCAGATAGATGATTGTAGCCTGCAGCAATCGCCGGGCCGACGGCTTCGATGCTGCCGCCGTCGCCGGCAGTTGAGGATACGCCATCCCCATTGACACACGGAACAGCGCCGCGCCCATCAGGATGGCGCCAACCAGATACACGCGTCCCGCCATTCCCAACGCCACCGGCATAAGGCTCACCGGAATCAATGCTCCGGAATAGGCCAGAATTCGCCACACCGTTGATTTTCCATCGGAATCCACCACCGGTAGCATGCGAATTTCGCCCTGCGCATAGTCCTCGCGATAGAGCCATGCGATCGAGAGAAAATGCGGAAACTGCCAGACGAACATAATGGCAAAAAGAATCAGAGTCTCGACTTCCAGCTTTCCGCGCACCGCTGTCCAACCCAGCACCACCGGCATTGCTCCCGGAAACGCGCCCACAAATGTGCACACCGGAGATACTTTCTTCAATGGAGTGTACGCCGCCAGATATACCAATGAGGTCAAGAACACCAATAACCCAGTTAGTAAGTTGGCATAGATCGCGAGATAAACCGAACCACCCAGAGTCAGCGCCAATCCAAGCGTGGCCGCGTGGGCGCGGGTCATGCGCCCCGAGGGCACGGGCCGCATCGCTGTGCGCCGCATCCTGGCATCCACGCTCGATTCCAGCACTTCGTTCAGCGCCGCCGTTCCGCTCGAAACCAGCGCTATCCCAAACAGAGCATGGAACAACCCCAGTGACCACGACGAATCGCCCAAGCGGCGCGCGCCAAAGAAGTAGCCGCACCACGCCGTAAGGACGATCAGAGTCGTAATCCGCGCTTTAGTCAGTTCGGCGTAATCGCGCAGCACAGAAACAAATTTATGCAACATGGCTCCCACACTCGCCCGTTTGTCCCTCCCGCCCCCATCCGGCGGTTTAGATCAAACCGGCAGTCACTCAGCAAATCCCCACGGAAACACACCAACCCCAAAAGACAGCATTGGTATCGCGCAATCTGTTCAATGTCAAGCCAAAATTTAGGCGACCCCGCATCTTGCCCTGAGAGGTTCGCACCAAAACCCAGCTTTGACAACCAACGATGTTGACAACCATCGACGACAACTAGTGAACGCCTGCCGGACTGGAAATATTGAACGTCTCGGGCGGATCAAAATAACACCGATGCCAAAGCGCCGCGTCCGTCAGCTTGCCCGCCTTCCATTGCTGCACCGTGGGCAGTGTTATGGCGATCATGCCGCCATCGACTGAATCGAAAATCAGCACCACTCCGGCGAGCTCCTGCGATTTCGCCGCCAGTTCCGCGTAGTTCTTGTCTAGCAAAGACTTGGCATATTCCAGCTTCGCTGATGCGCCGCTATTCTTCTCGTCTTCCTGGATCTTTTGCACCGAAACGATTTTCACGTTTTTGCCCCGCAGTGGCTCCCAATCCCCCGGGAAGGGTGCAGTCTCCTCGCGTTTTACCAGAAACAGATCGGCCGCAACCGCTGCGCCCTTCGTGCCAACAAGCGGAACGTCCGAAAAACCCTCCGGCATCTCCAGGCTCGTCCGCCAGATCCACCCCCGCGACAGCCCCGAAATCCGCACGTGAACCCAGTCCGCATTGAAATCCAACATCTCAAACTCATCGTGCGCGGTCGCCAAAAACAGAGTCTGCGCATTCAAACTAGGAGACGCGACGACCGGCGTTCCTGTTTTCTTGATCGCGACCAGATTCTTCGGGTGCGCCTGATTCTTGAGCACCTCCTCCAAGCTCGCCGCCTCCGCCTGCAAATTGGCGGCTGACTGATCGGCAGCTTTGCTCTGCGAATTCTTCATCTCCGCCAGTTGCTGACCCGACAGGCCCTGTTTCAGTGATGACGATAACGTGTGCCCGGTTTCCGCCAACTGGGGCATCGGTGCCAACTGGGGCATCGGCGCCGAAATCATAGATTTCGCGTCGCCCTGGCTCGCAACTTCCTTTTCCCCAATTGCTGGCCGTTTAGCCGCCGCCGTCGAAGGTGGGGCAGGCGCCGGAACGCTTTCCCTTGAGCCCCCGCTGGAACTCACGCCCGAATTTGTCACACCAGAGCTGCTCGCAAGCAGGTCGGTTAGCTGGTCTAGCAGGTCGGACTCGAGCCGGCCATTCGAAGTCAGCAACTGGTATCCCGAATGAGAGGGAATTGAATCCGTATACCAGGCCGTCAGCTTCGTGTTCACCCGCACCACCACTCCGACCGACGCAGTCGCAGTCAGCTGCACGGCGGATTGGTAATAAGCCCGCTGGTACTGGTCCAAAGGATGATTGCCCGGCAATGCGAATCCTTCCAGCACCGGCAGCCGTCCACGCATCGAGGGTTGCAACTCTTTCAGCGCTTTCTCCACCGCGCTTTTCGACTGGGGGTAGGTGCGCTCGTACGGCCCGGCTTGCGGACTCGCTTGCGCCCCCCCGCTCTGCACCGCAGAGCCTAGAAGCACGACCCCGAGTAACGCGGACAACCCAGCCCGAAGGAATCGCCGGGTGCTAGGCAAAGTAGAGAACAGCAAAGTACCGAACGGCCGAATAACGACTGGCAAACCCCGCCCCGTCATGGCACCTGCTCCAACTGGTCGCGTCGAATCCATCCGTGCTGTCCGTCGTGGGTTTCGACCCCGTACCAGTAAGGCGTTGCAATCTGAATCAGGACTTCGTCCCCAGGCTCCAGAGATTTCAGTTTGCTCGCAGTGTGGAACGGAGCGGACTGCAGCGGAGCCCCTGGCTTCTTGACCACACGCTCCACCTGACGGCGCAGATTAGCGACGTGTTGCTCCACCGATTCAGCGGGCTGCTCGTTCGCCTCCGCTTGGCCCCTCGTGCTCTCGCCATCCGTGTTTTCGATGGACGTCTCCGATGGCGGAGTGCTCAGCACAACTGTGTCACTGCCCATGCCGAAGTTTTCTTTCGCCAAGCGCTCCTGTTTCGCGAGTAAAGCCTCCGCGGTTTCCTCTTTCACCAGCTCGAGCGCATCCAGGTGTTCCTGGATGTCCTTGTACTCGCTGCTTTCCACTGAGCCGTTCGATAAGTGGGCGGTGTGCCGCGTATCCTCCACAAACAAAGCGTCAATGCGCAACACGGTATTTCCGATGCCTTGTGGCTGCACCACGTAGCGCACGGCCAGCGTCCCAAGATCGCCGCCGTCTTTGAAATTTCGCGGATCGAGCGCGTGCATCCGCAGCTTGTAGAAAACCTTCCCGCCCTCCGTCCACGCCGGAAAAACCGGCGTCGACGTGGCTGCGACCGCGCCCATCACGTACTGGTCCTTGTCGTATTCCTTGGTTCCCCGGATAATCGTATTCCCCGCCACGTCTTCCACCACCTGCGCCACTTCGCGCTCCGACAGCGGAATATTGACGATCAGGCCCTCGCCATACGAAAGAACATTTTTTTCACGGCCATGCGAAGGGATTGCCGCCGAAATGAGAATGAGTACGAGCAGAGGAAATGCTGCGGTTACTCTGAGAGTGAGATAAGGTTCAGTTCCATGCCACGCAACCCAACCATTCAGGCCCTTACCGCGAGAACTCTTGTCCCACATCACGACCGGCTCCGGTGCTCCTGTTGCAAGAGTCTCTTACGCTGGCATGATCGCTGTCAACTCCGCCTCTTCCCCCTGCCAGCGCCATCCCGCAACCCGGGTGCCATGTAAACAATTTGTAAAAACAAGTGTCGCGCGACATTGATAATGTCCCCATGCGGCGACAATAGAAATGTCCCCATGCGACGAAGTTACGACAATAGAAATGTCCCCTAATCT
>Ga0074045_10005618_pt1 | contig 10907 bp, 7 predicted proteins | sample BogForMeECP23OM2_FD_94442 | JGI IMG/M metagenome (GOLD analysis project Ga0074045, IMG submission 94442) | Bog forest soil microbial communities from Calvert Island, British Columbia, Canada - Bog Forest MetaG ECP23OM2 | ecosystem: Environmental > Terrestrial > Soil > Wetlands ... | reverse complement strand
CTCGTGAAGAATTCGAACGGGTCGAGACGGACGGCGGGGAGTCGGAGCGTCCCATAGTATCGCTGAAGCGGGGGAACCATCCCGAGGGACCCCGTGGAGAGAAGGGGACGCCATGTCATGACAGTCTTGAGGCGGGTGATCTTCTTGAACTGGGCGTTGCGGTTTGGATTGCGGGGACCCATCGTCTTCTTCTTCAAGGCCTTCCGCCTGCGGTACCCGTTCTTGCGTAGCAATTGGGAAACGACCTGTCGACTGGCCGGAGTTCCCAATTTGCCGAGCCGCCGCGCAATCTGCCCCCGAGACAAGTTCGTCCACTTCACGTCGGCCCGCATCGGATCGCCAGCGGTGTGGTCCTCGAACACCTTCAAGAAATTCTCTTCAAGGGCGGCAGATATCTCGATTAGTTTTTTGCGTCCACCCCTTTTTTTCGGACACGACTCGTGTCCAGATCGGCGGTCTCTTCCAATTCCGCCAGTCCCCGGCGGATGGTCTTGGGATCGCGCTGCAGCACGCTGGAGATGTACTCGACACCACCATGACCCAGCTTTGTGGACTCGATGGCGGCATACCGTCGACGATCGTCCTCGGCCGGCGATGCGTGGCCAGGACATGACCCGCCAGGACGCCTCTGCTGCTTCATTCCCCCTATCTGTCTCAGCCGTCGGTGCGTGGTTTAATCGATCCAACCGGCGCAACTGGTCTGGGTCGTACGGCGGAGTTTGCACCCCGCGTTCCCGGTTCGTGACCGAGCGAGCCCGGGTCGCGGGTCAAGCCGTATGTTCTTGCCTGTTCGGGTCATTTCCGTCCGCAAGTGCTGAAGGTAAGGAATTGTGCCGGCCCAGTGCGAGACAGGAATGGAAGGCTGTCCGATTGAAGAGATGCTGGTAGATGGTTCCGAGTGGCTGCCGCTCGTGCCATAATAGGTATGAAGCGTTCGGGGCCGTCCAGGGCACGGACGAATTGCGCCCGCCCGCTGGGCCCGGCACTGGGACTGGAAATGGAGAACGACGATCCACCGAGCGACGCGGCTTCGGGATGACGAGTCTCTTCCCCGCCGGCTCACCGCCTGATTCACCCACCAGGAGCCTCTCCATGCAGTGTCCGAGCTATCCTCCCTTGCATATTAAAGGCAAATCGCTGGTTCCGATCGTCCAGGGCGGCATGGGGGTGGGCATCTCGGCCCACCGGCTGGCCGGCAACGTGGCACGCCTGGGGGCTGTTGGCACGATCGCCAGCGTGGACCTCCGCCGACACCACCCTGACCTCATGGAATGGTCGGGCCGAGGTCGGAACAAGGCGGTGATCAACGAGGCGAACCTGATCGCCCTGGACCGGGAGATCCGGGCGGCCCGGGAGATCGCGCAGGGCCAGGGCATGATCGCCGTCAACGTCATGCGTGCCGTGTCGCAATACGCCGCGTTCGTTCGCCAGGCCTGCGAGAGCGGCGCCGGGGCCATCGTCATGGGAGCCGGTCTGCCCCTGGACCTGCCCGACCTTACCGCCGGCTACCCGGACGTGGCGCTGATCCCGATCCTCTCCGATGTTCGCGGGATCAACGTCGTGGTGAAGAAGTGGGCTCGCAAGGACCGCCTGCCCGACGCGATCGTGATTGAGCACCCATTCTTCGCCGGCGGCCACCTGGGCGCCACCCGGCTCGAAGACCTGGACGAGCCCCGATTCGATTTCGAGACGGTGATTCCCGGCGCGCTCGAGCTCTTCCGCACGATGGGGATCGACCCCCGCTGCATTCCGCTCATCGCCGCGGGCGGGATCAACAGCCACGAGAAGTTCAAGGAGGTCCTTGCGCTCGGCGCCAGTGCTGCGCAGATCGGCACGCCGTTCGCCGTGACGGAGGAAGGCGACGCGCACCCGAACTTCAAGAAAGTGCTGGCCGACGCGACTCCCGACGACATCGTGACGTTCATGAGCGATGCCGGGCTGCCGGCCCGCGCGGTGCGTACCCCCTGGCTCGCTCGATACCTCGACCGGGCCGATGAGCTGCAGCAGAAGGCCCACGGCAGCCGTGACTGCGTGCTCGGGTCGGACTGCTTGATCCAGTGCGGGCTGCGCGACGGCAACCCGCGGGCGGGCCAGTTCTGCATCGCAGTCCACCTTGCCGCGGCTTTGCAGGGCGATGTGGAGCACGGCCTCTTCTTTCGAGGCGCCGAGCCGCTCCCCTTCGGCAACGCCATCCGCCCCGTGAGCGAGCTGGTCGAATACCTGCTGACCGGCATCAAGCCATCGCCGTTCCCGTGGCCGGATCGCCCGGCGACGATCGGTCATCTGGCAGCCGCCATCCCTGAGCATTTGAACTGAGGAACGCAAAAGGGGCCAGCCAGTTTCTGCTCGGCTATCGTTCGGCATCGGACGAAGCAAGGAAGGCTGCCTTCCGTTTCGGAGTGCGAGTTCGATGGCCCTCAACCGGAGACGCACAATGAGAATGGTATTTGCCTGGGCGCTGGCGGTGCTGTTGGCCGATGCGAGCGTCATCGCCGCGCCGCCCGATGACGCCTACCGTCTCGGCCCCGACTCCGAGCCGCATGAGGGGGTGCCGCAAGGCAAGGTCATCGGCCCGATTGTGCTGCCAAGCAAAGTGTACCCGAACACCACGCGCGATTTCTGGGTGTACGTCCCCGCACAGTATGACGCATCCAGGCCGGCATCCCTCATGGTCTTCTGCGACGGCCACGCTTATGTCGGCCTGAAGGGCAATTACCGGATACCCTACGTGTTCGACAACCTGATTTATCGGAGAGAGATGCCCGTCACGATCGGCGTCTTCGTCAACCCCGGCCACAGGGGTGATCAGAAGGAAGCCTCGGATCCGGACTGGGGCGATCGGACCACCAACCGCCGCGTGGAATATAACGCATTGGATGACAAGTATTCCAAGCTCATCATTGACGAGCTGCTGCCGGTCCTGAAGCAGGAATACAACATCTCGAATGATCCGGAAGACCGCGCCATCTCGGGGGCCAGCTCCGGAGCGATCTGCGCGTTTACCGTGGCCTGGCATCGGCCCGACCAGTTCCGGAAGGTCATCAGCACCATTGGCAGCTTCACCAACATCATGGGCGGTCACGTCTATCCCGACCTGATCCGGCAGAGCGAGCGAAAACCGATCCGCATCTTTCTTCAGGACGGCGTGAACGACAACCGCGGCCTTCGCCGCGCCGGCAACTACGACGCGACCCGCGACTGGCACGCGCAGAATATCAAGATGGTCGAGGCGTTGACGGCAAAGAAGTACGACGTGAATTACACCTGGGGCATCGGCACCCATTCCAACAAGCAGGGCGGTGCGATCATGCCCGAGATGCTCCGATGGCTCTGGCGTGATTACCCGAGGAAGGACGATCCGAAAGACCCCAGCAATCGATCATTGCTCGTTCCCCACGACGCCACGCAGGCGGCAGCCTCCACGCGGGCACCCGTTCAGTAGCGCGAGGAAGACAACACCGAGGGCGAGCGAAGGGGCGAAGACAAGGGGACGGGAAGCGGTTTTGTGCTCATCGTTCGGGCTGAGGATAGCGACAGTCGCTCCGACAGTCAAGCAAACGACTCCCGACTCCTTATCGGCGAGGAAGGCGACCGAGGCGAAGGCCACGCACGTCCTTCGTTTCTCCTGGTTGCGCGGGGTCGGGAACTGATTGGTCATCGAGACGACCGTCTTGGCCGCCATCTTCGTCCGGCTCGTCGCGTCGCGGGTGGCATTGAGGGAGCGGCCGCACGCCTCAGCCGCTGCGATGGCGGCAGCAGCACCCCGCGCGGCATGGGCCGCGGGGGAGGCACTGGGCCGGTCGCCAGCACGTTCACGCTCCCGCCCGGCCCCTTTTGCCGCCATGCCTCGCAGCGCCCCCACGGTCGGCTTCATGGCCACCAGGTTGAGCGGAGAGTCGCCCAGGTACTCGGTCAGCAGCTCCCTGTTCTCGTAGAACCAGTACGCTTGGCTCCTCGTCGGTCATGATACCCAGGGCCTCGAGCCTCGCCCTGGCGTCGGTCGGGATCTCGAGTTCATCCAGAGGCAAGTAGAGGTCCCGTCGTTCGCTGGTCAGCAGCAACGTTTGCCTCCCGTTCCCAGCCCAAATGATTCCGCCACGGGGTCACGCGCCCGTGCCCCTCGCCGCCATCGCTTCTATCTCCCTCAGAGTCTCCCTGGCGATGGCTGCATTGAACGAGTCGGTCTCCTCCAGCAGTTTCACCGCCTCTCGGCTCTGAGCCACAGCCTCCTCGAACCGCCCTTCCAGGACATTGAGCTGGGCCTGCATAGCCAGGCTGGTCGCTATCCCGTAGAGATTTCCGATCTCCTTGTCGATCTCGATCGATTCCTCGCAAAGCCTGCGCGCCTCGGCTATGTTGCCCTGATCGTGCTCGATGATGGCCAACTGGTGCAGGGAGGCGGCCCGGCCGTAGCGGTCGCCCAGCTCCTCCACCTCGGCGAGCACCTCGCGCAGCAGCCTGCGCGCCTCGGCCGGGTTGCCCTGATTGTGCTCGATGATGGCCAGTTGGTGCAGGGAGGCGGCGCGGCCCCGGCGGTCGCCCAGCTCCTCGTCCACGGCGATCGCCTCGCGCAGGAGCCTGCGCGCCTCGGCCGGGTTGCCGTGATCGTGCTCGATGATGGCCAGCTCGTGCAGGGATGTGGCGCGGCCCCGGCGATCGCCCAGCTCCTCATGCACGGCGATCGCCTCGCGCAGGAGCCTGCGCGCCTCGGCCGGGTTGCCCTGATCGTGCTCGATGATGGCCAGCTCGTGCAGGGAGGTGGCGTGGCCCCGGCGGTCGCCCAGCTCCTCATGCACGGCGATCGCCTCGCGCAGGAGCCTGCGCGCCTCGGCTATGTTGCCCTCAACGTGCTCAATGATGGCCAGTTGGTGCAGGGAGGCGGCGCGGCCCCGGCGGTCGCCCAGCTCCTCACTCACGGCGATCGCCTCGCGCAGGAGCCCGCGCGCCTCGGCTATGTTGCCCTGATCGTGCTCGATGATGGCCAGTTGGTGCAGGGAGGCGGCGCGGCCCTGGCGGTCGCCCAGCTCCTCCTTCACGGCGATCGCCTCGCGCAGGAGCCTGCGCGCCACGCCCGGGTTTCCCTGCTCGTGTTCGATGATGGCCAGCAGGTGCAGGGAGGCGGCGCGGCCCTGGCGGTTGCCCAGCTCATAAGCCCCGGCGATCGCCTCGCGCAGGAGCCCGCGCGCCACGTCCGGGTTTCCCTGCGCGAGTTCGATGACGGCCAGCAGGTGTAGGGAGGCGTCGCGGTCCTGGCGGTCGCCCAGTTGCTCCTTCAGAGCGATCGCCTCGCGCAGCAGCCGGCGCGCCTCGGCGTGCTCTCCGCGGCGGTACAGAATCTGCGCTAGCTGGTACAATCCCTGTGCGAGTGCAGCCTGGTCGCGTGCCGGCGTCGAAGATCTGCGGAGAGCGATGGCACGTTCGAGCCAGTGTTCGCCGAGCCGCAATAGCCCCCGGCGCTCGAAGTAGTAGCCGAGTCCATTGACCACGCAGCAAATGGCGAGGTCGAGAGGACTTTCTGCCTCGCGGAGCCCCCAGGCGCTCTCCAAAGTCGAGAGGATGTTCTCGACACATCGGTCGATTGCCGCGTCGTCGTCGCTGTGGTCCCGCACGTAATCAGCGTGGAACGCAAGGAGGGCCAGCCGGACCGAGTGAGGTCGGTCGGGATCCATCGCCGGTTGACGAACCACATGGTCCAGAAGCGTCTGCTGGAACGTGAACAGTCCCCGGTCCTGGTCGAACTCCATCAGCCCCGCTTGCTCGAGTTGCTCGAGTCCTCGATCGACCGTCTGCTTGTTCTGCTCATCGTCACTTGCCTCGGCATTCGGTTCCTTCTCCTCTCCACTCACGTCGCTTTGACGCCCGGCCGCCCTGGCCACAGCCTCCATCTCCTCCCTCATGAACTTCCCCGACCCGAAAAAGGGCAGGAAGCTCAACAGCGCCTGCCCCTCCGGGGCTAACAGCTTCAGCCCGGTCTCCAGGAGCCTTTGTAGCTGCTCTTCCAGGTCACCTGAGAGCGTCTTCAGGGACTCTTCCAGCACCTCCCAGCCGTGCCTGGCGACGCCCACGGCCAGCTCGATCATACGGGGATGCCCCGACAGCCGCCTGCCGATCAGGGCGCACTTCCCCTCCACCTGCCCCCCCCTCTACCACGCGCGGGTACTCGTCGCGCAGGGCTTTCACGTCCTTCAGGCGGGCGTAGTGGAAGGCGTGGTGAGCGCCGCTGTACTTGTCCAGGCCCGCCGTCAGGGTACGCGAGCGCGTGCCCGGCACGTCGTCGAAGTCGCTCAGCTCCGACCGCGCCGTCACCAGCACCCGCGAGCCGTTCCCCGGCACCTTCCTGAGGAACCTGGTCAGCACCTGGTGCTCGTCCGGCGGCAAGGTCTCGAGGTTGTCCAGCACCACCAGCACTGGGGCCTCCTTCATCAGCCGCAACAGGCCCGAGGCGGCGCCGGACGCGGTCGAGGCTGGCTCCAGCTCGGCCAGGGCGAACTGCAGCATCCCCGCCGCGGTCGGCGGCGATACGTCGCGCGCGTCGACCCAGGCGATCCCTCCCTGATATCTCCACGCGTTCCGCCACGCCAGCTCCAGCGTCAACGCCGTTTTGCCGATGCCCCCGATGCCCCAGAGCCCATAAGCGACCTGCTGCGTGTCGTCCAGCGTCGCCGCGATCTCCGTGAAGTCGTCATGCCGGCCGGCGAAGAAGGCGGCCCCCGGCAACGAACCCTTCAGGGGCAGGCCGTCCTCCACCCGCCCTTGCCGCTCTCCACCCGCCAGGTCATCGGCAAGCAGCAGCGTCCCATCTCCCTTCAGCTCGAGTTCCGTCGCCCCCGGCTTGCCTTGCTCCGCCAAGTGATTGGCCGCGAGGTTCTTGGCCGCGCCCACGCTCTTCCCCAGCACCACGTGCCTGTAGAACTCGCGGGCGAACTCGATCGCGCTGGCATCAGCCACTGGGCTCCCGTGGCCGATCGCCGCCGGGATTCCCCCCTCCTTCGTGAGCCGGTCGCAAAGCGAGGCCACGAGGTTGGTGGCCGACCAGCAGGCGTTCAAAAGAGCGAGCTTGATGGGCGAGCCCCTCAAGAGGCGCACTATGCGGTTCGTCGGGATGCGCTCGCCCGAGCCATCCTCTTTCTCGAGCCAGAGACCGTCCATCTCCCCGTGGCCAAGGAAGTGGAGCACCCGGGGCTCGCGCCGCCTCCGCTCCAGCGCCGGCGCCGATAGCTCCTTCTCAAGCTGCGCGTACGTCGGCGGGAACACGCGGCGCATGCGGATCGGGATCGACGACCGTCGCACCATGTCCTCAAGCCTCGCCAGCTCCACCCCCAGGTTCAGCGCCGGCCGGAGATCCACCGGCGCCGCCGCGACGACCAGCACATCCAGGTAGTTCGGCTTCCCGTCTCTAGCCCCGGCCATAAGAGCCCGCCCGACCACAGCGGTCGATAGTTTACAGTTATGCAGGTTTGGACAGTCTTCACGAGTAGTGTAGTCGCCACCCACCGGGCGCGAAAGGGCCGAGGCGCACGAAGGCTGCGGCACTCGTGTCGCGGCTAGGGGGCGGAAAAGGGGGCAGGAATCGTTTTACGCTTTTTGCACACAATCCTTTACGGCCACACAACCGCGCCGCCTGGGGCACGGCCATGTCGCCGTGTCCCGCCCGCACTCTGACTCAGCGGGCACGGGTGTCGACGATCGTCTGATGGTATGATGAGTCTCTTGAGGACGTCATCTGCTGGCGGATGGCGTTCACGTTGCGGGCGAACTCACACTCGACCTGCACGATTCTCTTCTGGGAATGAATCTGGAAAGGAAGCGCCATGAGCGAAACTCGCTTGATCGTTCGAGAGGCGGAGTGCGATTGGTCCGGGACGATTCACGCAAGTTGTGCGGATCGAGCGGTCGCGGCGCTCAGTGCAGACCCCGTCACGATGGAGGAACTGGAGGCCGCCACCGAGCGATTCGCGAAACCTATCCCGCAATGTCGCTTCTTCGCGAATCTCACGCCCGGACTGTGCGCTGAGCCGTACGATGCGGGCCTGGTCGTCATCGACCTTTTCGCACGGCTGGTCGTCGTCGATTCAACCTATTCATCCCCCGGGCCTGAAGGATCCGTCTGGTATCACGACGGTCGATGTTGCACGAAGACAGCTCTCCGGTACCACCTGGCCGACGATTGGCTTTTTTCGAGCGATGGCGACCAATGGAAGCACGTGGCCGAAGAGCGGCGCCGAAAGCGAGCAGCAAGACCGATTCGGGACGCCCGCCGTGTGTTCTATGGCCGGCCCATGTTGGAGTTCGTCGCGCGGGAATCCTTTGCCGCGTTCGCTCGGCGCGACGAGATTGCCGTGGATGCCAGCCGGCTGACCGATGAAGAGATCACACCAGAGCCTTGGCCCGGTCAGGAGCGTTCTGCCAGCCCCTTTTACGACACGCACAAGCAGATTCATGCGGCCTGGTTGCTGACGCCGCGCGACGACCTTGGCGGCGCCTGCCCACGCGAGGTCGCACTCGACCGGCATGACCACATCATGTGGGATCTGCAGGATCGATGCGAACAATGGTCTCGCTTGGGCGAAGGCCCGCGAGGCCTCACGGAGTCGTCCGACGCTTTCCAGTACGGGGGCTTCGGCACGCATGAACTGGTCATGTACTACGATCTCGTTCGCCAGCTTCTGTGGTCTTGCTGGGAACGGCTCACTGAGCTGGCGCAGTCGCCGACAGTCGGGCACCGGCCCGAATGGTTCACAGTCGGCGACTTCCTCGCGACGGAAGTCCCGCGGTTGGAAAGGGTTCTCGAAGCCTGGCTCGATACGCCCGATCCCGAACTCGATGGACGAACGCCGCGTTCGATCATTACCCGCGAGCGCGCCCGGCTGCCCGAAGCCATGTCCGGCCACGATGCGATGATTGACCCCGACTGCCCCTGCTGCCAGATGATGGACGAAATGTCGGGGCCGGGGTTCTGGCATCTCGACGGCAGCGGCATGGATGACGAATTCGCGTTCGACATCTACCGCGGCACGCGCGAGGAGTGGGAGGAAGAACGACGCGGCTGGGAGGAACACAGCAGGCGTTTCGACGCGGAGTGGTCAGAGCGCAAGCGTCTCGGGATAACGGACTCCACGCCCCGCGAGGACGGTTCGAGTGCCTGCTGGTCGCGCAGCTTTTCCGTGGATCACACCGCCGACCTGCCGCTGGGAGTGCGCGTGTTCGGTGTCGCCTGTCAACTCGCCGAACTCATCGTCGGCCTGCGCGGCGGAGCCGACCGGGAAGCCACTACCCCCGAGGCGCAACGGCACATCGACCAGCTCAACCGCGACTTCGGCAACCTCCGCGAACTCCTGCAAAGCTCCGATTCGTCTCTTGCCGAAGCCCTCGTCGACCCGGTTCTCCGCCGCTTCGCCGAAACGCTCGACACCGCCGCAGCGGCCCGCCCCGACCTTGCCTTGCAATGCGAATCACTTACGAACAATCTCCACAAGCTCCTGGACCCCCCACCCCCGGAACCGACCTGGGATTCCCACGACCCCGAGGTTCCGTTTTGAATCTGAACCTCCGAACTGACGATCCTGAACCAGCCGGTTTACGGCCAAAAAGCTGTAAACCTTCGCCGATCCCGTTCTTTCTGGTTCTGCTGTTCTCGATGAAAGAGAACCAGTCCCTGTCACTTGGGGCTATTTCGGGTAAACCAAGCTGGTCATGGATGGCCAACTGAGCAGCATGGGAGCAAAACACGGCTCCAAGGGTGATCGCCTTGCCGTGAGTCGGTCGCCGTCGCTGGCCCGCGGTGGGCCCCCAAAGCCCCGGCAATCATTGCCGACGGGGACGAAGTTACCCTCGAGCGGTTCGCCGAGTTCTTCGCGGCGAACTTCCAGAACCCAAAGACGCGGCCGGCCCACTTCCGTAACGCGGTAGAGTTCCTCTGATAGTGCGATGGCCGGGGCCTCCGCTACCTCCAAAAAGACGACCAACCATCGATCTGCCTTTCCGATCCAGGTCTGACCGCAGTACTGCACGCGGCGTTACCCCTGTGATGGGTAGATATTCCCAGCAGCCGGGTAAAGCGGCTACCACATCAAAGCCTGTCCGATCCCTGCGAGAAGGGCTTCGCGCGTTTTGCACAGGTTTGTGCTAATGCCGCTTCAACGCCTTTTGCGGCACTCAGAATAGGGCGGACATCGTTTCGAGGCGGTCTCTCGGTTGTTTGCGGTCGTGGAAAGGCCCCTTCCAACATCTCCGGCACGCTTGTTGCCTTAAGCAGCACACGACAAGATGAGCGCCCCGTTGGAGCTCTCAGACCTGTCTCGGAACCAACTCCGGAGACGAATTCGCTGTTTCTCACGGCGTCCACTTGTGGAGAGCTTCGACGAAAGGGAAACTGCGGTCAGACCCATAGGGGCCTGCCTATCGCCACTGGCTGGCGGAATTCCCGCACAAGGTTGTCGATGGGAACAGTTGACAGAGGGAAGGAGGTTATGGACGCGACACGATCACGACGAACGCGGGACCGGGCCAGGCAAACTTGGTACGCCCGCTGGCGACAGCGGCGGTTTGCTCGGGTTCTGGGCTTCGCATCGAAACCGAGCTTGGTGGGCAGCCCCACGGCCCAGGTTCGCCCTGGATCGTCAAAATGATGGCAGCGACCGAAGATACGGAGGTTGAAAGCCCCCGATCTGAAGGGCTCTTCCTTGAATCTCAGCAACTATTGTTCTATTCCTTCAATGACTCGGCAGGGAGGTTCCATTGTCATGCTTGGCCCTCACTTCCCCGCGTCATGACGGACGGTGAAGATGTACCCCCAGAGCTCAAAGATTCCAAGCGGCTCAAGTCACGCCGAGTCCGAGCGGGCGGAGCGAGCCTACATCCTGACGATTAACGGCGGCTCGTCGAGCCTCAAGTTCGCGCTGTTTGCG
>Ga0074045_10005617_pt1 | contig 10908 bp, 9 predicted proteins | sample BogForMeECP23OM2_FD_94442 | JGI IMG/M metagenome (GOLD analysis project Ga0074045, IMG submission 94442) | Bog forest soil microbial communities from Calvert Island, British Columbia, Canada - Bog Forest MetaG ECP23OM2 | ecosystem: Environmental > Terrestrial > Soil > Wetlands ... | reverse complement strand
CTTCGTTGCCGGGGCCGGCAGTCAGCAGGTTCCTCGTCGCTTACGCTCCTCGGAATGACAACATTCGGAGGAGGGTCAACCGAGACGGCGGCGCTACGCTAGTGGGCCGATCCCGTCTCCGCTTCGGGCCCTTGTTCAATTTCGCGCCGCACCAGAAACAGAAACAAGATTCCGAGCACGGTGTACATTCCCATGAAACCCAGCAGTGTGAACATACCGTTCCCTGCCGACACCGTCTTCGAATAGCCGTCGGCGGTACGCATCAGCGAATAGACCAGCCAGGGCTGCCGTCCCAGTTCTGCTGTCATCCAACCGGCGGTGTTCGCAATGTACGGGAACGGCAGCGCCAGCAGCAGAATCCACAGCATCCAGTGGCTGGAAAACAACTTGCCGCGCCACAACAGGAACGCGGCCACCACTGCTATGGCGATAAAGAGCGTGCCCAGTACCACCATGATGTGATAACTGAAGTAGAGCAGCCCGATGTTCGACGGCCACTGATCTTCGGGGAAAGCGTTCAGGCCCTGAACCTCAGCCTTCCACGCCCGATAGGTCAGGAAACTGAGAGCGTCCGGAATCACCAGCGGATTGTCGATCTTCCGCTCCTCGACGTTGGGCTGACCGACGAGCACCAGCGGCGCTCCTGGCTGGCTGGCAAACAAGGCTTCCATGGCGGCCAGAGTGACCGGCTGGTTCTGAGCAATCATGCGCCCCTGGCCATCGCCGGTGGGAAACAGTTGCACCACGCTGAAGATCAGTCCCGCCACAACTCCGACCCGCACGAAGATGCGGCCGTGCTCTTCGAACTTGCCCCAGAGCAAATAGAACGCGCCTACCGAGGCCATCACGAACGCTCCCGTGATTACCGCTCCGGACATATTGTGAGCGTATTGCCACCACGCCCAGGGATTCAAAACCAGCGCCCAAAAGCTGGTGAGCTGTACCGAACCGTCGGCGACCTTGGCGTAGCCCACGGGATGCTGCATCCAAGCGTCCGTCGCGATGATAAAGAATCCCGAGAGCCACGAACCCAGGAACACGGCGACCGCCGACCACCAGTGCGCGCGCGGGCTGAGCCGTTTCTCGCCATACAAGAACAGGCCCAGAAATGCCGATTCGAGGAAGAAGGCGAACATGCCTTCCATGGCCAGGGTCTGGCCGATCACGCCTCCGGCAAAACGCGAAAAGTGCGACCAGTTCGTACCGAACTGAAATTCCATGGGGATGCCGGTCACGACGCCGAGCACGAAGTTGATGCCAAAAATCCGCGCCCAGAAGCGTGCCGCCTGATGGTAGGTCTCATCGTTGCGGCGCCAGGCCAATGTCTTGAGCACCACGATGAGTGGGGCAAGACCCATGGTCAGCTGCGGGAAGAGATAATGAAACGTAATCGTAAATGCGAAGTGGAGACGATGAACTAAGAGGGCACTATCCATGAAGAACCTCGGATCGCCGCTAGCCTACAGCTTTTTCGGCAACTCAATATGTGATGCAAATCACAACAAATATGGGTGCAAGAACAGCCCGTGGAGTCAGCGCACCTTACGACGTCGCTCCGACTCGGAGCGCCGGATCTCGCGGCGCCTTCCGGCGTCGTCGTAGCGGCGCTGCTGCTCTTCGGTCTCGGGAATCACGGGTGCGATTTTCAGGCGATTGCCAGCGCCATCAATGGCCACAAACGTCAGGTGGGCGGAGGCCACATGCTGGGCGGTGTCGGCAATGTAGTTCTCGACAAAGACTTTCACGCCCACTTCCATCGAGGTCTGGAATACCCGGTTCACCGACGAGCGCAGAATGACCAGATCTCCCACCCGCACCGGCACGAGAAAGTCGATGTGATCAACCGAGGCGGTGACGACGTAGCTGCGCGCGTGACGGTGCGCGGCCATGGCGCCGGCCAAGTCGATCCAGTGCATCAGTCGGCCGCCAAGCAGGGCTGCCAGCGGATTGGCGTCGTTCGGCAATACGATTTCGGCCATCTCGGATTGCGAATCGCGAACCGGGCGGGGCATCAGCGCACCGTCTGTCATGAATACTTCCCTTTCGTGGTGAAGCCGCTGTTTGTTGGGACCATTCTCACGCTTTCTTCTTCAGGTATGACTGAAGAAAACATTCCGCCATCTTTTGGATGCGCGAGTCGTCGTGCCGTTGCAGCCAATCCGCCTGCGCCAAATCAAATTCCAAATCACCATGATCGACGGGACGGTGATCTCGTTCACAAACATAGCGGAGAACCAGGACGCGGGCCGGCAGAGTGGCAATGTGAGCTGCGTCGGAGCGTACGGCAACGTCGCGCGGTGCGGAGACCGCGAATCGAACTGCATCCCAGACGCGCTCCGGCGGCGACCAAGTACAACTACTAGCATACCCAAGATTGCAGAATGCCTCCAGAACGTCCTGCGGCGGAAACTCGCCTTCGTGGCCGGGAGCCGTGCAATGCCCGCACCATCCAGTGCCCAGTGGAAGCCGTGCGGGATGCGGCCAGGAGCCGTGTTCGAGTCTCGCCAACGGCATAAAGTACGGACAGGCCAAATTCTCGCCTCTCAAACTCAGAAAATTGTTGGGACTCGTCATTGTAATCAGTTAAGCAGTATCTTGCGAACGGTCGCGGCGGGCTATGAGTAGCGCCGGCAAGATGCCGGCGCTACTAAAACAAAATAGGACGTCCGCTGCGCTAGCGCGACAGCTGTAGTAATCTCGTGAACGGGACTTGCTCGATCTTCCTCGACACTTCCCTTGACACTATGGACCGCATTGCCGCGCTTAACGAAATCTTGACCGAAAATCCCAAGGACGCGTTCGCGCGTTACGGGCTTGCCATGGAGTACTCCAAGCAGGGCGACTTTGACCGGGCGCTGGCGGAGTTCTCCATTCTGCTGGAGAACCATCCCGAATACACGGCCGGATATTTCATGGCCGCTCAGACGCTGGTGCGGGCGGAGCGCGTTGACGACGCAAAGAAGATGCTCAGCGACGGCATCGCCTCGGCGCGGCGCACCGGCAACCTGCATGCGCAGTCAGAAATGGAAGCTATGCTGACGGAGCTGGGATAGAGAGGTTTCAAGGTTTCAAGGTTTCAAGGTTGCGAGCGTTAAAGGCGGCCCGCTTCACGTTGAAACTTCGAAACCTTGACCCTTTGAAACCTTGCCTACTTCGCCATCCTGCCCATCCCCCACTCCACCAAGGCCGGAAACAGCTGATAGAGCTTCACAAACACGTGCATCGTCCACGGGACAACGACCTCCCGCTTCTGCTTCAAATACCCACGCAGAGTGGCACGGGCCACGCGTTCGGCGGTGATGCCGCGAACTGAACCCGGGCGCACCCTCTTCAGTTCGTTTCCTCGCTCCGCATTCTCGCCGAAGGCCGTACGCACATAGCCGGGACACACAGTCAGCACGTGAATGCCGTCTTTCTTCAATTCGACCCCTGCGGCTTTACCGATGGCATTGAGCGCAAATTTAGTGGCGCTGTATGAGGCGTGAAACGGCAGGGGAATATGTCCAGCGACGCTAGAAATGTTGATGATCGTTCCGCCGCCCTGCTGCCGCATGACCGGAATGACTGCCTGCATGGCCGACATTGCGCCGAAGAAGTTGGTTTCGAACAGGCCGTGACAGGCCTGCATGTCGGTTTGCGCGACGGAGTCCAGCAGACCGTGCCCGGCGTTATTAACCCAGACATCGACGCGCTTGAAGTGATGCAGGGTCAGGGCAAGCACGCGGTCGATTTCCTCCGAGTTGCGAACGTCGCACGACATCGCGGCCGTGCGGTCGAGGCAACCGATGCGCACGCGAGCCGCCTCGGCCCGGGCTGAGTCGCGCGACAGCAGCACCACGCTCGCTCCTGCCTCCGCAAACACTTTGGCAATCGCCTCGCCGATGCCCATCGAAGCGCCCGTAACTACAACGACTTCCCCTTCGAGTTCCATGCTCGCGTTCTATCCTCCACGGCGCTGCAAGTCAAGATGTAGGCCGCGCCTGTCGTACAATCGGAAAGCCCGCTCGCTTTCTGCGCGCCTCGACATCGGAGACTTCGTGGCCCTTCTTCCCTTGTTCCCGCTCGACCTGGTGCTGCTTCCCGGCGCACCCTTGCCTTTGCACATTTTCGAACCGCGATACAAGGAGATGATTGGCGAGTGTCTGGCCAGCAATGCGCCATTCGGAGTGTTGCGTGCGCTGGAAGAAGGTTTTGCGGAAGTGGGCTGCACCGCTGAGATCATTACCGTCACGAAAGAGTATCCCGATGGCCGCATGGATCTGGTCGCCGAAGGCCGCAAGCGTTTTGAGGTGCTCGAACTGAACCGCGAGCGTTCCTTTCTGCAGGCGGACGTGTTGCTCGTACCCGATGAACCCGGTGCTGCGTCCGTGGACGACAAGGCCCGGGCGATCGAAGCGCACTTGGAAATTTTGTCTTTGGCTGGAGCAGTGCAGGACCTCGCGCCAGCCGACCAGAACGCTCTTTCTTTTTATCTCGCAGGATCTCTGCCCCTCGATCTCGACTTCAAACAGAAACTGCTGGCGATGCGGTCGGAGAGCCAGCGCATCCAGGCGGTCGCAGCCTATCTGGAAAGTATTCTTCCCAACCTTCGGCGTGCGGCGCGGGCGCGGGAAAAAGCCGGCGGCAACGGGCACGCTCGCTGATCGCCTCAGGTCGGGCAGCGGCGGGCACAGTGCAAAACGTCATCTCATCGTGACGCGTATAATCGGGGAAAGTTTGTTTGTGGGGGTTCCTTTCATGAGTAGTCTTCCGCGCACGCTGGGTGAACTGCGCCGCAGTATCTTTTCCGAAGAGCGTTTGCGCACGCGCCACGTAAAGGATGAACTGCGCGACAACCTGACGAGCCGCCTCCGCACCAACGGGGACGCTTTAGTGTTCCCCGGCATCGTCGGCTACGACGACACGGTCGTGCCGCAGATCATCAATGCCATTCTTTCGCGTCATAATTTCATTTTGCTGGGACTGCGCGGTCAGGCGAAAAGCCGCATCCTGCGCGCCTTGACCACCCTGCTCGACCCGCACATGCCATATCTTGCCGGCTGCGAAGTTCACGATAATCCCTACTCCCCGATTTGCCGGCGGTGCCGCGAGGAAGTTGTACGGGTCGGCGACGAAGCGCCCATCGCATATCTTTCTCCCGATGAGCGCTACGTGGAAAAGCTGGCTACGCCCGACGTGACTATTGCCGATCTGATCGGCGACATTGATCCCATCAAAGCGGCCCGCGGTGGCCACGAACTCTCCAGCGAATTGACGGTCCACTACGGCTTGCTGCCCCGCGCCAATCGCGGCATCTTCGCCATCAACGAACTGCCCGATCTCGCCGGAAAAATTCAGGTCGGATTGTTCAACATCATGCAGGAAGGCGACGTGCAGATTAAGGGCTATCCCATCCGCCTGCCGCTCGATGTGGCGCTGGTGTTCAGCGCCAATCCGGAAGACTACACGGCGCGCGGCAAGATAATCACGCCGCTGAAGGACCGCATCGGCTCGGAGATTCGCACCCACTACCCGGCGACGGTCGAGGAAGGCATCGCCATCACCGCACAGGAAGCCTGGACGCGGCGCAACGGCCATCCCCTGCACCTGCCAAACTATGTGCAGGAAGTGATCGAGCGCGTGGCCTTCGCCGCCCGCGAAGACAAGAAAATCGACAAGCGCTCGGGCGTGAGCCAGCGGCTTCCGATATCGGCGATGGAAAATGTAGTTTCGAACGCGGAGCGGCGTGCCATTCGCAACGACGAGAAGATTGTCGTGCCCCGCATCAGCGACGTCTATGCCGCGCTGCCGGCGATTACCGGCAAACTGGAACTGGAATACGAAGGCGAGATGAAGGGTGCAGACCACGTGGGTCGCGAGTTGATTCGCGCCGCGATCGCCAAGACCTACGACGAGTATTACACCGGCGCCAACGTCCAGCAGATCGTGCAGTGGTTCGATCTGGGCGGCGAGATTCAGTTGTCGGACTCGGTCCCAGCCGTGGAGGCGCTGGAAAATCTGAAAGGAATTCAAGGCCTGGTCGACAAACTCGGCCCGCTGAGCGTTTCCCAGAAAGACAGTCCCGAACAGCAAGTTTCGGCTGCAGAGTTCATCCTCGAAGGCCTGCACGCCCACAAGCGTATCGGCCGCAGCGAGGAGCGCGTGTTCAAAGCCGGAGAGAAAAAGCCGGAACCCGTGCGCGAGAAATCGAACGAACCGGATGAGCGGCAGTTCCGGCAGAGACGGCAATTCAATTAGAAGCTCCTAGCTGCTAGCCAAGACGCCTTGTTCCTGCTGGAATCTGACTAGCTAGTCGCTAGAAGCTAGTAGCTAGAAGCTGTTTTATGAAACGCATCCGCTACTCCAAATACGTGCCCGATCCCGCGGGCGAGATGAGCATGGAGGACTTGCTCGGCGCGCTCTCGGACTACCTTCTGCAGAGCGGCTTTCAGGATTCTATGTGGTACGAACTGCCCGAGGGCGAGCAGTCGCTCGACGAACTCAGGCGCGCCATCGAACAAGCCCTGATGAACGGCGAGATGTTCGACGAGAACCTGCGCGAGCAGATCGAGCAGATGGCCGCCGACGGACAACTCGACGAACTCATCGAGAAGCTCATCGAGCGCATGCAACAAGAAGATTACATCTCCATCGACGAACCGCACGACCCCGCGCGTAAGTCGAACGTCGGAGGCCAGACTGGCGACGCGCAACAGGCTAAGTTCGAAATTACCGACAAAAGCCTCGACTTCCTCGGCTTCAAGTCTCTGCGCAATTTGCTGGGGTCGCTGGGAAAATCCAGCTTTGGACGCCACGACACGCGCGACCTTGCCACTGGCATCGAAACCAGCGGGTCGGCCAAGACCTACGAGTTCGGCGATACGCTAAACCTCGACATCACGGCGACGCTTTCCAGCGCGATCCAGCGCGAAGGGCTGACGCTGCCGCTCAACATCGAATACTCGGATCTGCAGGTGCACCAGTGCGAGTACCAGTCGTCGTGCGCGACGGTACTGATGCTCGACTGTTCGCATTCGATGATTCTCTACGGCGAAGACCGTTTCACTCCCGCCAAGAAAGTTGCGATGGCGCTCTCGCACCTGATCCGCACGCAGTATCCGGGCGACTCGCTTTCGCTCGTACTCTTCCACGATTCGGCGGAAGAAGTCCCGCTCTCGCAGCTCGCACGCGTGAAAGTCGGCCCCTACTACACCAACACTCGCGAGGGACTGCGGCTGGCCCAAAGAATTCTGCAGCGGCAGCGAAAAGACATGAAACAGATTGTGATGATCACCGACGGCAAACCGTCGGCGCTGACGCTGGAGGACGGGCGCATCTACAAGAACGCCTTCGGCCTCGACCCGCTGGTCGTCAGCCAAACGCTGGAAGAAGTTTCGAAGTGCAAACGCGCGGGCGTGCTCATCAACACCTTCATGCTGGCATCGGACTACGGGTTGGTGCAGTTCGTGCAGAAAGTCACCGAGATGTGCCGCGGGAAAGCCTACTTCACCACGCCCTACACGCTGGGGCAGTATCTGCTGATGGATTACATGTCGCGCAAAACGAAGACCATTCATTAATCCGCCTCACGTAGTTCCGGACGCATTCGTCCGGGGGGCCGCTCGCGTCGCATCGCCGGCGGACGAATGCGTCCGCCGCTACGTGTTGCGGTGCGCTGCACAACGTCGGCAACTGCTGATACTCTTTTGTAAGACATGGCAAATTGCATTCGATGCGGACGGCAGATGCCTCCGGTGATTTTTGGAAAGAAGATCTGCCAGTGGTGTGTGCAGCACGAGGCGGCGCAGCGCGGCGAAATCGACGAGAACGCGAAGCAGCCCGTCATCGCGGCTCCCTGGGTCCAGCGCGAATCCAGCGTCACTCTGACGCAGATCATCTTCGGCGCCAACGTAATGGTCTTTATCGCGATGGTGATGGCCAGCGGCCCCTCGCTCGACTTCACCGGGCAAGTGAGCGTGCACTTCGGCGCTAACTTCGGCCCCTACACACTATCGGGCCAGTGGTGGCGGCTGCTGACCTACATGTTTCTTCACGGCGGCCTTTTCCATATCGCCATGAACATGTGGTGTTTGTGGAACCTGGGCACACTTTGCGAATCTCTCTACGGACGCTGGACCTACGCGGCCATCTACCTGATCACGGGCGTCGCCGGAGGTTTGGCGAGCGTGGCGTGGAACCCTCAAGTGCTGAGCGTAGGCGCTTCGGGCGCGATTTTTGGATTGGCCGGTGCGCTGATTGCATCGTTCTACCTTGGCGAGTTTTCGCTGTCCGGCATCTCGATCAAGGGCACGCTGAGCAGTCTCCTTTTCTTTGCCGGCTTTAACTTGTTTCTTGGAAGCATGGTTCCCGGCATCGACAACGCCTGCCACGCCGGTGGACTAGTCAGTGGACTGATTCTCGGGGCCCTGATTGCACGCGTCGCGCCGCAACATGATGCGGTGCGTCGGGTCAGCGTTCTGGGCGTGGTCGCGCTCGCGGTCGCGGTTGCCGCCTTTGGAGTGCAACGTTGGCGCGGCGGTTCCATGCGCGCCGCGCGAGCTTTCGACTCGATATCCGCGAGCGATCCCAATCGCGCGATTAAGCAACTCCAGGCGATCGTCAAGCAGCAGCCCAACCTGGCCCAGGCACACTTCGCGCTTGGGCAGGCATACTTCAATCGCGAACAATTTCCGCAGGCCGAGAGCGAATTCAAGAAGACCCTCGAACTGCAACCGCAGAATGCGGACGCGCGTTTCAGCCTCGGAATCACTTTGTTGAATGAGAAACGCCCCGAGGACGCGACGGCATTGTTCAAGCAAATGCTGGCGCAGGATGCCAACAGCGCCGAGGCCCACTACGGCTTGGGCCTATCCTTGGCGGACGAGGGAAACAATGAGGCTGCGATTGCGGAGTTCAAAACCGCGGCGAGCCTGAATCCGCAGATCTCCGGAATCTACTACGAAATAGGCCAGTCTTACGCCAAGCTCAAGATGTACGACGAAGCCATTGCCGCGTACAGCAACGAGAGGGATAAAAACGGCGATGGAGCGGACATTGAGACTGCCTTAGCGGAAGCTTATGAGGCCAAAGGCATGACGCAGCAGGCCCAGGACGCGAAGAACAAAGCCGCGCAATTAAAGAGCGACCAACGCTGAACGAGTAATCTTTCCGTGCGCGGAAGTGTCGGCCTAAGCCTTCGTGATCTCCCCCACCGCGCGCCAAGCCTGATTGATGGCCTCGTCGGTATACGCATAGGCGCCGGCGTCGGAGTTGGCGATGGCGATGCGGCCATGCGGCTTACGCGCCTTTTCGCAGGGCGTTTCTCCACCTTCCAGCACAAACTTATCCCATAAGCTGCTGTACTCGTAGGCATAGCCGTGGGGCCAGCGGTTGACGGTAATGGCCAGGATGTCGCGAGCGGGATCGAATCCACCCGGCCCCAGCGTCCGCGCCAGTTGCTCACGAATCTTGCGCTCGATGGTTTCAAACGCTGTTCCGTAAAGCTCGATGCGGCCCGCAGAATGTTGGTCTCGCGCCGGCAGGCCGGCGCGGCACGGGACTTTGCACATATGCACCACAGCGGGTTCCTCCGGCGTGCGGGGGCAGCGATACTCCCCGATGCTCACCGGCAGATCCATGTCGATATGACTGTGGTAGCCGCCCGGCGCGTAAATCGAATTCGCCCCCAGCTTTTGAAATGAAGTCCCGTTGCGCAACACTACGTTGCTGTAAAGCAGCGGCACTTTTTGCGCCGAGGCCAGCGCTTCCTTCTGCTCGGCGGGAAGCTCTTCGCAGATATACGGAATCACCACATGCCAACACGCCAGAATCGAGTTCTTCGCCCTTGCCGTGTAGAGTTTTCCCTCGCGCGCGTAGCTGACTTCCACTTCCCTGGCGCTGGCCGCATCACCGAGATGTTTGACGCGCACCGCGGTGCTGTTCAATCGAATGCGCACCGCCGACTTACCCTCGTCCAGCTTGGCGTAGTTCACTCGGGTGGTAACCACGTCCGTCGCAGAATTTCCCGGCACGGCCTCCGGGATCATCTGGCGCACCAGCAATCGCGCAATGGTCGCGTTGCCGTCGGGAAAATGGAAGAAATATTTCCGCTCGTTATCCAGAGCAGACGTCTCCAGTCCCATACCGCGGAAGCCCGGAAATCCTGTCTCCGCGGCGTCCAGAGCGGAAACCGCCTCAATGCCGACTCCGAACTCCGAATGAGAGTTCGACTGGTACAGACGAATGACATCGGCATGCGCGCCCGCCAGTTCCGTCAGAAAATGCGCATAACTGATCCGCGCCAGCCGGTCCTTCTTCTGGTCGGAATTAAGTCCCGGAAGGTAGTCATTCTTCTCCTGGCACAGACGAGCCACGTCCTTGCGCGCCTGCTCGGCAATCGGCGCCTCGGCCATGAAGTGCTCCCACGCTTTGGCGCCGGGGACCGCAAGGTCGAAAGTTTCTCCCTCCCTGCATGGATAGGGATCGTCGACCAGTTTGTCGACGCCGAATGTCTCCTTGTCGAAGAAGATCTTCGGAACTCGTCCGTCCGATCCGTAGAGATTTCTTTCCAGATATTTCGGAAAACTGGCTACGTCGATTCCCAACTCCTCGATCACGCCTTTCGCCACTGCGCTGTAGGGTTCCGGACTTTCGATCGAGTAGGTTCCGCCGTAGCCGATGAGCGTTCGGTTGCCCACACGAAATTCGTTGCGCTTGGCGTGTCCGCCAAAATCGTCGTGATTGTCGAGGACGAGGATGCGGGCCTTCCCGCCGGTTACCTTGCGATAGAAGTGAGCGGCAGCCAGGCCGCTAATGCCGCCGCCCACGACGACCAGATCGTAGGTTTCCCCAGTGTCTTCCGGCTTGCCCGCCGAATCCCAGAACGTGCCGTCGCGCAGGCTGTGAGCAACGTCGAACGAACCGGGATGG
>Ga0074045_10005615_pt1 | contig 10912 bp, 12 predicted proteins | sample BogForMeECP23OM2_FD_94442 | JGI IMG/M metagenome (GOLD analysis project Ga0074045, IMG submission 94442) | Bog forest soil microbial communities from Calvert Island, British Columbia, Canada - Bog Forest MetaG ECP23OM2 | ecosystem: Environmental > Terrestrial > Soil > Wetlands ... | reverse complement strand
GTACTGTCCTCTTGGTGGGACTTGTACGCCTTGAAGTTCTTCGACAGGGAGCACGTAGGCCCAGTTAAGATGAATTGCGTCTATAATACACGGTCTTTCGAGGTGTGGAATGTTGCTTACGTAGTTTCTGTTTTCAGCGATTTTTTCGCAGCCTCTATGTACGTAGCCAATGTCTGGGTCGATACTGACGATGTAGTCTCCGTCAACTCTCATGAGTATTCTAACATGTCCGGAGCCGGGATGTTGTGGACCAACCGAGACGTCAAGTGTAGATGGGTCTTTAGTTTCAGATACGGTAACGTCTGTCTGGGTTGGGTTTGCTGTCATCTTTGGCTCATCTCGGGGAATTTTAAGTCCTTGAGCATTGGTGGTGGACCCTCCCAGTTGTCTAAGGTGAGAAGTTTTCTCAGATCTGGATGACCTTCGAAATTGATGCCGAACATTTCGAATGTCTCACGTTCATGAAAATGCGCGCTTTCCCAAATAGAAACAACTGATGCAATCGAAGGATTTTCTTTAGGTAGTTCAGTCTTCAGGATCAATATGATACCGTGCATGTCTGGGTTGGTGACTGATCCTAAGAAGTGCAAAACTTCAAGTTTCTTGTGAGTGGGAAAATCTACGCCGCTGATACCGATTATGTGGTCGAACGCGATTTCGTCGCGTGTGAATTTTGCAATTTCTAGTATGTGATCCTTGTCGCAGGTTATCGTTATTCTACGTGCTCGATCGATTTTGGTTTCTTTGACTGATTCAGTAAAGCGCGATTTGAATTTGTTAACGATCCCTTCTTCTCTGGACACGTTCGATTGGCTCACGCGAATACCTCTTCTCTGCGGATTTTTTCGCGAAGCTTGACGATTGCGCTGAGGAGGGCTTCGGGTCGTGGGGGACATCCGGGTATGTATACGTCGATTGGGAACAGCTTGTGCACGTCGTTAACAATGCTGTAGGAATCATGAAAGAGTCCGCCAGAGCACGCGCAGTCTCCCATAGCGATAACGTATCTTGGAGCTGCCATCTGCTCGTACACAATTTTGAGACGTTTTGCCATCTTCTTGGTGACTGTTCCTTCAACAATTAGAAGATCGCATTGCCGTAGGCCTCCAGCGACGGCTTGCATTCCGAATCTTTCCGGGTCAAGCCGAGGGCCCATCAACGCGCCGAACTCGGCGCTACAACATGCGGTTGTAATATGTACCGGCCAGAGCGCGTACATTCTACTCCAATTGATCAAATACCTAATCGGTCCGGTGCCTGTTACGGTCTTGACGATTTCACTCATCTTCCCGATCCAGGCGCCCATAAAGTCTTGTATCGTTGCTTGGCTCATTCGTACACGCCTTTCCGTAATGAGCATACCGAGTGAGATACTATTGAAAAAGTTTGTCTGACAGCGTAAGCATGTGTCTCATTATTTGACGACAGACACAGTCCTTCGCCATTATTGTTAGGTATGTGGGAGTTCCTTGAGCGCTACCACGATTTCTTCAGTGTGCTTGCTGACATCTACTTTGGGGAAGATCTTGGCGATCTTTCCACCTTTCTCGATCAAGAACGTGACGCGGTTCGTGTAAGTTCCTGGATCTTTCAGGACTCCGTAGGCCGTTGAAATTCGTTTGTCCGTGTCACTTACGAGGGTGAATGGTAGATGGTATTTTTCGGAGAATTTTTTGTGAGAAGGGACGTCGTCGACGCTCACTCCGATGATTTCGGTGCCAAGTTCTCTGATTGTCTGCAGATTGTCTCTGAAGCTACACGCTTCTTTAGTGCAACCCGGCGTGTCGTCCTTAGGATAGAAGTAGAGGACAACATGCTTCCTTGAGGTTATATCGCTGAGAGAAAGCTTAGAACCGTCCGTGGTCGGAGCTGTAAATTGCGGCGCTGCGTCTCCGGCCTTTACTTTGATTTCCGCCATTAAAATGTCACGTGGTGTTACTGTTCGCAGACATGGCATGAATTCGTGTCGAGTTCAGGTTCCAGGCGTTTGTGTAACTCACACATGTAGCGGTGTTTTCGCACGTATTGAGAGGCTGCTTCGATTCGGCTCATTATTTTGACGGGTTCAACCTTTTGTGTTGAAACCATTTTCGCGATATCGTTCGTCGCTTGGTCGATTTCTTTTATTCCGCTAAGACCTATTGATGCTCCCCGTTTTTGGTGCAGATATTTGCTGACTGCGGGTTGGGTGACGCCTAAGAGTTTGGCTGCTTCTTGCTGGGTCATGCCGTATTCTTTGACGAGCCGCTTTACTATGAGTGCGCGGATTGCGGGGATAACTGATTTTGATGCCAGTTCCTCGGGAAGTATCATAGGCATAATTTGATTCCCAAATGAATTATGACGTAGGTTATATAAACGTGCTATGGTCGATGTTCGATCATACTCTTTCTTGGGTTTCACTTGGGAGAAGGATGTCGTGTGCTCGAGCTTCCTCTGCTCCATTCGGGCTTAGGGCTGCTAATCGGGTTTTACTCCATAACTCATGGATGTTGGCTGCTCCAGCATACCCCATGGAAGCTCGGAGTCCCGATACGAGTTCCTCAAGGACGATATTCACTTCGCCCTTGTATGGAACCCAGCCTTCGACGCCTTCCGATATGCCTTTCGACGGTATACTGTAGCGATCGAGGGAGTAGCGTTTCGCACGTGCACTTTGGCTACCCATTCCGCGATATTGTTTGTAGTATCTTCCCCCAATTGTAATGAGTGTACCCGGCGATTCTCGGCAACGAGCTAGGAGGTTGCCTATCATCACTGCAGATGCGCCTGCTGCTAGAGCGATAGCAATGTCTCCTGGTGTTCGAATTCCGCCGTCGGCTATGATTGGTATATGGGATCCATACTTCGCAACGGCGTCTGCCACTTGAGCTGTAGCGAAAAGTGTGGGAGAACCGGCCTTTGTCACTTCCGTTGTCGTGCAGATCGAACCTGAACCAATCCCGACTCTAAATCCGCTCACGGCTTCAAGCTCAGTAATCGCATCTTCGGCAGCTTCGTAGGTTCCGATATTGCCGACGATGACTTCTGCTGAAACTTCTGACATGAGCCTTCGAGTCGCTTTGAACACATTGGCGTTGTGGAAATGCGAAACGTCTGTAATCAGTATATCAGCGTAAGCGTCCAGCTTCTTTGCTCGTTCCAAATCGAATGGTGAAACAGCTGCGGCACAGAGGAGATGACCGTTTTCGTCTCTTGCAGCATTCGGATACTGCCCTCGGAGCAGAATGTCTTTGAAGGTTATGAGTCCTGCAAGTTCGCCGGCCTTGTTGACGATCGGTAGTTTCTCAATTTTATGGTCGCGCAACATTTGCTGAGCTTCATCGATCCCTATTCCCTCATTTGCTTTCACAACATTTTGTGTCATAACCTGCTTAACCAGTAAGCTTGGTTGCGCGAATCGTACATCTCGCCCAGTTACGATACCTGCCAGTCTTGTTCCGTCTACGACCGGAAGCCCAGAGATTGTGTGTTTTTCCATTAGTGCTAGCACCTTTCCAACTGTGTCCTCGGGTGCTACTGTTATGACATCTCGAATGATCAGCGCTTCTGCTCGTTTCACGTGCTTAGTCATCTCAACTTGTTCCTCCACGGAGCAGTTCCTGTGGATGACTCCCAATCCACCCTGTCTAGCTAACGCGATCGCCATTTCAGTTTCAGTTACAGTGTCCATGGGTGAAGAGACGAACGGAACGTTGAGTTTGTGCGATTTCGTAACGTGGGTAGTTACATCCGCTTCACTCGGTTCTACTTCCGCGCGTCCCGGAAGTATCATGACGTCCCTGAAAGTGAACGCTACTTGGATTCCCTTGAATTTGTTTGCGAACGATTCTCGGGCGGTTTCTTCCACTTTCATCATTGCCACTAGGTCAGAAATGTGTTGCTTCCAATTTAAGTTCTAGTTAGAACTTGAATGATGTCAGATCATGTCCGATTTCGACATCTCCTCCATACGCGGAGGAGGCTTCATTTTGAAATTCTTGCTCGCGGTTGTCATTCGGTGGAGGTATATGGAAGAGAACCAGTTTCTTGGCTTCCGCTTCTCGTGCGGTTATTCCAGCAGATCGAGCGGTTGAGTGGCGGGTCAGATTTGCTATTTGGATTTGGTCTTCCAGGAATGTGGCTTCGTGCAACAGCAGATCGACGTTTTTAGCTAGGTTAACGACCTCGGGACTGTGGACTGTGTCGGCGCTGTAACAGAATGCGGCGTCTGGCGATTCAACTCTAAACGCTAGAGTGGGTATGGAATGTGATGCTTTACATGTCTGTATGTTCTCCACTCGATCGCCATAACTCAATTCATGGATGGTTAAGGGGAATTTGAAAAATCCTTCAGGGGTGCTTGTGCACGTTAACAGCATTTCAAAGATGCGTCTGAAACTTGGAGGGCCATAAAGATCGAGACTCGTGGTCCTGCCGTTTATTTGGATTGTCCAAAGAAATGCTATGAGATCTGTTATGTGATCGGCGTGACTATGTGATATGAATACTTTGGATAGTCGATTCGTATCAACTTTGGATGTAATCAGATTCTTGAGGCTTCCAGATCCTAGGTCAAACATAGTTTGATCGTCAATTAACATGCACGGACAAGCACGTGTCGCGCTTACGGCAGAGCCTCCTGAACCCAAAATGGTCAGTTTCAACAGGGATCATTCCAAGAATGCAGTCTGCGTTCCCTTGGTCACAATAAAACTTGATCGGCTAACTCGTTGCGATAAGCCCTTATATTGCGCTCGAAGATGAAACCGTCTTCACACTGAGTGATTAGCTTGAGCAAAGGTGCATCCGGACTATTAGCAGCAAGAAAAGCGATCAGCGACAGAAGCAGCCTGAGATGGCACTATCGTCCATACAAACGTAGGATGTTAGGACTTGATTACAAAGCTGATCCGTTGCAAGGAGCACCACAGGGTAGAGGTATAGTTCTCGAAAAAGTCGGCGTTGAATCCCGCCAACCAAACAGTGCCGTAAGAAAATGCGTGCGTGTTCAGCTTATCAAGACGGGGAAGGTTATCACAGCTTTCGTGCCGGGAGACGGCGCTCTTAACTTCATTGACGAACATGATGAGGTACTCATCGAAGGCATTGGAGGCGCTGAAGGAAAGGCTATGGGTGATATACCTGGGGTTCGATTCAAAGTGTACGCTATTAATTCCGTGTCACTTGACTCCCTGTTGAAGGGAAAGAAAGAGAAGCCGAGACGCTAAACTTCTTTCGGAAAGTGGCAGCGTCCGTCGCGTCGTTTAGGAGACGCGAGGTTAGCCTGAGACTTCGACATGGTTCTAATGTCGCGATTGGGTGAAGGATCGTTCGCACTTAACTTAGCATCTGAAGGATTTCTCTATCTGCGATCTGTCCGCTTGAGCCATTGATTATGATTTCGTGCGGTACGAGGCCTTTCTGCAATGTCACTCGAATTAATGGAATGTAAACTCGCCTAAACTCAGTTATTTGGAGTCGGCTGCTCAGAATTTGTTTGAATCGTTCAGGCATACGAATAACTTGCGTTCTAAATTCTTCCAGCAAGTTTTCCTTCGAAATGGTTGGTTCTCTTATTCGGACCTTGGCTCCGCGGACCTTGAGATCTGATTCGTCAAATATTTTCTTAGGCCTCCAAGAGGTTAGGATTAGTTCATCGTCCGTGTTGAGCTTTTTTCCGTTCCACGTTATCACGAGCTCAGCTTCGGTTCTGGTTTTTGCGAGTTCCGTTACGCTGCTTATTACGAAATATTTCGACTCGCTTGATAGAAAACCGCTCAAACGTTGGAGTCTTTCTACGATTGTTGTCGGTATGAATCTTCTGTGTCTACGTTCGAGAATTAAGTCGCGACTCTTACCTTCAACTTCAACTCCGACAACGTCTCCTTTCACTTTCACTCTGTAACTGTTTGTTCTGAGATAGTAACATTCGTGGAAGCCTCTAATTTTCCAGATTGGTACGAACTCTACCGTTGGTTCTTCGATGAGGCGTGGCTGTTGTTTTTCGTGGCGCAGCTTTCCGATCATTCGTTCTCCAAGTCTTCGATTCGAAGAGATGGCGATATCTGCTGAGCGTTTGATTGCTATTGGTTCGATTTTGTATCCTTGCTCAATTATTCTGTCGCTATCCCAACCGTTACCTGTTCGGAGTCCCTTGTACTCTTTGGTTTCGGGAGTAATTTCGCCGATCTGCTGGAGTCGGCTTGTCAAGTATTCTTCGATCGCGGTTGAATCAGTGTCCTCTGTTGTCTCGGGATTGTCGTTCTTGTCATCTGCAGCGTGAAGGTTACCTTCGAGACGTTTTCTGAGATTGTTTAGTTTAGATATTGGATCATCCGAGTCTTCGTTTTCCGACAATCTGTTCTCAATCCTCCAACACAAATTGAGCGTTCGCGTTTGCTAGGAACGTTCCTCCTTGAGAAATCAGCTTGTCAGAAACAAGTGCATTTGTATTGTAAATGCCTTGTGCGGAGTTTGCTGCGGGTGAGAACCCGAAGGCGACTTTAACGATGCCGTCGGTGGCTAATGTAGAGATTTGCAGTTGAATTGATACTGGGGTTCCTCTAGGGTCGAGAATTTGGATCCATATCACTCCTTGGATCGGTGCACCGATATTTTGTAGGACTACCCAGATCAATACTGTTTGGCCGGTTGAAAAGACCGCTGACGTCTTGTTTGTTGCGTCTGTAGAATATAGTTGGATAATCGTAACGCTCGAGGTCGATGACGAGTCGATTATGAAGTTTGTACGCGTCGTCGCGCTAGTGTAACCTGACCTTGATGCTGCGGCGAATACCGTGTAGGCTCCAGAAGTAACGTTAATAGGAATTGTCAGATAGGTTTGGAAAACTCCTGCTGTGTCGGTTGTAACGCTCGTTAACCGGACCAGCTCTGACCCGGCAGGCCCGTCTACTTGTACGGATAAGTCAGCGTCTGGGACAGCGCTTCCGGTACTATCCATCACAACTCCACGTACGTTTACAGTTTCATTGGGTTTGTAATAACTCTGATCTGTTTCAACTCTTACTGAAAGACTCGACGATGCGGGAATGTTCAGCGTATTATTTGTTTGCGACGCTGACGGCGCAATTTGTAAAGTCACATCTGATGAAAGTTCTTGTCCGCCCACCAACGCTACCACCGTAACGGTGTAAGCCCCTAGAGGAGAGCTTGGAGACGTCACGATCGTGAGGAAGGAATTGAAATTCGGATTGACGATACCGTTTTCAGGAGTAAAAATTGCCGCGCTCTGGTCAGGTATTCCCTTGGAGACGAGGAGAACATTCGTGGGCTCTCCGCCTCCTATGCTGATTTCGAATTGTGCGTAAGAACCGGCGCTTATGCTTTCGTATGTTGGCCCAACTTGAAGGACGGGAGCATCACTAGGGCCGATCATGGATAAGTTCTGAAATGTTAAATTATTATCCGCTGCGACGGGACTGGATAAAATTCCGCTTGTTTGAGCAATCGATAACCCAACGAGTATTGCCAAGAACAGAACAGTGGCGGATCGGGTCTGCCTGGCTACCATTGGATGGAACCTCGAGATAGAATACTCCAAACCGAATATGTATTTAAGTGTTGTTGAGTACCACACATCTACGCATTCGTCGGTGTATACGTGTGGCACTAACAAACTTTCATATACTACCGTTAGCGCGTTACTGTCGTGGTCCTTCCATGAGCTCCAGGAGCGCGGATTCTGCTGTTGTAGATCTGCTCCGGAAGCTGAACCGTAATGTCGAGATAGTTTCAAAGAAACTTGACAAATTGATCGAGGTTGAACGATCTTCAACAGGTCATTTTGGGAGACCTACCGTCGACGTGCCGGAGGGGCTTCCTTTGGACGTTACCACTCTTCTCTCACTGCCTGATCATTTGCGCAAATCCGCGATAGCTCTTTCTTCCCTTGGAGAGGCAACTGCAACTGACCTCTCTAAGGAGACAGCACGAGTGCGAGCGGTCGAAAGCGATTACTTAAACCAACTCGTCTCCATGGGATTAATCAAAAAGAAACGTAAAGGTAGGGACGTTTACTTCTATATCGAAACATAGGTGTTATTGTTGGCAAAGACTCTGGCTTTTCACTCATACAAAGGCGGAACAGGTAAGACTTCCCTGGTCGTCAATCTCGGAGCTCTCTACGCGAAGCAAGGTGCTAATGTATGCGTCCTCGATTACGACTTCCGAGCTCCCAGCCTTAACGTCCTATTCAAAGCTAAGCCGGATCACTGGTTGAACGATTACTTGGAGGACAATTGCAGTATCATTGACACACTTGTCGATGAATCTGCCAAATTCAACCTTCGAGGGAAATTGTGGGTAGGCTTCTCAAATCCGTCTTTAGAAGCGTTGAAGAACGTTATGAGTAAAGATAGACGCTGGGAGGTAAAGGCGCTCTCCAGGACTTTGGCTGGTAAGAAACAGATTATCGAAGAAAAGAAGATTGACTACTTGATTTTCGACACGAGCCCAGGTGCACAATATTCATCAATCAATGCACTCGCGGGAGCGGATATCGTATCCTTAGTCATGAAAGCTGACGAATTCGACTTAGAAGGAACAAAGGAGCTTTCCAAGGGCGTTTACGAGGCTCTCGGCCGTAAATCAGGTGTTATATTAAACAAGATTCCACTAGAGCAAATCGCAGCAGGCGGAGGCGCTGAAAAATTCGGGAAAACCATAGAAGCAGAAGTAGGTTTGCCCTTGGTCGGCATGATACCCTGCATGTGCGAACTAATGGCGATGGGTGGAAAAACAATCTATACGCTCGAAAAACCTGACCACACGTTCTCGCGTTCAATTGCCCGAATATCTGAAACCCTCAGAAACATGTAATCAACTAGTAGATTTCTCAAGACGTTTTTCATAGTCTTTTCTCAATCTTTGATATGTTGACTCATCCACTTTATTCATCGCTCGGAGTTCCTCCAAACGCGCGAGCGCTCTAGCCGTGGCTACGTAGCCAGTATCTGCGCCCGCCTGCCTAAGAAATTCGTCTACAATCTGTTCACGTCTACGTCGACTCTTACGAGAACGAGCGGTCAGAACAATCATTCCGATAACGACTACAGCACCGGCTAACACTAACGCTGGTTGCATTGGCCCGGGTTCTATTTGCAACTGAAGAATCGCCTTATGCGTAAGTGAACCTGAGACTCCGAGGAACTCGAAGGTGTAGTTGCCATTCGCTGCCATAAATGACACTTGTATGTTCACCGTTGTACTTCCGCTTGGAACCAACGAACTAGGCTTGAATTGAATTGTGACTCCTGGCGGTTGGTTGATCGCCGTGAGGTTTACGATATCATTGAATCCACGTAAGGAAAGAACTGTCAAAGTCAAGGAACTGGTTTGACCCTGTTGAATCATTAATGCACTAATGGATGATTCAAGCGCGAAGTCGGGCGTCAAGTAAACAAAGATAAGATTTTGATGAGCTGTATCATAACCTGGTTTATCTGCCGTCAAGTACGCAGTATAATTTCCTGCCGGGGATGACTGCGCCATATTGAATGTGTCTTGGAATAGCCCGTTCGAGTCAGTGTAAGCGACTGCCACATGCACACTAGAGCCCTGTGGCCCTATCACTTCTATTGAGATGAGTGCATTCGATAGCGAGCTGTTATCTAGATCGAAAACGCGGCCCGCCACTGAGACATAAACGCCCTGATCCGTTTGGGTCGGGTTGAAAGATGCTTCAATCATCATCAACTTTTGTGTGGAAAAGACTGAACTGCAGGACATAAGCACAATTATAGCTAAAACCCCACACAGGAATGGGGTACGCAGCGTCAGCAGCCTCCTCTGATATGACACAATCAACTAGGCTTAGAGTTTTCGGCAGTACCCAATTTCCTCAATGCCCCTTCGATTTCGCCATGATTCTTTGCATTTTAAGTCGTGAGTCAATTTTCGATAGAATCGTATCCAGGTTTCGATTGGTAGTCACACTTACTGGTAGAATCTCCTCTTCCATGAAGTATCTTCTAATTAGGGCCTGAGCATCTGCGAGTTTCTCTTCTGAAATTTGATCGATTTTGTTTGCGCAGATTATGGTGGGCGATGAGATGTCAACTTCGCGAAGGATTTGACTACAAGCTCTCACCTTTCGCTCCATAGGGAATTCTTCACTTGCGTCTATGAACAGCAGTACAAGGTCAGCGGTGGCTAGTTCTCCTAGAGTTGCGTGGAAGGCCTTCAGAATGATAGGGTGCATATCTTCTATGAAACCGATTGAATCGATCAAAATGATTTCTGTTTGAGGAAGTTGAGCCTTACGGGCGAAGGTCGTTAACGTCGTGAATGGGCCAAGGCCGACGGTTTTTTCTTCATGGGTTACTAAGTTGAAGAAGCTTGTCTTCCCGGCCTGAGTATAGCCTGCTAACGCAACTATGGGAAAACCTAGTTCTCGTCTATGATCGCGCTTGAGCATTTTTTGTTTGTAAATGTCATCTAACTCTCTCTCAATCCTACTTATTCGATTTCTCGCGGCACGGTAATACTCTTGATACGGGTAATTTCCTGGGCCCATCCAGCCCAGTTGTTCACCCATTATTCCACGAAGTTTGATGAATTCTCTACCCCAGGACAACGTATACTTCAACTTCGCGAGTCTGATCTGAAGTTTCGCTTCGTTCGTGAAAGCCCTCTTATCAAAGACTTCAAGGATCAGCAGATTCCGATCGATCACGCGAACTTCCCCACCAAGCCGTTGAGTAAGTTTGAATACGTGGCTGCTGGTGAGTGCGTTAGCAAAGATCACGGTGTCAACATCATTCTCATCGACGAGTTGTTTTAGTTCATCAAGTCTTCCAGGACCCAAAGTGTAAGTGTGATGAACACTTTTGCGTCTCTGAATCAGTGTCGCAACAACTTCATACCCTATGTTCTGAGCCATCGTTTTCGTTTCCTCAATCAACGGCGGAAG
>Ga0074045_10005614_pt1 | contig 10914 bp, 10 predicted proteins | sample BogForMeECP23OM2_FD_94442 | JGI IMG/M metagenome (GOLD analysis project Ga0074045, IMG submission 94442) | Bog forest soil microbial communities from Calvert Island, British Columbia, Canada - Bog Forest MetaG ECP23OM2 | ecosystem: Environmental > Terrestrial > Soil > Wetlands ... | reverse complement strand
TTGCCGAATGCCAGGTGGTAGGCCGACACGCTGGGCTCCAGCATGGCGAAGACAAAGATCTGGCGGTCGCGGCCGATCTTGAAAATCGTCCCACTGCGATCGCCAACATAGAGATTTCCCGCACGGTCAAAGGCGATACCAGTCGCGATGCCCATACCTTCAGCGTAGGAGGTCATGGTCCCGTTCTGCGCCACCCGGTACACCGTGCCGTCATAACGGGAAGAAACATACAGGCTGCCGGCGCGGTCCAGAGCCAGCCCGGTCGCGTTCATCATCTCGTGCAGAAATGGCTGCACATTGTAGTTGGTGTCGATGCGGTAGATGGCGACGGGCACCTTCTGTCCGCGCGAACCGGAGAAGGTGACGTAGATGTTACCGTCGGCGTCGATGGCGGGATTCGTGACGGGATGCAGGTTCTCCGCGATGGGTACGGCAACGCGCAGTTCTCGCGGATTACTCTTGTGACCGTTCGTCGCCACGACGACTTCGCCGGAGGCAGCGCCTTCGGGGACGCGCGCCACTATGAATTGTTCGGAGCTGATGATGACCGCGCCATCCATATCGCCGAAGCGAACGCGCGGCCGGCGCAGTTCTGTGGGCCGTAGACCGCTGCCCGTTATGCGCACTTCGCCGCCCGGCAACGCGCACCCAGGATCGATGGCATCGATGTGTGGCTTGCCATTAACGTTCTTTGTGCCCGCTCTTCGATCCATCATCGCAATTCTCTTTACGCTGCTGAACGGATTACAGAAAAATCAGACCGCCACTCCATACAGGTCGTACGGACCTTGGGGTCCGCGTTAAGCGTTAATCTTCGTAGAGCGGCACTAGTCCTGAGTACCTGGTTGTGCGGGGCTGCAGCCCCGCACTCGAAAAATGGAATACTCGGGACAATCCTTTCGCACGCTCTGCGCTCCGACCTCCCCTTTCAGCGTACAACTCCAAAGCGAAGCAGCAGCTGCAGAATCAGCAGGGCGTACACACCGGCGCCAAGATCGTCCACTACGATACCCGTTCCTCCGGGCAACCGTTCGAGACTGCGCACCGGAGGCGGCTTAAGAATGTCGAATACCCGGAAAAGTATAAAGCCCGCGAGCAGTGCTTGCCACACGATCGGACACGCGATCAAAGTGACCAGTTGCCCAGCCACCTCGTCAATCACCACGTGGGAAGGATCTTTCTTGCTGCGAGCGCGCGCCTCCAGCGTCGCCGCCGGAATTCCAACTGCCACCAGGATGACGATCAGCAGCACGATTACCGGCATACGCGATGCCGGCGGCAGATACGACGCTAGCAACCACCACAACAACGCCGTGGCCAGCGATCCCCATGTTCCAGGTCCGGGACGCAATCGCCCGACACCAAAAAACGTGGCAACCAGAGTTGCCCACTTCGGCGCCGGCTGGCTTTTGAGGTCTGCCTCATTTCTTGACGAGCTGGTCGGGATAGTTGGAATCGGCGCTCTCCGGATCGTTCTGTGAGCTGGAGATGACATAGCCACCGCTCACCCACTTGCCCAGGTCAACCATGCGGCAGCGCTCGCTGCAGCAAGGAAACTCGGGGTCGCTGGCCAGCACAATCCTCCTGCAGGTTGGACATCGTAAGCTGCGAACGCGTTTCTTCGGCATAATGACAACCGAATACAAGCAACTGGGCACTACGTTACTACTATGCGCGCCACCAGATCGTAATCGTGCGCTTCGGTTATCTCGCAGCGATAGAACTCGCCTGCCCGTGGGTGTTCATGATCGCCGAAATCGTTTACGTAAACCGTTCCGTCAATCTCGGGAGCATGCATTGCCGTGCGGCCTTCCCAAAGCAAATCCGTTTCTGCCGACCGACCTTCCAGCAGCAGATCGAATTGTCGTCCCACCAGCGCGCGCTTCCTCCCGCGGCTGATCTGCTTCTGAATCGACATCAGTTTCTTGCGACGGCGCTCGATCTCGCGCGACGGAACCTTATCGGTAAGAGCAAACGCCCTTGCGCCCTCCTCGTCGGAGTAGCCGAAGACACCCAGCCAGTCGAACTGCGCTGCGCGGACGAACTGGCAGAGCTGCTCGAAGTCTTCGTTGGTCTCCCCCGGGAAGCCGACGATGAACGACGTACGCAGCGTCAGGCCGGGGATTGCGCGTCGCATCTTCTCGATGGAGCGTAGGAAGATGTCGGCGCCTGCTCCGCGCTTCATGAGCTTCAGCACCGTCGGCGCGGCGTGCTGCAACGGCACATCAAGGTACGAGCAAATCTTGTCGTGCGCGGCGACGGTCTCCAGCAGCTTACTTGTGATCTTGTTGGGATACGCATAGAGGAAGCGCACCCAGCATAACTCGTCGATCTGCGCCAGCTGCTCCAGCAGCCGCGACAGGCCGTCCTTCAGGCCCAGATCTTCGCCGTAACAGGTCGTGTCCTGCCCGATCAGCGTGATCTCGCGCACGCCCTGCTGCGCCAGACGCTGTGCTTCGGCAATGACAGATTCGAACCGCCGCGAACGGAACTTGCCGCGTAGTTGCGGAATGATGCAGAACGAGCAGGGATGATCGCAGCCTTCGGCAATCTTGATATAGGCGGAATACCTCGGCGTCGCCAACAAGCGCGGCGTGTTCTCGTCGTAGAGATAGTTCGGCAGATCGGCAATGGCGCCGTCCCACGACACTTTCGAAAACCGACCTGCGGCTTCGCGAGCATTGCCTTCGCACCGCCCATCCAGAATGACGAAAGGCGAGTCGACCGGCTGCCTGGGTTCGATTCCGGCGGCAGCCAGGATCTGCTGCAATTCGCCAGTACCGACAACCGCATCCACTTCCGGAATGTTCTTCTGGATCTCGTTGCGGTAGCGCTCGACCAGGCAGCCGGCAACGATCAACCGCTGCGCGTGTCCGGCACTCTTGTGCCGGGCCATCTCCAGGATCGTGTCCACCGACTCCTGCTTTGCGGAATCAATGAACGAGCAAGTATTCACCACAATGATTTCTGCGTCGTCGGCGCGCGAGGTGATTTCCGCTCCACCCTGGGAAAGCAGGCCCATCATGACTTCACTGTCCACCAGGTTCTTGGGACAGCCCAAACTCACGAATCCAATTTTCTTGGGAGTAGCTACAGATGTGCTCTCGTCTGGAACGTCCAGCAGTGCTACAGAATCAGCTTTTGAGTGCATGCAATCTCTTCATTCTAACATTGTTGTATGCGGGTTTCACGAGCTGCAGAGGGACAGCGCACCCGCTTTCCCGCGCTCGGCACCGCTTCTTCACGAGATGTTATATTGGCTTGTCGGGCGCTGGTCCCGCGCAACGCAATCCTGTGAAACCCGCCAGGTCCGGAAGGAAGCAACGGCAGCAGGCCAGTGCGTGTGCAGCGGTCAACTGGCGCCTGGCTCGTTTTGCGCCCTGCGCTCTTCGCCGTTCGCCACTGCACCAAGCCCCAATCCATCAGTGAAAATCGAACAGCCGGCACCCCGATTACATAGACTTTCCCACTCATATCGTTGAGAATGAAGGCTCATTGATGCGCGCTGTTCCCGGAGAACTGTATTGCCGAAACCTATTCGCGCCAAGATCGCTGCGCTCGGGACCTACGTTCCGCCTCGCGTCCTCACCAACAAAGACCTGGAAAAAATGGTGGAAACCACCGACCAGTGGATCCTGGAGCGCACTGGAATTCGCGAACGCCATCTGGCGGACAAGGGAGTCGCGGCCAGCGATCTCGCCGTCGAAGCGGTCAAGCAGCTCGTGAAACTCTACCCCGTCGATCTCCAGCAGATTGACGTGATCGTCGTTGGTACCGTGACCCCCGACATGATGTACCCCTCGACCGCCTGCCTGGTACAGCATAAGCTTGGCATCGCGCGCACCTGGGGTTACGATCTATCGGCGGGATGCTCCGGGTTCCTGTACGCGCTGGATGCCGGCCTCCAGTTCATCGAGTCGGGCAGGCACAAGAAAGTGCTGGTGATCGGCTCCGACGTGAATTCCATGATGACCGACTACACCGATCGCGCGGTGTGCATCATCTTCGGCGACGGCGCCGGCGCCGTGCTGCTGGAACCGGCGGAAGAGGGAGAAGACGGGATCATCGATTACGTGGCGCAGGTGGAAGGCGCCGGGGGCCAGTTTCTCAACATGCCTGGTGGCGGCAGTCTGCATCCGGCGTCACACGAAACTGTTGATAATAAAATGCATTATATTCATCAAGATGGACAGCAAGTCTTCAAGTATGCAGTTAAGAAAATGTCGGAGATGACGGAATGCCTTCTGCAAAGAAATGGACTCACCGGCGCGGAGGTTGATTGCTTCATCGCACACCAGGCGAATAAGCGCATTATTACTGCAACCGCCGATCGCCTGAAGATGCCCATGGAGAAAGTCGTCATCAACATTGACCGCTACGGCAACACCACCGCCGGAACCATTCCCCTCGCCATGCAGACTGCGATTGAAGAGGGGAAGCTTAAGAAAGGCAATCTGGTGCTGCTGGCCGCCGTGGGCGCGGGATTTACCTCTGGAGCAACCCTGCTGCGCTGGGCGTACTAGCCAAGCTACTCGATCCCCGGTTTCCGGAGTGAGATATATGCCCGCCTGTCTGGAGGTGAGGATGCCTCGGCCGCTACGCTTCTCCTGCGTGGGTTCTAATGCCCCTCATCGTCTAAGGGAAGACGTAAAGCTGGGCGAGCAGGTCGCTCAGTCGATGGAGGTGGCAAACGCGGTAAGGATTCCGGGGCGCTGTTTCCAGCTTCGAGCACAGGGTCACGTTCCGCGTGGCACCAGTCCGACGGCAAGACCCAAGAAGTTACATTTACGCGTGTCTCGGCAGGTCCCGCCGGTCATCATGATGAAGTCACACTCGGCGACTACCACGCGGTCATGGTCTTTTCGTGTTTACGCCACAGCCTACGCCCGGCAAGAACAGCGACAAGGTCGTTGACGTGCTGGTGCATGGAAACATTCGTCCGCACGGTAAGATCCAAGACGCTGTTGCGGTGTCGTCTTCTGATCCCAACCTGAATGCCGAAGCGTTACAACTTAATCTCGACCTGGAAGTTCCTTGCATTGATGTGCAATGACAGACCCGCAAGTCTTTCGACCGACTTTGTGCTCGATTTCCAGGGGTCGTGGAACGCCTACTGCTGCCTAAGATTAACGAACACAGTAGCAGGTGTCAGGGATTACCGCTGCGCGCACGCAGCGGGGACAAGGCCTGAGCAATGATGATTGGTATCGAAGGCCGCATTAGTCATGCTTACCATCGAGCAAATCGTTGACCTCCAGGCGCGGCTCGGTAGCGCGAGGTCGCTCCCGGAGTATGTGCGGGCGCTTAAGGCGCTCGGCGTCGAACGGTACGATTCCTACCTGGCCGACGGCCATTCGGAATACTTCGGCCAGGGCGGCCACAGGGTCGTCTCCCCACCGGTGCACGAGGTGCTTCCCGTCGCTGAAACCGGTCAACGCGAGACGTTCCTTCAGCACCCGCGCCGGCACGAGCGGCGCCAGACGACTTACTTAGAGATGTCCAGGGGCTTGGCGCAGAGTGGATAGAGAAGTGGACTGTGGACAGGGGCAGGATGACTACGACGTTCTACGATAAGGCCGGCATAGAGATGCTGGTCGAGCAGATCTGCCAATTCAGTGTTTCACCACGGCTAGGATGAACCAAGACAGATCAGCCTGCGTATCACAAGTCGTGCGGCTGCGGCGCTACAGCTCGGAGGTGTTTGCCTGGCTGGTTGCGTTTGTCGCGGTATTGCTGCTGATGCTGTTCGCGGTTGCTGCGCGTTCGGTGCCGGCAGATTCCTCTGGCGATCTGGCTCTCGTTGGCGGCAAGGTCTACCCCACACCCCAAGCCGTGCCCATCCCCAACGCCGTGGTTCTCATCCATGACGGCAAGATTGCGGCGGTCGGCAGACGCGATGACATAGAGATCCCCAAGTCGGCCTACATCATCGAATGCGCCGGCAGGGTGATCACCGCGGGCTTCTGGAACAGTCATGTGCACTTCACCGAGGACGCCTGGAAAGATGCGGTCACAGCCCCGGCAGCGAAGCTCGAAGAGCACATGCAGATCATGCTGACCAATTGGGGAGACACCACCGTCTTTGACATTGGTTCAAATCCGCAGAACACGCTCGCGCTGCGCCGCCGGGTGGAGAGCGGAGAGATAGCCGGCCCGAAGATCTATACCACCGCGGGATCAATCTATCCCGAAAATGGCATTCCGGTTTACATACCCAAAGACCTGGCGCAGCAGTTAAAGCCGTTTGAAGCGGCGACCCCTGCCGATGCGACACGGCTTGCAAAGCAATCGCTCGAGATGGGCGGCGATGGGATCAAAGTGTTTGCTGGAGCCATCGTTGGCCGTGGCAAGGTTTTGCCCATGCCGATAGACGTCATACGTGCGGCCGTCGACGTGGCGCACCTGGCAGGGAAGCCGGTCTTTGCGCATCCCTCGAACCATGTCGGCACTGACAACGCGCTGGCGGGCGGAGTGGATATCCTGGCGCACACGATACCAATGGAATATGACTGGACGCCGGTGGAGTTGCAGCGCATGAAGCAACAGCAGGTGGCGCTCATACCCACGCTGTCGCTGTTTCCCGACGAAGTACGCAAGGAAGGCGGCAGTGAGGCCGCCAAAGCAGGTGTGCTGAAGGGCGCGGTCGCCCAGCTAAAGAGCTACTTCGATAAGGGCGGCACGATTCTCTTCGGCACTGACGTGGGCTACACCCAGCTCTACAACACCACCAGCGAGTACGAGTACATGCTCCGCGCCGGAATGAACTTTCGCGACATCCTTGCCTCGCTGACCACCACGCCTGCGACCTTCTTCAAAGCCGGAAGAACTGGGAGGGTGGTCAAGGGTGACGCCGCTGATCTTGTGGTTCTGGGCGCCGATCCTGCAACCGACGTTCGCAACTTTGCCAAGGTGGATTACACGATTCGAGCCGGGAAAGTAATCTACAAGAAGTAGCCCATCAAAAAAACTCCGCACGCCCGAATCCTTTTCTACGAGGTGCCACTCTCCCCCCATAGAGGGGAAAATGATTGCCACCATCCAGGAGGAAAGCTTCCGCCAAAGACTGAGCGATGGTGCGCTGCTGCAGGCGCTTGACGTACGCTCCTCTGCCGAGTTTGCTACCGGGCATGTTCCCGGCGCGGTGAACATACCCATGGAGCAAGTGGAATCGCGCATGGCGGACCTGCCGCCGGGTCCGCTGGTATTGATCTGCGAGAGCGGCCGCCGCGCGGAAATTGTTGCTGGGCGGCTTGCCGGGCACCGCGAAGTGGGGCTGCTGGAAGGCGGCATGCGTGCTTGGAGAAAGGCTGGCTATCCGCTTGTCGCGTGCGCACCTTGCCGCTGGACCCTGGAGCGCCAGGTGAGGTTCATTGCCGGGTTGGTGGTGCTTGCCGGAACGCTGCTGTCAGTTTTGCTCAACGCAAAATGGACGTACCTGGCCATGCTGGTCGGTGCTGGGCTCACCTTCGCAGGGGTCACCAACATCTGCGGTATCGCCATTCTGCTTGCGAAGATGCCCTGGAACTCCGAGCGGAAAGCCAGAGCGGAACGGTAGCAGTCGCCGGACGCAAATTGCTGCACCTGATGGCCTGGCGACGTGACAAAATCAAGGCATGGACTTTGAAGCGCTGGCCAAAGAGCACAAGGACGCCGTGTATCGTCAGCTTATTCGTACGTGTGGAAACCGCGAAGATGCCGAGGATGTGCTGATCGAGGCCCTACTGAAAGCTTATCGCAGCCTCGGCCAGCTACGAGAATCGCAGGCATTTCGTTCCTGGCTGGCACAGATTGGGCGGCGCGTTTGCTGGCAACTAAAGCGGCGCGAGGCGTTGCTGCCCCTCATGCAGCTTTCTGCAATGGAGCAAGAGGGTGTGGAACTGCCCGCCGAGGGTCCATCAGTCGAGATCCAGGTCCTCCGGAACCAGATGAAGGCGCTCCTGCAACGGGCCACTGAGTCCTTGCCCCGGGCGGAACGGGAGGTCTATATGCTGCGTGATATCGAGGAATTAGGCGGAGAGGAAACAGCGGTGAAGCTCGACATTACCTTGGCAGCGATGAAATCCCGACTGCACCGCGCCCGGGCCAACCTGCGCCGATACCTGGATGCGGCATTGGTTTCGCCGGCACATCCTACCCCGGGTTCGCAGCAATCGTAAGGACAGAGCAGGAGGCATCATGGAAGTTCTTATTCAACATCTCGGGGCAGTGCAGTTCGAAATCAAGGCACGACAGCACACGCTGATTTGCGATCAGCCGGCCGAAAACGATGGTTACGACGAAGGCGTGACGCCTCCCGAGCTGCTGCTCGCATCCCTGGGTTCGTGCGCCGCGTACTACGTCGTGGACTATCTGAAGCGCAACAAACTTTCACCACAAATGACGAAGGTTCGGGTCACGGCCGAAAAAGTCAAGGCGCCATCCCGGCTGGACAACTTTCAGATCGAAGTCGATGTTTCCGGCGAAGTCGATGGCGATCACTTAAAGGGTATTGAGGGCGCAGTGCATCGTTGCCTGATCCACAACACTTTGCTGCAACCTTCCCAGATAATGGTGGAGATCAAAGCGACAGTCGCTGTGTAGAGTTGGTTCGCCAGTCAGCGCCGCGTGCCCGGGGCCGAATGGATCTGTGGTCGGCGCTGGGTGTTCGCTGAAGCAGCCCGCCCAGGGAACACAGGGGAACCGGCACCTGTCTGCTGACAACGGCGGCTCGCTAACCGCTGCTCTTGATCTTTCCCCGCTCCCTGGCTGCCTCCACCAGCCGCACCGGTTCGGTCATGCGCGCCGGATCGAGGATCTCCTTGATCTGTTCTTCCGTCAGCTGGCCGCGTGAGCGCGCGATCTCGATGATCGACTTGCCAGTCGCGACCGACTCCTTGGCAATTTCGGCTGCCTTGGCATAGCCGATGTAGGGATTCAGCGCCGTAGCCAGCGAAACTGTACTCTGGACGTAGAAGTCAGTGCGCTTCTCATTCACGGTGATGCCCTTAATACAGAACTCGGTGAGCTGCCGAAGCATGTTCGTCATGATGGTGATCGAGGTCAGAACACTGTAAGCCATGGTCGGCATCATGACGTTGAGTTCGAGCTGGCCTGCCTGCACGGCGAGCACCACTGCGGTGTCGTAACCGACGACCTGGAAAGAAACCATCGCGGCCAGCTCAGCCATCACGGGGTTAATTTTTCCCGGCATGATGGACGAGCCCGGTTGCAGAGCCGGCAGATTGATTTCTGCCAGACCGGTGTTCGGGCCCGATGAGAGCAGACGAAGATCGTTCGAGATGCGAATCACTTCCAGCGCCAGATTACGCAGCGCCGAGCTGACGCTCGACATCGCCAGGTTCGACTGCATGGCATAACGCATGTCGTCCACCGCATGCAGCTTTTGTCCCGAGATATGCGAAATGTTCGCGATCGCCCTTTCGCGATAGTCGGGATGCGTGTTGATGCCAGTGCCCACAGCTGAGCCGCCGAGTCCGACTTCGCGTAGGAATTCCGCTTGCTGCTGAATAGCCTTCTTCGCCCGCTTGATCGCCCCCGCGTAGGCATGGAACTCCTGTCCCAGGCGCATCGGGACAGCATCCATCATGTGGGTGCGGCCCGACTTCAAGACGTGGTGAAACTCTTTGCCTTTTTCCTCCAGCGCCGCGATGAAGCCGTCGAGCGCGGAATAAAGCTCGTCGAGTTCGAGCAGCGCGGCCAAACGCATGGCGGTAGGAAAGACGTCGTTGGTTGATTGCCCATAGTTAACGTGATCGTTGGGATGAACCTGCTTGTACTCGCCCAGTGCACCACCTAGCAACTCGGCTGCGCGGTTGGCTATCACCTCGTTGCTATTCATGTGGAAGCTGACGCCGGCGCCCGCCTGGAAAACGTCAACGACAAATTCCTGGTCCCACTTGCCTTGCTCGACTTCCTTGGCCGCTTCGATGATCGCGTTGGCTGTCTTCTCATCCACCAGGCCCAGTTCACGATTGGCGAGAGCCGCGGCTTGCTTCACCATGGCGATGGCGCGGATCAGAGTGCGATGAGCGCGCCATCCGCTGATGGGGTAGTTCTCGACGGCCCGCGCCGTCTGAATGCCGTAGTAGACATCGGCTGGAATTTCCTTGTACCCCAGAGAGTCTTTTTCGCTGCGGGTAGCTGGCCTGGTCGGAGTTGACATGCGCGCATCCTCTACAACAAGAGATGATCCTCAGGACGGCCGCGCTTCGTGCCTATCGGCGGGCGGCCCTTAGCCGTGGCATATCGCTCAGGACCCCTCTTTCTGCGTCTCTGGCGACGGAGCTTGATCTTCATCGTACAACGGCAAGAGGAACCGTAAGGGAGAACGTACCGCGCCGGAAGCCAGGAAACGGAGAATACTCCACTGCTCGTGCGGTCCGACATCGTAGGCGCGAAGAGCCACAAACGCCGCAATCGTGAAGCTCACGAACAGATTTAGTGCGAAGATTACACCGATTCCTACGACTGCGTGATAGAACCATCGGTTGCCCAAGCTTGTGGTACCAAAGCGTGCCGCCGCCAAAGCCAGAGTGCCGCTGGACAGCGTGACGTGCCGTATATCGAGCGGCAATCCGAAAAACTCTCCCAAAACCGGCGTGAAGCCCAGCAAATATCCCAGCACGATGCTGGTGCACCAGCCGCCGACGTTGTGCTTTACGATACGTGACACCTTCCTGGAGAACGCCTCGCCCAGGCGCGAGCTAACAGGATGTTGAGCGACTGCTTCAGCCAAGCGGTAGTAAACCGCGGCATTCTCCATCCAACTTCCAGCGAGAGCTGCCAGCCACAAGATCACTCCCGTCTCGATTGCATAGAGTGCGGTGCCCGAGGCGAATGGATTCAGCGTGTCGTACACGTGTGCCGCACCTAACTCTGGCAGATACGACTCACGGAAGATCACTTGCCAAAGCA
>Ga0074045_10005613_pt1 | contig 10915 bp, 10 predicted proteins | sample BogForMeECP23OM2_FD_94442 | JGI IMG/M metagenome (GOLD analysis project Ga0074045, IMG submission 94442) | Bog forest soil microbial communities from Calvert Island, British Columbia, Canada - Bog Forest MetaG ECP23OM2 | ecosystem: Environmental > Terrestrial > Soil > Wetlands ... | reverse complement strand
GGGCGGTGCCTGTCCCTCAGAGCGGCACCATCGAGATTCCGGGCGAAGATGGCATGATCGTTCGTTCGTTTCGCTTCCTCGACCTGGAAACGCCGGTCGAGTACCTCAACACCTGGCTGACTCCCGTTCCTCACTTCTTCGTCCGCAACCACATGCACGAACCGAGCCAGCTCGACCCTGACGGCTGGCGCCTTACCGTCGGAGGTGAGGTCGACAAACCGCTCACCCTGACCTTGAGCGAACTCGCCAAGCTGGAATCACACTCCATTGTCAACACGCTGGAATGCGCCGGCAACGGACGCGCTCTGCAGCGTCCGCAGGTCCCCGGCATTCAGTGGGGAAAAGGCGCGGTGAGTACCGCGCGATTCTCCGGTCCACGCCTGCGCGACGTGCTGCAGCGCGCCGGAATCAAGCCCACGGGCAAGCATGTCATGTTCCGCGGACTCGATGAAATCCCGGGCAAAGTCCCTCCCTTCATTCGCAGCATCCCGATCGAGAAAGCGCTGGATGCTGACACGTTGATCGCCACTCACATGAACGGAGCGCCCCTGACTAAGCATCACGGTTTTCCCGCGCGCGCCCTCGTTCCCGGCTGGATCGGGGCGGCATCCTGTAAGTGGCTGACTGAAATCAAGGTTCTGGAATCAGAATTCGCAGGCAACTTCATGAGTCCCGGTTACCGCTTTCCCAATCAGCCCGTGCAGCCGGGCGATACCGTGAAGCCAGAAGATACCCACCCGCTCACGGCATTGAATGTGAAGTCGGTGATCTCCGGCCCGCTGGATGGCGCGAGCCTTAAGGCCGGCAAAATCGCTGTCCAAGGAGCCGCGTGGGCTGGCGAAGCCAGCATCGTGAAGGTGGAAGTCTCCACCGACGGCGGCGCCCGCTGGAATCCTGTCAGCCTTGGCCGCGAGCAGGCTCATTATGCGTGGCGCCTCTGGACCTATGATTGGAGGGCCAAAGGCGGCGACTATACGATTCTGTCGCGCGCCACCGACTCTCAGGGACGAACTCAGCCCGCCATCGCTGCCTGGAACCCCAGTGGATATCTCTACAATGCCGTCGATCAGGTCAAGATCCATGTGGCATGAGAATGACGATTCGAAGCGGGCATCTGCCGGCGGTGATGCGGGCCACAGGAACTTCGTGGGCCAGAGGAGCTTCATGTGGGGACAGCCGCCCTCGGCTGTCCGGTCGGGCACAGCCCGGCTGTCGGCGATGCTATTGACGCTTGCAATAACCTCAATAATTTTGGCTGCGCTGTCTCCCATCGCCACGTTTGCGCAGAACCCAGTTCCGGTGAAGGTGACCGAGGATCTCCCTCCCGGTTCCATGCAAGCCAAGGCCACCACATCGTGTCTGGAGTGTCATGAGGCGCGCATCATCCTGCAGCAGCGCCTCAGCAAGGGTGCGTGGGCCAAGGAAGTCGACAAGATGGTGAAGTGGGGAGCGGTGGTCGATGCCAACGATCGCGATGCTCTGATCGATTACCTGAGCACAAACTTCAGCCCCGATCGTCCCCTCTACGAACCGCCGCGGACTTGGATTGGAAAGACAGCAGAGAAGGCTCCCTCCACGAGCAGCGCAGCCGGGAAATCGAAGTAGAGCGTGTCAAAACGGCAAAGGCGCTACCGACCCAATGTCCCGCAGGCATGCGGACATTACGGTAGCGCCGCCACTGCTAAGCCCGAAACTAAGAAAAGTATAGAAATCCGCATGCACTGCTGATAGTGCATATCCAGGTACTGGGCAGTTAATACACGATGGGGTAACCGCGGAACCTAGGCTGCATTATTCATGAAGCTGCTTTGAAAGGGTGCGGCTTCCAGCCGCGCCGCCGTAGCCCGCCTGAGAATTGGCGCTTCAGCCCCTGGAGGACAAACGCGTTGCCGTCTTCCCTTCCAAGATCACAGGATGCTTGCAAACAAGCTCACCCCAGCGGCTTAAGCCGGACTTGTTTTTGTTCCGTTATCGGCGCGGCTGAAAGCCGCGGCGCCCTTTCAAAACCGTAGCAATCCTCATGAATAATTCGGGCTAGGTCTTTCCCTTAGTGTCCTCCGCGTCCTCCGCGGCCGAGTTTTTCTCCGGACGGAGCAGGGGGAACAGGATCACGTCGCGGATGGTGCGCGAGTCGGTCAGGAGCATGCAAAGCCGGTCGATGCCCACCCCCACCCCGCCGGCCGGAGGCATGCCGTACGCGAGCGCCCGGATGTAGTCTTCATCCATCTGGTGAGCTTCTTCATCGCCACGCTCGCGTTCTTTGAGCTGAGCCTCAAACCGCCGTCGCTGGTCCTCCGGATCATTCAGTTCGCTGAAGCCGTTGGAGATTTCCATTTGTCCGGCGAAGATTTCCCAGCGCTCGGTCCAGTCCGGTTCGTCCGGCTTCTGCTTGGAGAGCGGTGAAACGGCGGTAGGAAACTCGTAAATAATGGTCGGCTGTATGAGGTGGTGCTCGGCAACCATATCAAAGAGGTAAGCGATCCCTTTCCCAAGAGCGTCACCTTTCTCCAGCTGTCGACGCACGTCGACAAACACATTGGCCATTCGACGTTGCTCTTCCAACAGCCGGACCCATTCATCCGGCTGCTCCTGCTGTTCCGCCTCTTTGATAGCGGAGTGAATTGAACCCAACGCCCCCTTAAGTCGCGCACCTAGCAAACCGACATCGGAAAACTCGGCTGCGCCGGGAGGTGGTCCGGCTGCCTCCGGCCAAAAACGAATGATGGCCTCGCGCATCGTCAGCCGTTGCCAGTTGGCCCAATCAATCTCCTGCTCGCCCCACTTCGTCTTCGTTCCGCCGGACACATCTTTCGCTGCCTGCGTGATCAGCTCCTGCGTCAGATCCATCACGCCCTGGTAGTCGGTATAGGCCTGGTAGAACTCCAGCATGGTGAACTCCGGATTCCAGCGCCATCCCAGCCCTTCGTTGCGGAAGCTGCGATTAATCTCATACACACGGTCAAATCCGCCCACCAGCAGCCGCTTCAAATACAGTTCCGGCGCGATGCGCAGGTAAAGATCCATGTCGAGCGTGTTGTGATGGGTGACGAACGGTTTGGCCACGGCCCCGCCCGCGATGGGCTGCATCATGGGGGTTTCGACCTCAATGAACCCGTGCGCATCGAGCGTGCGGCGCATGGATTGCACCAGCCTCGTCCGCTTCAGAAAAACTTCGCGCACCTCCGGATTCATCACCAGATCAACGTAGCGCTGGCGGTAGCGGAGTTCGACGTCGGTCAGCCCATGCCATTTCTCGGGCAGCGGCAGCAGGTCTTTGCTGAGAAAGTCGAGTTGATCGACGTGAACCGTCAACTCGCCGGTACGCGTACGAAACAGATATCCGCTGACGCCGATGTGATCGCCCAAGTCGAGCAGTTTGTATAGCTCAAAGCTTTTCTCGCCGACGGCGTCTTTCTTCACGTAAATCTGCAGCCTCTTGCTGCCTTGCTGCAAATGGGCAAACCCGGCCTTCCCCATGAGACGAATGGCCATGATGCGTCCCGCGACGCGCAGGTTGACGCGCGCTTTCTCGAGATCCTCGGCGGTTTGGCCGGAGTACTGATTGAGAACCTGCTCGAGCGTGTGGGTGGATTCGTATTTTCGGGGGTATGCCTGCTGGCCCAGCGCCTCAATCTGTTTCAGCTTCTCGCGCCGCAGGTTGTAAATATGATCGTCGAGTGCCAAGGGGTTCCTTTAACTTGTGGCTGATGGAAGGGAGATTATAAACAATCCGCCCGGCGATCACTTCTTGTCCGCAGATGTTTTTGTCGCGAGGCGCCATTCGTAGCGACGCAGCAAGTAGAGCACGTCTGGATCAATATCGTTCGGATTGGCCGGCGTCTCTCCCCGAAAAGCAGTTCGGTAGGTGGCGGCCAGGCGGCCATCTCCATAGAGATCGGGGAAGCGCGGTCCGGCCAGGGTTAGACGTGTGCTATAGGCAAGAGCCAGAACACCGAGCAGACAATAGAACGTGCAATAGCCCACAGTAAGCCCGCGCATTGAGTTGACGGGAGCGAAGCGCTTCACTCCAAGCCAAAGGAAGCCGAACAGGAACGGAACCACCGGCAACCAAAGCCTGGAGTCATACCAAGAGCAGACGAGCACGACAGATCCATAGCCAAGTACATAGCAAATGAGCGAATCAAACTTTCTGCATTTTTGCCAAATCCCGGTCACGCCCACGAGTATGCCGAGGAATCCGACGACCTGGAGTGCGGGCCAAAACCGCGAGGGCACGCTCGTTACCGATACATTCAGAATCAGCCCGCCCCATTCGAACGAGCGTAGACGCAAGTTCAGAAAAATGTTGGCCAGAATACCTCGACTTTCGAGCACGCCCAGGTTGTACCTGACATAACGGGACGCGAAAAAAACGTCGCCCCTCCGGATGATCACGGTCGCCAACAGAAGCAATCCGAGCAGTAGAAGCCCGGATCGGAGTCGATGCTCCCACAGCCAGCGAACGATTTTTCTCGCGCCGTCCTGCCCGCCGATCGTTGCCCACATAAGAACCGGGATCAGAGTGATTCCGACGGTACGAAGCTCAATGCAGAAGGCTATGAGTGGCAAGACAAAGATCAGCCGCCAGAATCGGCGAACCAGAACGTCGGTCTCAGCGCGAAGCAAAACCACCAGACAGATGGAGGAGGCCGCGAAATAGCTGATGTCGCTCAGCGGGTAGGTCACGTGCCGGATCATTACCGAGGACAAAAGAGTCATCAGGCACATAAACTGTGCGACCTCGGTCTCGAATTGGAGCGAGCGACGCAATAGCAAGTAACTGGCCCAACACCCCACACCCAGAAGCAAACAATTCAGAGCGACAATCGCCCAGGAGTAGCCCACACCCGCCTTGGCCAACACGACGATCAACGCGGGATAGCCTGGGGGACGACGAATGGTCGATTCACCATGGACGCGGAAGCCCCCGCCGTCCATGGCGGAGCTCGCCTCGAGCAGGTAGTCGATTCCGTCGCCTACGAGCCGAAGGGGAGTGAACACTTGCAGTAAGTATGCGAGCGAGACCAGCGCGAGGGCCAGCCGGGTGAATGAGGAAAGGCTGCGCACCCTGGCCATCATCGTATTCATGCGGAGAAGAAGGGGAGACTCCTGGTTGCCGTGTTTGGACCTGGCTGATGATTATATATGCGGCACGACCCTGATGGACAAGCGCTGTTTGCTGATTCCGCTCGGAACGGGCGCGCGCATCGCGAAGGGACTTGCAATCATTTATGTACCATGGTACAGTGGTACACATGACTGACGATCCCAAACTCGAAATCGAGCGCGTGCAGACCGGCGTGCGCATCGAAAAAAGAGTTCTCAAGGTCCTCAAGGCATTCGCCGATTACCACGACATGACCCTCGGAGACTTGCTCGAAGGCATCGTGCTCCACGCCTTCGACGGCAAGACTCCCTTCAGCCCGGCCTCGCTCGAACGCATTCGCGAGCTCAGGAAATTCTACGAGCTCGATTTGGATTCCAGCGCCAGCCACCGCCTGAAGGAAATCATGAAATCGGGGCGCAAACGGACTGCCGAGAAGTGACGGTGAACAGGAGAGCGCAATGAGTTCTGCCCAAACGAAGATGGCTCTCACCGTGCTGCAGTGGGTCTTGGGAATCGTGATTCTTGCCGAAGCGGTGCAGTTTGTCATGCCCGGTGCGGCTCACGACTTCGCCAGACCTCACCTGCCAGGCATCGTTCGCCTCATTCTGGGCTGGGGCGAAATCATCGGCTGCATCCTTCTGCTGATCCCGCCCACGGCGATCCGGGGCGCGTGGGTGCTGGTCGCGGTCTTCACCCTGGCCATCGTGATTCATCTGCTGCATGGGATGTACGGCGTTGGCAACCTGGTGATCTACACCGCGGCGGCTTTCGCGATCGCGACCGGCAAGGGAAGCTGAGGGCCATCTCAAAATGAAGGACAACTTTCTTGCGCATCTCTGCCTGGAAGTTCATCCCTGCGTGCAGGAGCCGTCCCGCAGTAAAATATTGCGGTAATTCCTACCACTCCATCCGAGGAAGTGTTCCATGACTCGCTTCAAGGTGAACGGAGTTGCGCGATCGTTCGACGGCGATCCCGAAATGCCGCTGCTGTGGTACCTGCGCGATATTCTCGGCCTGACCGGCACAAAATTCGGCTGCGGCATGTCTTTGTGTGGCGCGTGCACGGTGCTCGACAACGGGAAGGCCATCCGGTCCTGCAGCAAGCCGATGGGCACGATGGAGGGCCGCGAGATCACAACCATTGAAGGCATATCGGCCCACGGCCCGCATGCGGTGCAGAAGGTCTGGGCTGAGGTGAACGTCCCGCAATGCGGCTACTGCCAGCCGGGCCAGATCATGCAGGCCGTGTCGCTGCTCTCGGAGAAGCCGAAGCCAACCGACGACGACATTGATTCGGCGATGGCAGGCAATATCTGCCGCTGCGGAACTTACCAGCGCATCCGTGCCGCGATCAAAGAGGCGGCAAAGGAGACGGCATGAGCCCCCTAGACATGATCGCCCTGGAGAAGACCGGCAGGGAAGAAGTCACCGTGGAAAAGATCAGCATTGAAAATGTCTCCCGCCGGCATTTTCTGCAAGGAATGCTTTCGGCGAGCGCGTTCGTGCTGTGGGCGGGAAGATCCCCACTTCTGGCAAAGGCAGCGAGACTCGATGCACCCGCGCAGGGGCCAGGCTCGGCGGCGGGCGCACTCCCTTCGATTGACGCCACGGCATTCCACCCCGGAGTCTTTGTCGGTATTCAGACTGACGGCACGGTTCTGATCGTGGCGCACCGCAGCGAGATGGGCAACGGTGTACGCACCAGCCTTCCCCGCGTCCTTGCCGACGAACTCGACGCCGACTGGAACCGCGTCCAAGTCCTGCAAGGCGATGGCGACTCACGCTACGGTTCGCAGGACACCGACGGCTCCCACTCCGTGCGCGAGTTCTTTGATGTGCTGCGCGAGGCTGGGGCCACAGCGCGTCTGATGCTGGTGCGCGCCGCCGCGCAGCAGTGGGGGATTCCGGAATCGCAGTGCGTCACCGACGCCGTCCACACCGTCTCGGACAAGAACTTCTCCCGCAAGCTCGGCTACGGCGAACTGGCTGCCGCGGCCGCAAAGCTGCCGGTTCCCAAGAAGGAAGAGTTGCACCTGAAGTCTCCGAAGGAGTGGCGCTATATCGGCAAGCCTGCACCCGGCTTCGATGTGCACGAAATCTGTTCGGGCAAGCCGCTGTTCGGCATGGACCTGCGGGTTGACGGCATGCTTTATGCTGCCATCGCTCACCCGCCCGTGCTCGGAGGGAAGGTCAAGTCCGTCGACGAGTCGGCTGCACTTAAGGTGATTGGGGTGAAGAAGACGATTCCCGTCGATCCGTTCACTCCTCCGCATGCCGCGCAGCCGCTGGGTGGAGTCGCGGTCATCGCCGACAACACCTGGGCGGCATTCAAGGGGCGCGATCGGCTGAAGATCGAATGGGACAACGGCAGCCACGCCGTTTACAACTCCGCCGAGTACAAGAAGCAGCTGCAGCAGACTGCCCGCCAGCCGGGCAAAGTCGTGCACGCTGTGGGCGATCCCGATGCTGAATTTGCCAAGGGCGGCAAGATCGTGGAAGCCGAATATTTCGCCCCGCACCTGGCACATGCGTCGATGGAGCCGCCGGTCGCTGTCGCTGATGTGCGAGACGGCAAGGTGACCGTCTGGTCGCCCACGCAGGACCCGCAGGGTGTGCAGGAGGAAGTGGGCCGGGCGCTCGGCATCAAGAAAGAGAATGTCACTTGCCACGTGACTTTTCTGGGCGGCGCATTCGGGCGCAAATCGCTGCCTGACTTTGCGATCGAGGCGGCGGTCCTGTCTAAGAGGACGGGCAAGCCGGTCAAGGTGGTCTGGAGCCGGGAAGACGACATTAAGTTCGACTACTTCCACTCGGTCGCCGCCATGTTCTTGAAGGCCGCGCTCGACGACAACGGAAAACCGAAAGCCTGGTTGCAGCGGTCCGTGTTTCCGCCCATCGGATCGACCTTCGATAAGGATGCGGTTTACAGCGGCGCCGGAGAGATGTCGTTGGGCTGGAATGTGATTCCCTTCGACGTGCCGAATTTCCGTTCCGAGAACGGCCCGGCTACCGCGCACGTGCGGATCGGCTGGCTTCGGTCGGTGGCGAACGTTTATCACGCGTTTGCCGTGCAGTCGTTTGCCAACGAACTCGCTTATGCCGCCAACCGCGATCCCTATGACTATCTGCTGACTCTGATCGGGTCAGCCCGCACGATCGATGCGGGCGGGCCTCCCGCTGTGGCGCAGAAATATCCGTTCGATACCGGACGTCTGCGCCGCGTCGCCGAACTGGCCGCCGAGAAAGCGAACTGGGGCAAGAAGAAATCAGGGAAGGGAAGCGGCATGGGGATCGCAGTCCACCGCAGCTTTCTGACTTATGTCGCGGCGGTCGTCGAGGTCGAAGTGGATGATCAGGGCGCGGTCCGCATTCCGCACGTCACCACCGCGGTTGATTGCGGAATCGCCGCCAATCCTGAGACGGTGCGGCAGCAGATGGAAGGCGCTGCCGTGTTCGGTACCAGCCTGGCGCGCACGGGAGAGATCACCGCGACCGGTGGGGCGATCAACCAGTCGAATTTCCATGATTACCCCGTGGCTCGGATGAACGATGCTCCGTACCAGGTGGATGTTCACATCGTGGAGAGCAGCGCTCCGCCCGCCGGCATAGGAGAGCCGGGCGTGCCCCCGATCGCTCCGGCAATCTGCAACGCCATCTTCGCTGCGACCGGCAAGCGGGTGCGGGAGTTGCCCCTGGCGAGGAACGGATTTGTGTGATTGCTCGGAACGTGTGGGGAGCGCGGACAGGCAGGGTGCGCTTGCTCCGCCGCTCCGTCCGCGCTACCATGACCTGCTGCGCCGATTGAGAAGCTAAGGCCAAGCCCATGCCGCAAAACTACGTTCCCATCTTCATCTTTATCGCAGTGGTCGGGAGTCTGCTGCCAATCACGCTCATCCTGGCCAAGCTGGTGCGCCCGGAGAATCCCAACAAGACGAAGCTGATGCCGTACGAATGCGGCATTGACCCGGTGGACAGCGCCCGCGGACGCTACACCGTCCGCTACTACATTATTGCCATCCTCTTTGTCGTGTTCGACGTGGAGACCATCTTTCTGTTTCCCTGGGCGGTGAAGTTCAAGGCCTTCGGCGCATTCGGCCTGGTGGAGATTCTGATCTTCCTGGTGATCCTGATCGTGGGCTACATCTGGGTGTGGAAAACGGGCGCGCTGGAATGGATCTAGAAGGGTTCCTCAGCTCATATGGGAACCGCCGCCCCTTCGGAAAGCTCAGGGCAGGCTCCCGGCTGTCCGGCGGAGCGATAGCTATGCGGTTCGCGAACTGAATTATGACTACCACGCCCGCCAACCCGATGGACTCTTCTCCCGCGGAAACCTTCAGTGCCAGCCGCTGGACGCAGGGCAACTTCTTCTTTCCCACCAGACTCGTGATCAGCCCGCAGCGGGTCAGTCGGGTGAAATCGCGCCTGTTCGGCTCGAACGAAGAGAGCATCGCCATGTCGAAAGTCGCCTCGGTGCATATTTCTACCGGCGTGTTCTGGGCGGAGATTGTGATCGAATCGACCGGCGGCACCGATCCTATCACCAGCCACGGCCACCGCAAGCGGGATGCGCAGCGCATCCGCGATCTGATCGAGCAATATCAGGCGCAGGCACGCGTCTAGATCGTGTGGCGCGGGCACTCTTGCCCGCGCCGCATACTCCACCACCCTCGTTGACACCCGCACTCCCAAGCTGATAAAAGTGAAAGTTCTTGCCAACGCAGACTGCGCCGGAGGTTGGTGCCTTCGCGAGCTATGCCGGACGAAACTAAATCCCCCTCATCACCGCCGCCGGAAGGCGAGCCGAAGCCGGCGGCGGATCAGCCCACCGCCCCGGGCGCAGCCAAGCCTGCATCTCCTGCATCGGCTCAATCTGAAACAAAAGCCGTTCCTGACAAGCCTGCGCCGGCGACGCCGCCCAAGCCGGCGCCAGCGTCTCCCGCCAGCCCGGCAGCAGGACACCCTGCGCCGCCGAAGCCAACGGGCCCAGTCCCTACGCCGTGGGACTCGCCGATGGTTGCCAAGTTCAAGCGCGAATACGGTTCCGGCGTCGCCCCGCTGACTTATCTCGGCCAGAACTACATGGTGGTGGACCGTTCGCTGATCCCCGAGATTCTTCAGATCCTGCGCAATGAAGAGCAGTTCGATTACTGCGTGGACATCACCGCCGTGCACTATCCCAAGCGCGAGGCGCAGTTCGACATCGTGTACGTCCTGTACTCGTTCCAGCACAACGAGCGGGTGCGGGTGAAAACGCAAATCAAGGACGGCGAGAGCGTTCGCACCGCGGTCGAAATCTGGCCGACGGCCAACTGGCTGGAGCGCGAAGTCTATGACATGTTCGGCATCACCTTCGATGGGCATCCCGACATGAAGCGCATCCTTCTGCCTGACGGATGGAAAGGCCATCCGCTGCGGAAGGATTACCCGATCCTGCAGCAGGACCAGGAATGGGTGCAGATCAACCTTGGGATCGAGAGCGGACAATGATTTTCAGGTAACGGGTATCACGAAAGAGGGAGGCAACGATGAGAGAATGTCGGACAGTGAAATTACAGTACTCTTTTTCAGCGTTGTTATCTCTGCGGCAGTTACGATCGCCGTTCTAGTTTGCCTCTTTAGCATGCGGCGTTCGTTGAAAGAATTGGTAAATCTCACGCGCGCAGCTGCACCGCGCGGCGTGGAGAGAGACCCGACAGACCCCCTTGCGACTGTGAATCAATTAATCGCAAATCGGACGAAGGGCTAGTGCAGCGAAAAGCGAAGAGCGAAAAGCGCCGCAATGGAATGAGCGACGCCACAAAACTTGAT